>Ga0210057_1001934_pt1 | contig 30598 bp, 30 predicted proteins | sample CryGeyCG2114_010_2_FD_183968 | JGI IMG/M metagenome (GOLD analysis project Ga0210057, IMG submission 183968) | Groundwater microbial communities from aquifer - Crystal Geyser CG10_big_fil_rev_8/21/14_0.10 (SPAdes) (version 2) | ecosystem: Environmental > Aquatic > Deep subsurface > Groundwater ...
ACAGTTTGGACTTGAATGATGAGGACAGAGAAAAAATACTTGAAGCTGTTTTGAAAAGTGATTCTGAAAAAATCATCATCACCCACGGTACCGACACGATAGGAAAAACAGCCAAAAAACTCAGTTCAGTCAAAGGAAAGACGATTGTGCTTACAGGCGCAATGCTCCCTGAAAAATTCGTAACATCAGACGCTAAATTCAATATTGGTATGGCTGTTGCTGCCGTCCAAATCCATCCTCACGGAATATATGTTGCACTCTATGGTCGTGTCGTTCCATGGATCGAGTATTCTGCGTTAAGCGCAGAATATGAGTCCCAAGCTAATTGATTTAGATACGGATTGCTGCACGACCAATTTCAAAGAGGTTTTTTTCTGAAAGTCGTGGCCCTACAAACTGCATTCCTATAGGAAGAGCTTTCTCGGTGTTTTTTGAAAAGCCAATGGGAACAGAAATCGCTGGCAAGCCTGTGAGATTTGGAGAAACCGTAAAGATATCAGCAAGGTACATCGCCAAGGGGCCGCTGTTCTTTTCTCCGATTTTAAACGGCAACACAGGCGAAGTTGGCATGATAACCGCATCAACTGCATCAAAAGATTTTTTGAAATCAGAAAAAATGACGCTGCGAAGCGCGTTTGCTCGCCTGTAGTACGCGTCGTAGTACCCAGCAGAAAGCACGTAGGTACCTAAGATTACGCGCCGCTTTACTTCATCGCCAAAACCTTCAGCTCTGCTTGCTGCATATTCTGAAAAAAGCGTGTCACCTTCTTTATGGAGCCCGTAACGCATCCCGTCGAAGCGTGAAAGATTAGTCGATTCTTCAGCAAAAATGAGAACATAGTATGCGGCGAGCGAATAGCCGATATTCGGCATATCAATAGCAACCATTTCATACCCTTCTGTAACAAGCTTCTGTTTTGTTTTTTCAAGAGCGTCCATAATCTCAGGGTCGATACCTTTTTCAAGAAACTTTGACGGCACCCCTATCTTCTTCTTCAGCGGGATTTTAGAATCCCTTTCTTCATTTGGGATAGTGGTGCCGTCTTTTGTATCGTGCCCTGCAAACGAAGCAAGAAGCATCTCTACATCATCAATGCTTCTTCCTAAGACACCGATTTGATCAAAAGAAGAACCTGCGGCTATGAGTCCGTAGCGAGATACCAGCCCGTATGTTGGTTTGATACCGACCACACCGCAGAAGCTTGCAGGTTGACGTATGGACCCTCCGGTATCTGAACCCAGCGCAACAGGAACAAGCCCCGCAGCAACGGCAGCAGCAGATCCCCCAGAGGTTCCGCCAGGAACGTACCCATGTGCATGCGGATTGTGTGTCGGGCCAAATGCTGACTTTTCTGTTGAGGAGCCGAATGCAAACTCATCCATATTCGTGCGGCCCATGAACACCGCGCCGTGTTCACGAAGAGACTTAATAGCGGTTGCATCATATGTCGCAATATGATTCTGAAGGATTTTGGATGCAGCGCTCGCAATTTTTCCTTTAATAAGAATATTGTCTTTCGTTGCTAATGGGATACCGGTAAGCATGTGGGTATGCTCCGGATCTTTTATGAGCATTTCGTCAGCTCTTTTTGCGGAATCTTCGGCGTCATCAAAAACCTCAAGAAACGCGTTGAGCGATTCGTTTTGTTTTCCTATTTTATCGAGGTGCTGACGTACGATTTCGAGAGAAGAAAATTCCTTTTTGCGAAGCCCAGAAGCCATCTCGCTAACCGAAAGAGTGGTGAGATCTGTCATACGCTATCCAAGAATCTTCTTAACCTTAAGATAATTTTTATCCCTCCGTGGTGCCTGTGAAAGCATCGCATCAGTATATGCTCCGGGCTCATGAGGTGTTTTGTCTTCCCGCATAACGTTTATCGATTCAAAGTACACCGTCCCTTCAGGAGTTTCAGGAAGTTGAACTTTTTGAATGACGTCAATATAAGAAATGATTGAATCAATTTCGCCGCGTAATTTCTCGACCTCTTCATCGGTTAAAGAGATCCGCGACAGTTCGGCGAGCTTTCGTACATCATCATTGCTGACCATACGAGAGCAATAATAACACGGCTTCTATTTTGGGGCCTGTAACACCGACTTCGGCGACAAACGACGACGGAAAAGAAGTATGACAATGAGAATAGTATTCGCAATTATTGCCGTGGCGAGAGTGAAAACCAACGTGAACGGATTGTACGATCCAAGTGCAAGAACCAGAAAGAATCCGTACAACACCCACAACAACCACGGAACGATCGACTCGCTCCACGGCTCGCTCCAAGATTTTCGATAGGTTGGTATGTAACCGGATAGGTCAATGAGTGTCACCATGATAATGGAAAGAAGAGGTTGTTTGAGCTGCCACCAGACAACAATGGCAAAGAGTGCAAACATGAGCACGATGGTATCGCTCGCGGTAATGTTTTTTGTGCCGTATTTAAAGGAAAGGACAAAAAGAATGAACGTGAGCATGGCAGCGACAGTAGCACTCAAAGCTCCGTACCCCCCTCCCCCGTACCACGATCCCGCCGCCGCAGTGCCGGTCGTCAAAGTCCAAATAAGCCAGGTATACACGTGCGGGCGCGCCACACCGGCACGAAGGCTCATGATGTATGGAACATAGGCCACAATGTTAGCGAGCGCAGCAAGGGCGCCAAAAACAAGCTTCAGATCGACTCCCGCTTCAAACACGGTTTTTGATGAGCGACGTAAACTCTTTTTCGGAAAGGATACGGACTCCTAACTTCCGGGCATTGACCAGCTTTGATCCCGGACTTTCTCCGGAAACCACATAGCTCGTATTCTTCGACACTACTGAGACGACCGAACCGCCGAGTATGCGTATCTTTTCCGACGCCTTGTCGCGAGAAAGAGTGCGCAGTGTGCCGGTGAGTACGAATGTTTTTCCGGAAAGCGGACCTACTTTTTTTGCGTGCATCGTTTTTATCGTTACGTGCTTTAAAAGTTCTTCAAGGGCATGCGTGTTTTCTTTATCATGAAACCAATCAACGATAGATTTTGAAACAATGTTTCCCACACCGTCGATTGTCTCAAGCTCTGTCACACCCGCCCTCCGTACTTTTTCAAACACGCCAAAATGTTCAGCGATATCTCGTGCTGTTTCCTCGCCAACTTGCGGGATGGACAGACCGATCAAAAACCTGTCGAGCGGTACTTCATGACGCGCCCGGATTGCCTCAATGGTATTTTTTGCGGAAAGATCGGCAAACCCCTCAAGTCCCATGAGGTCGCCTTCGGTCAAGGTAAAGATATCTGCATAGGTGGTTACGAGTCCCTCTTCAAGAAGTTGGTCAACCGTGCGTGCGCCCAAGCCCTCAATGTCAAACGCGTGCTTGCCCACAAAGTGTTGGAATCGTCGCTTCTGTTGTGCAAGTGAATTTTTATGGACACAGCGCCATGCTGCCATGCCCGGCACGCGCTCTATTGAGCCATCTCCTCCGCACTCGGGAACTTTTGCGGGAAATATATATTTTTTTGCATTCTTTGGCCGAAGCTCCGGAACCACCTGTACTACTTCAGGAATCACATCTCCAGCGCGTTGAATCACGACCGTATCCCCTACACGAACATCAAGGCGTTCTATCTGATCTTCGTTATGTAGTGTGGCGCGACTCACTATAACTCCGGCCACGGTAACCGGGCGAAGGTGCGCTACGGGTGTCAATATCCCGGTTCGGCCAATTTGAAGCACAATGTCCTCCACCACCGTCGTTACCTGTTCGGCAGGAAATTTGAATGCGACGGCGAAGCGCGGCGCTTTGCCGGTATAGCCCAACGCTTCTTGGTACACTCGTTCGTTCACCTTTACCACCACACCATCAATGAGATAATCTTCATTGTCCCGTTTTTTTCCGTGCCACGTTTTCCAAAACTCAATAACCTCTGCCACCGTGTCGGCATGGGTGAAATGCCGATTCACCTTAAAACCAAGTTCGCGTAACAGTTCAAGCTCTTGAATTTGAGTATCGGGCAACACAGTACCGGACTGTACCAAGTCATAGATAAAGGTATCGAGCGGCCGAGCGGCCGCAATTTTCGGATCAAGCTGGCGGATGGCACCCGCCGCGGCATTTCGCGGATTTGCAAATTCCGCTTCGCCCTCTTTTTTCCGCTTCTTGTTAAGTGCAACAAGCCCCTTTTTCCCCATCCACACTTCGCCTTCAACAATCGCATCAACAGCTTTGCGTAACTTGAGTGGCACCGAATCGATGGTGCGAACATTCATTGTTACATCTTCACCAAACACACCGTCGCCTCGCGTGGCGGCTGTTTTCAAAATGCCTTTTTCATAGGTGAAGACGATTTTCAGCCCGTCTATTTTCAATTCAACCGTATAGGTGGCGCGCGCATTCGTGCCGAACCCGGCTCGAACGTTTTTCTGTACACGTTCGTCGAACGCGCGAATTTCTTCTTCGGAAAACGCGTCGTTAAACGACCACTGTGCGACTCTGTGTTGCACCTTTTTAAACTCCGGCAACGGTGCACCGGCAACGCGCTGTGTTGGAGAATCCGACGTTACCAGTTCAGGATAGTGCTCCTCAAGAGCTGACAGCTCGTGCTTCAGCGTGTCGAGTGCGGAGGCGGGCATCTCTTCCCGATCCTCAACATGATAGAGATATCGGTAGCGATCAATCGCTTCACGCAGTTTGATAGCCCTTTCTCGGGCGGACTTTGGAACGCTCATTGACCCCATTGTAGCGTTCTCCCAAACGTGCGGGAAGTGAGACGGAATGCTTTTTCTAATACTGCACTCGTATTGCGCGTTCGATTCTGCGCGGATTCGCAAGATCGCAGCTGTTATACCCAAGCGCTTCCACGATGGTTTTACGTTCTGTTATATATTTCTGAACCGAAACCGAGGAACACGCATCAGACTCCGCCGGTCCCAAAGCAAGAGAAAATGTGGTGGTGAGTATGTCCAATCCTGCATCATAATTGCTGACCAGAGGTACGGTGCCCTCACCGCAATCAAACTGAGTAATGGTGGACTCCGGTGAAAATGCATCATGCTTGATGTCCCAATACAACGTACATTCAATACCTGTATCCGCGGCATAAAAAGCAAACTGAGACTCCCGGCCGGAAGACGAAAGAACAAGATCTTTGATAACGATGTTGTAAATGGCAAGGCCCAACGCGAGAAGAATGCCGGACACTAACACAGCTAACAATAGAGTGAATCCTTTGCGGGTTGCCCCGTTGTCCACTATTCTCTGCCTACCTTTCTCTATTTTTTTACTCATAGCCAATTGAACAGGTGTTCCGTTAGTTTAAAGGTTCGGTCAATGCCTGCGGACGTCCATGACACTGTTACTTCGACAAGCATTTCATCCGCATTGCCCGCAATATGTTTGAGCGTTACCGACCGGGTGAATATTGAAGGATCGCCGGATACCGTGTTGAAAAGTTTCTCGCCGTTTGTGGTCAGGAGGAGCGGAGTACACGCGCCGCCATTACACACGGAGTGTTGGAAATTTGGGAAATCGACGTTGCAGGCGACGTCAAAACAGTTGCTGATACCGGTAGTCCAGTTCTGCGGCGGATTTGCCAAATAATTCTGGTCGCGATAGACACGCATGTATTCGATCCCTTCTTGGGCAAGATAGAACGCAGTCACCTGATCACGAGAATAGTACGCCGACTGCAATGCTTTGGATGCGATAGACAGAGGCCCGGCAAGAGAGTCAAGCAGTACGGAGATGGCAACGAGTGTTTCAATCAGAGTAAATCCTCGGCTCTGCCTCGGATTTTCTCCGCCGTCGTTCGGACGCCATGAGAACGAGTTCTCGCGGCGCTCCTCGCTCGGCGGAGTAAACCCCTTTCGGGAGCTTGCTCCGCCGTCGTTCGGACGCCATGAGAACGAGTTCTCGCGGCGCTCCTCGCTCGGCGGAGTGAAACCTCGGGGAGAGAGCGCAGGTAAAATCTGCTGCATTTGGTTTTGCATTTTCCTGTCCCCTGTCCCCTGTTCACTGTTCAGTGTTTTATTCATCATATATCAAGCAATCGTTGAACGACGGACGTCTGTAAATTAAAATTGGTCGTCCCTTTCGGTAATTGTGCCGAGCCGCGAATACTGATCAGCACTCGTGGCTGGAGAGCGTCCCCCGGAGTCGTCCCTGAAACATAGAATTTCAGTGATTCAATGGTTACTTCCGGGGCGGTTAAAGCAACCCAACTGCCATTGATTCCCCCTTGAAGCGACCGTTCAATCTGGGTGCCGTTAATCCGATACACTACCTGATCGTTCGGATCCGACGAATTGCCCTCTGAAGATTCGAAAGCGAGCAAAAGTCCGCCTGAAGAGCCGCATGATCTTGGCGTTGCCAGTGCTGACGGCGCCTGTGATGCTATCGATTCTTCGCAGTGGTACGTCGTACCGACACGAATTGAGCGTGCCATACTCTCGACTGCAACATTTAGATTGTTCATAACAGAATTGATTGCTTGAGCACGTTTATTCGCCTCAACTAATGAAAGCAACGCCCCGACACCAACCATCATAACGATTGCGAATATGGTGACCGCAACCATCATCTCAATCAGGGTGAAACCAGGTTTCACCCTGATTGAGGGGGCAGGGGTCAGTTTACAGGGGGTAGCCCGAACATTTTGCCGTACGGATGTTTGGAGTTTTCTGTCCACTGTCCACTGTCCACTGTCCACTGTTTTTTGAGCTGTTTTTTTCATGGATTGGTGACAGAAATTTGCCCGGTTGATGCGATGGTGACTGTTCTCGTCTCGCCGGCAGGAGAAGTAACCACCACCATACCGCGCGAATAGATTGTCGGTTCGTTTGTACTTATAGTTGCGTCGGGGTCGGGCCTAAAGAATACAATATCAAGATAGGTGATGGGACTTCCGCCTGAATCGGAGCAAGAAAGCGTTCCGAGAGATGTCTCAGCACAATAATGAAGAATTGAGTGACCCTTGCCGAGAGAGTTGGTTTCGATGATTGAATCGGTACCAATATCGTAGCGATTATTTCTGTTAACATCGGCGAATAAAATATAGGTTGATGAATCGGAAAAATGAACACCATACCCAACCTGAAACTGACTTCCGAACTGTTTGACCGACAAACCGTACACTTGAGCCTCGCGGACCGACAAACCGACATCATACGCAAGATTCCCGAGAAGCACGGACCCATTGAAGCGAGAATGGTTTGCAAGAATCACCATTGTAATCATTGAAAACACGCTGATCACCACCAAAAGTTCGATTAATGAAAACCCGCGCTCGTTGGTGTGTATCCGGTGTTTCATAAGAAGAGGGTAAGCCACTGGCCGACGCCGAACGGTGACAGGTTGGTGAAAAGCGCCAACAGGGCACCGACAGCAAGCCACGGAGCAAAAGGCAATTCAGACTTCATGGTAACGCGGAGATGCGGTCCTAACAATCCGAGACGTGAAAAAAGCAGAAGTGAAAGATAAAACGCCGTACCTGCCCAGACTCCCAGAATAATCGCGTTCAAACCGCCAAGGACACCGAGCAGTACCCCTATCACTCCGGCGATATACGCGTCCCCAAATCCCAGCCCGCGCTCTTTCGTTACAACGGACACAAGCGCGAAAACACCAAACAGCATTCCGCCGCCAAACGCGGCATCGATCAGCGGACTCCAACTAAGTGAAAAAAGAGCTTCCGTGAGAACTCGTACGAATGCAAACACCCCGGCTCCGTACACAAACGGAAGAGGAATGAGCGTGTGCCGAAGGTCGTACACAACTACCACAATCAATGATGACCAGAACGCAAGAAAAGCGACAAAACCGATAACAGACAAGAGGGTGAACGAAGGCGGATACCATAGGTACGACATGAGGAACAGCACGCCGGTTAAAAGCTCAACCAACGGGTACCTAACGGAAAACCCGCTTCCACAACTGCCACATCGCCCTTGAAGCCACAGATACGAGATAACAGGAAAGAGTTCATACCAGCGGATTTTTGCCCCGCATTGAGCGCACTCCGAGCGAGTCTTTTGATGTGCCCCATATCCGAAGCGCAAAATGAGCACATTCAGGTGACTCCCTACAATCAGTCCAAACACGAAGAAAAAAACAGGTACAAACCAGTCAATCATAATAATAGTATCTCATGAAAAAATCACCGAATTACGTATTTGATGCTAGGGAAAACAAAAAACCCGCAGAGCGGGTTTTTTGTTTTAGCCGTAGAAAAAACTTACCACGGCGAACAAAGATGCGGAAAGTGCTTCACCTATCTCAGCAAACGAGAAGGATAATAACACGTCTTCGTGATTATTATCTTCGAGTGCAGACGAGAAAAGTGCTTCACTTACGGCTTCAAGCTGTAGCAGTAACGCGTCGTTACGAGACCGGTTTCACAGTCGGCTGTATCGGCGGCATTGATGGTTCCGCCGTTACCGGAGTCGACGTCAGAGCCGAGCACGGTATGACCGCTCTGCTCAAGGTTTACGCCGATGTTGTAGTCAGTGCCGCTTGAGAGACTTTCATAGAAGTACGCTGCGGATCCAATAGGGTCCGTAGGCACTGCGGCAATGTACTGCGTTGCCAAGCTCGAGAGAGCCGCCGGGTAACCGTTATTTGAGTCGTAATACAGCTCCAGCGCAAGCTGTAATTGCTTAACATCCGCGATACGCTTTGCGTCGCGTGATTTCAGACGAGCGTCATTCAAGGACGCCAGCACCACTGAGGAAAGAATACCGATGATCGCAATCACGACCAAGAGCTCAATCAAGGTAAAAGCGCGGTGCGCTTTTGCTCCGCCAGCACTCGAAGAGAATGAAAACAGTTTTTCGTTCTCCTTCTCTTTTGGCGCAGTGAATCCTTTTTTTATTGTGTGTGTCATAGAAAAATCCTTAATAATAAGGTGAATAATAATGAAGACCGTTTCCTATGGTCCCCCCCATTGTAGCTAGAACTGCCCTCTCTCTGCTTGAAAATGTGGATAACCGTACTTTTTTCTGTGATGCACGACACTAGATCGCAGACGAAATGTTGTATATAGGGATCAGCACGGATGCGAGAAGTATCCCCACCCCAAGCCCCAAAACGACAATCATAAACGGCTCAATGAGGTCGACTAAGGTATCGACGGAGTTGCTGACCTCGCGCTGGTAGAACCGTGCCAACGTTTTCAAGATATTGCCCAATTCTCCCGTTTCTTCGCCAATTTTGACCATAGCGGTCATAATCCCCGGAATCTCTGAATATTTCCCCATTGCATCAGAAACCGAACCGCCGGCTTTTACGGATTTCGAAATATCGGACAGGATTTCTCTGTATACTCCACTCCCCACAACAGACCCGGTGATTTCCGTTGCCTGAACGACGGAGATTCCCGAACCGAGCATGGTCGCAAGGTTGTCCGCGATGCGTGAAAGGTACAATTTTTTATACAAATCACCGACATATGGTATGGAAAGTTCGAATCGGTCGAAAAGTCCTTTGCCTGATTCCGTTTGCAGGTAACGAAAGAGAAAAACTCCGCCGAAAATTGCAAGAAGGAACAAGAATATCCCGTAATTAACAAAGAAATTGCTGATGGCGATTACTACCTGCGTATAGATTGGAATTTCCTGCCCTGCATCAGTCAGGATGGTGGCAATACGGGGAATGACCATGGTCATCATGAGAATCATCACAATGACGAAAGTGGAAATGACGAACGCAGGGTAAATCAGCGCATTTTTTGCCTTCGATGCAACCTCGTAGTTGCGATCAAGATAGTCGGCAAGGTACGAAAATGTTTCATCCAGTTTCCCCGACTCTTCACCAGCGCGTACCATATTGACGTAAAACGAGCTGAATACCTTTGGGTGTTTTTCAAGCGCTTTTGAAATCGGGCTGCCGGCCTGAAGGTCGTCAGAAACTTCCGACAAAACCCGCTGGAGCAGAGGTTTTTCAGACTCGGCCGCGATGAGCCGAAACACGCGAAGTGCGGAGACCTGCGCTTCAAACAATGTTGAAATCTGACGGGAAAGAAGAACCACGTCTCGGTTGGTTGCGCTTTCAAAAAAAACGAGCTCTTTCAGCAGTCCGCCCTTTTTCCTTTCCGCTTCTTCAACGGAAGAAACGGAAAACCCTCGGCGCTGAAGCGAGGTGATAGCGACGTCGCGGGACACCGCCTCGACAGTACCCGATTGTTTCGCCCCATTCTGGTCAATTGCGTCGTACTTGAAAAGCATAATTTAAATGAGCCGTGAGAAAGTCTTCGGGTTGAGTGAACGTGCGATGGCATTTTCGGGCGTCACATCTCCTCGCCGCACTAATTCCGCAAGAGAGCGGTTCATGTCAATCATCCCCGACTCCGAACCGGTCTCGATGACAGCATTCACCTCATGGGTCCGCCGTTCTCTGATGAGGTTAGCTACTGCTTCATTGTTGATGAGAAGCTCGTACGCCGGTACCAGCCCGCCCGAAATTCGGGGGAGAAGTCGCTGCGAAAAAATACCCGCGAGAGATGACGCAAGCTGAATACGAATCTGGTCTTGCTGACCTGAAGGAAACGAGTCAATGATGCGGTCGATAGTCTGCGCCGCATTGTTAGTGTGCAAGGTCGACAAAACCAAGTGCCCCGTCTCCGCGGCAGTAACCGCCGCAGACATGGTTTCCGGCCCGCGCATTTCGCCGACCATGATGACGTTGATGTCCTCGCGAAACGCCGACTTCAAAGCGGTATGAAAACTTTTCGTATCTAACCCGACTTCCCGCTGATTGATGACCGAGTCTTTCGACTCAAACGTATATTCGATAGGGTCTTCGATGGTTACGATATGTTCTGTTCGCGTTTGGTTGATACGCTCGACCATCGAAGCAAGTGTCGTTGACTTCCCTTGCCCCACCGGGCCCACCACAAGGAAAAATCCCTGCTGTAATTGGCAGAATGTTTCAAGGACGGGCGGTAAGTTCAGTTCTTCAAATGTTTTTATCTCCCGAGGAATCAAGCGAAGTGCGACCGAAACACTGCCTTGTTGAAAAAACGCGTTCCCGCGAAAACGGACTTTGTCCTGATATTGATATGAAAAATCAATTTCCTGTGTTTCAAAAAAGCGATCCTTCTTTTCCGGTCCGATCATCTGGGTGAGGAGGCCGATCGTATCATCCGGACCATACACTTCCCTTTTCATCAAAGGGAGCAGAGCACCTGAAACGCGGATGATAGGGTGGGAGTTGGCAGTCAAATGCAAATCGGACGCGCCCTCCGCGATAAGCGTCTCAATCAATGATTTTAATTCGCCCGCGTATTCCATAGTTATTATGCCGCTCCTCTGTCTGCAATAGAAAGCGTTTTTGCAAGAACCTCCGAAGGTATCGAGCTTGCCTTGATGATATATCCTGACGCACCTAAACTCATGGCTTTGTCGATGTCTTCTTGCTGACCTTGGTTCGAGAGCATAATGATGCTCGCTCCTGTGGCAAGTCCTTCTTTTCGCACCGCTTCCAGAAATTCAAAGCCTGTCATCGCGGGCATCACTATGTCGAGAAGAATAATGTTCGGCGTTAATCCTGCGCGAATCTTTTCCAATGCCTTGACCGGATCAGGAATCGCATCAACCCCGCACCCGCTCTCTTTGAATTTGAGCGTATACATATCAAGAAGGAATTTGTCGTCATCGATGATAAGAACGGATTCTTTGCGTTTTGTTGTGTCCGTCATATATTATTCTCCTTTGATTAAATCCCCTCCGAGAGTATTAACCTCTTCAAAAGGAATGACGCCAGTAAGCATCTTAATAATAGCATCCTCTTTCATCGTAAACATTCCCTGGGAACGTGCCACTTTGTAAATTGATTCTTCTGTCGGGTCCGTGAGGATAGTCCGCTCTAATTCTTTTGATGTCGGCAGAAGCTCAAATACGCCGATACGTCCGCGGGTACCGTTGGGACAGTCCGGAGAAGGGGCGATGCCAAAAATGGTTTGCTTTTGAGGAATGCGCTTTTTTGAATGTGGAGGAAGGTTTTGGAATTCTTTCTCGACAATCGCACGGACGCTACCTTCGAAAGGCATTGGGTCCCCTGCGTTCTCACAGCGGCGTCGGAGGAGACGTTGTGCCATAGAAAGGACCAAAGTCGGCGCGATGAGGTAAGGATCAACACCCATGTCTACCAAGCGCGGGACAACGCCAATGGCATTATTGGTGTGCAAGGTCGATAAGACCAAGTGTCCGGTAAGCGCGGCCTGAATGGCAAGCTGTGCGGTTTCTTTATCCCGAATTTCGCCGACCATAATGATGTCGGGGTCTTGTCTCAAAATGGAACGTAAACCAGAAGCGAATGTGTACCCTATTTCAGGCCTGACTTGTGACTGAGAAACTCCCTCAACGTCATACTCAACCGGATCTTCAAGAGAAACGACGTTCATCCCTTCACGATCAACTTCTTGCAGCATCGCGTAGAGCGTCGTTGACTTACCGCTCCCCGTCGGTCCCGAAATGACGATGATTCCGTATGGTCGTTTGATTGCTTTCCGCAAGGTCTCGATGTTTTCTTCCGCGAGACCGATGCTCTCAAGCGTGATTGCTTCCTGCGAACGGCTCAAGATACGCATGACGACCTTTTCGCCGTGGTAGGTAGGAAATGTGGACACACGAAAATCAACGCGTTTGTTGTCAATCGTTGCCGAAAACCGTCCGTCTTGCGGCTTTCTCCTCTCATCCAGTTTGAGTGAAGACAAAACCTTGATACGAGCAACGACAGCCCTTTCGACCGTTTTCGGCAGACGCAACGACGTGTACAGAATGCCGTCTACACGGAAGCGGACCTTGAGTTCGTTCCTCACCGGCTCTATGTGAATGTCCGATGCTTTGCCGTCAACGGCGTATCTGAGTATTGTTGCAACGATTTTCGTAACCGGTGCATCCTCTCGAATTGTTGATGCCACGCCCCCTTGCGCCGGTTTTTCGGAAACCGCTTCATCAAGTGCGGGAGCAATGTCTTCCTCTATTGTGGTTTGCAATTCATTCAGCGCCTGACCGACTTCTCCGGAAAGTCCTTTGTACATGCCGATAACTTGTTCAAAATCGGCATCTGATATCAGAAAAACCTTGTACGGCAAATTGACTCTCGTCGCAATAAAATTAAGGGCCTCAATCGCTTCAAGGTTGTCGGGGTCGGACATCCCCACCTCCAACACGCCATCGTTAACGGCAAGCGGAACAAAGCGGTAGTGGCGGGCGGATTCTTCGGGAATATACCTGAGTACTTCATACGCAACGGTATCGTCCGCACCGATTTCGCGCGTCGGCACTTGGTAGTACTCGCCACGCGCGGAAAGAATATCGCTCGCGGATATTCCCCGATCCAGCAGGGCTTTCTCAAGCGTTTTTGCGCCGGAAGAGATTTCCTCCTTTATTGAAGCCAAAGACTTCTCGTCAACGAGTCCTTTCTCGGAGAGAAGTGAGAGAACATCCATGGCAGTTATTGGTTCGCCCCGAAAGGTGCGAACGGATTTACCCTTCCGACCGGCTCGGACACGAGTTCTTGGCTAAAGTCCTCCAAGCTTTTAAATGTCGTGTCAGAAAAAATACTGTCATCAAGCTTGAGCGACTTGAGTTGCAGAAGAAGCGCGATGAGTTCATTGTCGATGGTCGCTGAAGCGCCCGTGGTATTTTTCTGGAGCACTGTGTCCGAAGAGTTTGTAAAGAAGAAAGAGTAACCGAAAAACGCAACGACAACCACGAGGCCGATGATAAGGATATTCTTGTAGCGTGAAATGATATTCATCATGGTTTGAGCCAGTATGTTTGGATACCGACGGTGTAGTTATAAAGTCCCGCCTCATTGGTGGTAAACGAAAGGCTAACCGTATCGACTAACCGGAGACTGCGCTCCAAATCGGTCAGAAACTGCCGGAATGTGTCGTACGTTCCGGAAACGGTAAACGACAGGATGACCGACTCGAACGGCTTTTCATCTCCTCCAAGAGCTCCTTGTTGCACCCGCGACTGATCCGCTTGTATTGAGACGTTCCTCACCCGCATACCGTACTTTGATGCCATGGCATCCAGATCGAGAATCAACCGTACGTTATCAATGTGATCGGGAATCAACCGCTCAAGCCTCTGTAAGTTGGATTGCGGAAATGCGTTATAACGCGCGAGCAACTGATCGCGTACCGATTGCAATTCGCGGGAACGGTTCAGCGCCTGGTCAAATTCGGCCTCCTGGGCACGAAGGTCCTTGACCCGCACATAGCTCGGATCAATGAAGCCCCAGAAGAGCGCGCCTGCGAGTACGAGAAAAAGTACGGGGGTGAAGAGTTTCATGGTGTTGTGGTATCGGGTGCCGACAGTGGTTGTGCGGATTGTGCGAAGTAGCGTGTTCGCGCAGAATCCACAACCGCAGTGAAGTCAAAATCAATGGCACCGTTCGCGTTTATGTTGACGTTGGAAAAAATCGGATCGGTGATAACCGAGCTTTTCGAAAACTCTTCCGACTGAAGCGCGACCGCGTTGAAGCTTGTCGCTTGTCCTTTCATGGTAAGCACAACACGCCCGGGAGAAGGAATGCTGTATGAAAAATTATTGAACCGAACGGAAGAAAGTGTTCGTTTTTCCAAATCATCGAACACAGCCGAGAGTGCCGTGTGTCCGGCAAGGAGTGTCTTCCCCGCCTCGATGCGTGCATCAAGTCGGGAAAGCTCTTTGATGGTCGCCGGTTCGAACGCACCGCGAGAACGCTCAAGGGACGCTTCCTTATTCGCTATCGCCTGAATGGTAAAACGTTCAAAAAGAAAGATACCGACTGAGGCAACGACTGCAACCAAAAGAACCACTCCGGTTATGAGATTGACGAGGGCAATCGGATCGCCCTTCGGTGCAGCACGTCGTTCAATCTTGAGAGACGCCTTCGGAATAAACGACGTTTTCACGCGTTCTTGCATAGGTAAAGTTTAACATCCCATGAGGCATGAGATGCTTGGCAGAGGACTCTGGCTGTGCAGAACGGGAGCACAGCGCAAAAATATAAAATCTATTTTTTTAATGCGCGAAGCGCCAATCCGACTGCAGATGCGAAGGAGGGGCCGGCGTTCTTCAGGACATCGGTAATAAATGCGGGAGCGGAAACCTTATCAAACGGCGAGGCGACAGAAACACTGGCGTCAAAAAACCGCCCGGCTACTTCCGAAAGCCCTTTGAGCTGTGCGCCGCCGCCGACCAAAACCACCTGGGAGATGGCTTTCCCCTCTTTCCGTTGATAATTCAGAAAGATACGCCGTGCTTCGGAAAAAATAAATTCAAGCGTGTTCGCACCAACCTCGCTCCCGATAATCCCTTTTTCACGCTTCATGCGTTCAGCTTCTTCGAAAGTCTTCCCTTCCGATTTGGACATGGCAATCGTCAGATCCTGCGCTCCGCGGTTCACCGTATGCGATACGTCAATGATGCCAAACTCGATGACATACACGCGGGTCGATGAGGCACCCAAATCAATCACCATAATCGGTGCCGTACCGTGTTCATAGGAGGAACGCGCGAACGAGAACGGTTCTATTTCATAGAAGCGCGGAGAGAGAGAAGCGGCCTCTGTCACCGCCGCCCATTTCTGAAGTATGTCGTTTCGTATGGCAACCAAGAGAACGTTCGTAACGCTGGACCCGCGCTTTGCCGTGTGAACACTCAAAAATTGAGCTTCTTCGTCAGGAATAATGAACCAATCAAGCGAAACCTCCGAGATGGGGATAGGGATATATTTCCGCGCCTCGAGCGGAATCATCGCGACAAGTTCCTCGGTATTTTTCGTCGGCAATGAAATGACTGAGATCAAGCTGGCTGAAAGCGGTACGGAAAAACCGCCGACCTTTGATGACACGTTTGCTTCACGTGCAAGATCGTTGAATGCCTCCGCTATTTTTTCCGCCGGCAGGTTGACCGACTGGCCGACTTCGGCACTGCCGTACTGCCCGAGGGCGATTTCTCCGTACGTCTCCAGAACCGCGATCCCTTTCCTTTCGGTTAACTGCACCACCTTTATGGAGGATGAGCCGATATCAACACCAAGCACGCTTTCTCCTTCTTTTGAACCAAAGGCGTTGGAGATTTTTGAAAAGGTTTTGGATAGGCCTCCTAATGAAAACTGCATGAGAGTACAATGGTGAAGTAAGTATACCCCGTTGTAGATTGTGATGATAGAGTGCCACTCTGGGTTATATTTTGAAAAAGGTGGCTCCTTCCATATAACCCGGTGTGATAATTCAATCTGCCGAGTATAGTTAAGTATCGCACAATCCTTTATGAGAATTCCTTCAGCAATTACACAGGTGTTCTCTGCATTTTTAGATGCCCTACTGCCACTTTCAAGCGAATCCGTGATCGCGCGAGCGCTTGATGAGGAAGAGCTTGTAAAACTCATCACCCCGGTGTCCCACAGGCGGGAGCCGTGGGTGTACTGCATGTTCCGCTACTCCGACCCGAAAGTGCGGGCGCTCATGCGCGCAATCAAATACCGCGGAGAAAAAGCACCGCTCTCCGCGCTCGGCAGAATTACCGCGGACGAGATCATGAGTATCCTCGAAGATAAAGTACTCCTCGAAGGGTGGAAAGACATCCTTCTGACTCCTGTACCCAGTTCTCCGCAACGACTGAGAAACCGGGGGTATAACCAGGCAGACAGGATTGCACTCGCCGCGCTTCCGCATCTTGAAAACATGCTTTCCTACGCTCCCGACATATTGGCGCGCCACGACCGAGTGAGTCAGGTTAAGGTAGAAAAAGGAGGACGCCGCGAGAACATACGCAACGCTTTTTTCGTCTTACGGCCGGAGAAAATCAACGGCAAGTATGTCATTCTCATCGACGACGTTGTTGAAAGCGGAACTACTCTGGAAGATGCGCGTCGCGCGCTCATCGAAGCAGGTGCTGTCGACGTGATTGCAATAGCTATCGCACACTAAGCATAAAAACAGTGCCGGTACGGAGTAGTTATGAATTTGTTTCTTACAGCCACCCCGCGAGAAACGCGACAAACAAAATCGCGGCAACCAGTCCGAGGAATGCCTGGACTCGGGACAAGACCCCGATAACAACAACCGCAATAATCACTTTAATCCACCCAAGAGCAAGAATTGAAGCCCAGATGGTTTGTAATAACGCTTGAATAAAAGTCATGGTTTTAATATAGCACTGAATGGGGGGCGGGCTATGCTTGAGATAGCTCGAACTTTTGCCGCCGGTGGGGGCGGTGGCGAGCACCCCCGCAGAAAACCGCAAATGAGCCCGGGAGCATCGACTCGAACCATGTGGTGTCTAATCGCCAATTCGTTTTTGAACCGAAAATGCAATACCAAATGACCGCCGAGCTCCGCGCGACGGTCAGCCACGGCTTGCGCTTTCCATATGTGCGGAGAGGGCGGGATTCGAACCCGCGGAACCCTTTCGGGTTCAACACATTAGCAGTGTGCTGCTTTCGACCGCTCAGCCACCTCTCCAACGCATTGAACTATAGAGTATTTCCCCTCTTTTTACTACCCGGACGCCGGAGGGTTATTTTTTCGAAGCGCGAAATGAAAGCTCGCATACGACAGATACGCGGTAACGATGGACCCTGCCCACGATATCCAACCCGGTGCAAAAAATTAAAGAGCGTTAATGAGGCAGATGTTTGAAATTTCCTCCGCACGTAGCGCAATACGCTCCATGGTGGAGACGGCAAGTACCGGGTTTTTTCCCAAGGCCGTTTCTTCGGAGAGCATGATTGCATCGGAACCGCTGACAATCGCGTAGGCGACGTCGGTTACTTCCGCGCGTGTCGGCTCGCGATTTTCGACCATCGTATAGAGCATCTGCGTTGCGGTGATGACGGGCTTTTTCGCGGCGCGCGCGGCGGAAATGATATCGCGTTCAAGAAAGGGGATGTCCTCGATCGCGACCGCCGACCCGAGGTCGCCACGCGCGACCATAACAGCATCGGCAACACGGATAATTGATTCAAGGTTGTCGATTGCTTCCTTGCGCTCTATCTTCGCGATGACGGGTATTGCCCCGCCGAGTTTTCTCATTTCATCTTTCAGACATTGAATGTCGTCGGCTGAACCAACGAATGATTGCGCAAAATAGTCTGTTTTTTGTTCAAGTCCGAACTTGATATCTTCGATGTCTTTCTCGGTGACGCACGATGCATCGGCGTCAAACCGGTGCCCGGACACACCGTCTATGCGGGGCCCGGAAAGATCAAGAATGATCGGTACGCGTTTGCCTGCGCGGGAAGCGGCGGCACGGACGGACGCCGCCTGGACGCCGTGCGATGCGTGCGTGCCGTGCGATATATTAAAACGTGCCACGTCCATTCCGTTTGTGATCATCCGGTACAGAATTTCTTCAGTGCTCGAAGCGGGGCCGATAGTGGCGATTATTTGCGTACAGGAGGCCATAGAGTTACACAGTGTTCTGTGGCTTCCCTACCGCGAAAGATTCGATATTCTGGATCGTTGTTTCAAAGATTTCTCGCACGGCACCATCGGTATCAAACGCGATATGCGGGGTTACAATCGCGTTTGGGTGATCCATGAGCAGGTGGTCTTCATAGAGCGTTTTGTAATCTTTTATTTTTTCCTGGGAATGAGAAAAAGATTCATCTTCTTCGCGTAATGATCTTTCATCTTCAAGAACATCGAGCCCAACACCACCTAAGTGTCCCGACGTAAGCGCCCGGACCATCGCGTCTGTCTCGATGAGCTCGCCGCGCGATGTGTTGATGAGAAATGCCCCTTTTTTCATGCGTAGAATATTATTGTTATTGATGAGGTGATGTGTTTCTTTGGTCGCGGGTGCATGGAGTGTCACCACATCCGCCTCTGATAACAGCTCGGGAAGCGGTACGTACCTGCACTGCGAGGTCTTCGCAAACGCTTCGTCCGGATAGGGATCGACCGCGAGCACGTTCATGCCGAACGCTCTGCCGAGCAGAACAACATTTTTCCCAATCTTGCCGGTACCGACAACGCCAAGGGTTTTACCGAAGAGGTCAATGCCACGCAGGTCTTCGATTTCAAAACGAGCTCCTTCCAGAAGTCGCAGACGCGCCTTAAAGATCTTGCGCGAAAGTGTCAAGATGAGACCGAACGCGAATTCGGCGACTGTTCGCGAGCCATACGAAGGAACTGTGGCGACCGCGATATTCCGCTCTTTTGCATAGGCGACATCAATATGGTCAAACCCGGTTGAACGCGTTGTAATGCACTTGAGGTTCGGCAGAGCATCAATGACGGGCTTACGCACGTCGCCGTTCACGAATACACACACAATGTCGCAGTCGGCGGCAAGAGAGACCGTTTCCTGCGTCAACGTTTCGTCAAAAAATGAGTACTCGCACTTCGGAGAAAGTGACAACACCGCTTCTTTGTCACCGACCGACGATCCAAACCATGCGACCTTCATGTGCATCATTGTAGCTCATGCAAAGTGAGATGTGTGAACGAGTAACTTCGAGTCTCTACTGTGAGTGTTATTCCGTCGTGTCTTGCACCGCTTTAGTGTGAGCCGGCGCTGTGGAAACCCATACTGTTTTTATATTCGTAAATTCCCTGATGCCGTAATGCGACAATTCCCTGCCATACCCCGACTTCTTTATCCCTCCAAACGGAACGCGCGGGTCGGATTTCACTATGCTGTTTATAAACACTGCTCCGGATTCGATGCGTTTCGCGATTTCTTCGGCGCGCTTCGTATCGCGAGACCAGATGGAGGCACCGAGCCCGAACCGCGTATCATTCGCAACCCGTATTGCTTCTTCTTCATCCTTTACGGTGATCATCGCGGCAACGGGACCGAAAATTTCTTCATCGTATGCGGGCATGCCTTTTTTTACATCAACCATAATGGTCGGTGCATAAAAGTATCCTTTCCCGGGAAGCCGTTTCCCGCCGGTTACCACCCGTGCGCCACCCGCAACGGATGTTTCAACTTGCCGTTCAACGTCCTTGAGAATGTTGTTTGTTGCAAGCGGTCCGACACTCGTTGCCGGATCCATCGGATTTCCGATAGTCATCGATTGATAGAGCTTCACGTATCGTTCTATAAATTCTTCCGCAACCGACTCCACTAAAACGAACCGTTTCGCGGCAATACAGCTTTGCCCCGCGTTCTGAAGCCGAGCGCTCGCTCCGGCATCGCAACTTAAGACAACATCGGCGTCGGCGAGGACGATAAACGGGTCGCTCCCGCCGAGTTCGAGTACGGTCTTTTTTATTTCCGCGCCGGCAACCGATGCAACCGCCATCCCCGCGGATTCGCTCCCCGTCAATGTCGCCGCCGCGATACGCGGGTCGCGCAAAACACTTTCCACGCGAGACGCACTGATAGCAAGATTTTGGAATACCCCTTCAGGAAACCCTGCGTCTTTAAACGCCTCCTCTATCGCCATTGCCGATCGTGGAACATTTGACGCATGTTTCAAAATCCCGGCATTGCCCGCCATTGCCGCCGGCGCGGCAAACCGGAAAACTTGCCAGAAAGGAAAATTCCACGGCATGACCGCGAGTACGACCCCTAACGGATCAAAGCGGACATAGCTTTCCGCGCCGTCGACGGTCGCCGGTTCTGGAGAAAGGAACTGTTCCGCATTATCAGCGTAGAAGTCGCACACCCACGCGCATTTTTCAATCTCCGCCACCGAGGCGCCGATGGTCTTCCCCATCTCCTCGGTGATGATTGTGCCATATGCATCTTTTTTTGCCCGCAAAACATCCGCCAACGCATGCATGAGGCGTGAACGCTCGGCAAAAGGTACGGCACGCCATGAGTGAAACGCGCGGTGCGCTCGTTCAAGTTTTCCTTCAAGCGCGTTCTCGGAAAGCTCTTCAAGTTCTGCGTATACTTCTTCGGTTGCGGGGTTTCGAGAAATAAGTGACATAGGTATCGGTTTAATTGTTATTTATAACGTGCACTTCTTTTGCTTATTCCGAGATTCGGAAAAAATCTTTTTATTTTCCGAGTAATCGATTGGGCATTCGATCAGATGCACACCTCCTTCCGCAAACGACTGCTTGAGCAACGTATTGAGTTCGGATGCGTTCTTAACCCGATGACCGTGAGCGCCAAAGCTTTTCGCGAGCGTAACAAAATCGGGATTGGTAAAGGTAAGCCCGAACGGCTTCAGGCCCATATTCTCTTGTTTCCACTCGATCATGCCGTACGCGTTATCCGTGACGATGACCACTGTGAGGTCCAACTTGAGCCGCACCGCCGTCTCAAGGTCAGGAAGACTCATCATAAAACCGCCGTCCCCGGAAACCGCGATGACCGAACGCTCGGGGAACACAAGTTTCGCGGTCATCGCCCCGGGGAGGCCGGCACCCATGGTCGCGAGAGCGTTGTCCAAAAGCAACGTGTTCTGTCCATAGGCGCGATAATTCCGAGCAAACCAGAGTTTGAACATGCCGTTATCAAGAGAGACAATCCCGTCCTGTGGCATTGCTTCGCGGATATCAGCAACGATGCGCTGGGGTTTGAGTGGAAAGGCGGAACTGCCGGCGTTTTCTCGAAGCGATTGCTTGGATACCGCCGCAAGCTCATTGAAATATTTAAAATCCCATGTTGGCGAAGGGATGATGGATTCAGTCATCGCCCACAACGAATGCGAAATATCTCCGACTATTTCATGGGAGGGGGCGTACAGATCGTCAACATCAGCGGAATAAAAGTTTACATGAATGACCTGTTTTGTTCCTTCTTTAAGAGGCGCAGGAGGTTTTTCGGTAACGTCGTGGCCTATGACGATGACCAGATCGGCCTCGTCGATGGCACAGTGCGCGTACTCATTCCCCGAGAGCGCCGTGGTGCCGATATATTTGTCGCTCCGCTCATCAATGACACCCTTCCCCATCTGTGTCGCAACGAATGGGATGCCTGTTTTCTCGATAAACTTGTTGAGGTGCTTGCATACCAATTTCCGATTCGCACCGGCGGCAACAATGAGGAGCGGGTGCTTCGCTTTTTGTATCAACGCGACCGCAGTGCTGACGGCTTTCGGATCGGGACCGGCCCGCCGAACCATGATGCGCGACAACGGGACGAGCGATGCGGGGACTTCTTCTCCGGCAATATCTTCCGGCAGTTCAATATGCACCGCTCCGGGGCGTTCGGCTTCGGCAAGTTTGAATGCCTCCCGCACCACGGACGGGATCTTTCCTGCACTCACAATGGTTCCCGCGCGTTTCGTAATCGTCTTCATCATGCCGACGACGTCCAAGATCTGAAACGCTCCCTGTTTGCTGATCTTGATCGGTTTCTGACCGGTCAGGACAACGAGAGGCATCCCCCCGAGCTGGGCGAATGCGGTTCCGGTGATGGTATTGGTCGCTCCGGGACCCAAGGTTGCGAGCGCAACGCCCGCGTGTCCTGAAAGGCGCCCGTAAGTGGCCGCCATGAACACCGCCGCTTGTTCGTGACGGGTGACGATAAACCGTATCGACGATGTTCGAAGCGCATCAAGCACGTGGAGGTTTTCTTCCCCGGGAACTCCAAAGACGCATGTCACCTCTTCCGCTTCAAGACACTCGACAAAAAGCTCTGCGGCGGTCCGAGAACGTTTGGTTTTTGTTTGTGCCGTACTTTTTGAAACCCGTTTTGCCATACGCCTAGTATACTCTTTACACAAAAAAAGAAATTCCTCAAGTTTCATACGACAGGATACAATACCATCCATGCGTTACTTCACCGTGGACGACCTGCCCGACCTTGATGAGTGTGTCATGGCGGCTCTCCATCTCTATAAAAAAGAGAAGCCGCCGAAATTGGTCATGCCTCCTTTCAAGCGCCCGCTCGTGGTGGGGAGCGGCAACGCGGCGGTAACGGGAAGGATACTTTTTTCCCAATCCGATGCCACGTTCGCAACCGAAAGCACCTATCAAGAGGTGCTGGAACGGAGCCCTTCAATAGACGGCGCGGTCATCATTGCAGCGTCCGGGAGCAAATCGTCAGTCGGCATCGCGCAGTTTCTTGCCGAGAAAAAAATAAAGACGGTGCTCTTAACCAACACCAAAGACTCGGAAGCGAGCGTCTACACGGACGAGGTCATGGTCTTCCCCAAAAATCGAGAGCCGTACACGTATAACATTTCGACCTACCTCGGCATGATTCTCGCGAAAACAGGAGAGGATCCCGCCATGATTGAAGACCACCTGACGAATGTCGTGATCCCGCTCCTTTCCCAAAACCTTTCCTACTATGACGCGTTTTTCTTTGTCGTTCCCGCGCATGTGGATGCGATTCGCAAAATGATACGGGTAAAATTTGCCGAGCTCTTCGGCTCGAAAGTGATCGCGCGCGCGTACACACCCAAAGAAGCGTGGCATTCAAAGACCGTCGTTCTGTCCGAGAAAGAATTTTTCATCGTGTTCGGTTCGGAGAACGCCGCATTTGGCACCAAAAATCAACTCTCAATTCCGCTTCCGGAAAATGCGGGTTACGGTGCGATGATGGCAATTGCGTATTTCGTTATCGGCCGCATTCAGGCGGCTCATCCTCCGTACTTCAAAGAAAATATCGCCGAATACGTCAAAAAAACGAGCGAACATTTCGGAAAGGAGATACCGCCGATCGTTGAATGATATCGGAAACCGGTTTATGAGCGCGAGCGGTTTTGTTTTCCATTTTTCTGCCCTTTCCAAATCTTGTCTATATTGACGCGATAAATGTTGTGATAGCGCTCCAGTTCGTCCGGACCGGCCATCTTGAGGACATCGAGTTCCGGGGCAAACATTTCGCTGTACCTGTCACGGCGTCTCACTTGTCGAACCTTTCCGTCCTCTCCGACCATGATGACTGAGGGCCGGCGGATGGTATTGAAGTTTGAAGACATGACCTGCGCATAGGCGCCGATATCCATGACGGCGAGCGTGTCCCCCGCTTCGAGCCTCGGCATCTCAATATCTTTCGCTATCAAATCCCAGGCGTCACACGTGCTTCCGGCGATGGTGACGGTGTGCACACGGCGACGATTCAGCTTTGAAGCAGGCAGTACATCATAGGTGATATCGTCTTGAATCAAGGCGTCAGGAACAAAATTGTACGTGGAGCCGTCGGCAATCACCATACGCTTGATACGACCGAGGCGTTTTTTCGAAATCACTTTCATAAGCCCGATTCCTGCGTTTAACACGATGCTCTTCCCCGGTTCAAAAATAAGCCGAGGGCGAGGAATTCCATTCTTTTCGCAGAGCGATTCAAAGTAGCGCGGAAAATCGTGCATGTCCTCGATGGGAAATGCCACTTCGTCGCCGATTGCCGCAGGAAACCCGCCGCCCAGAGAGAGACTCTTGGTCTGGGTACCCCGGTCCTGGTAGCGTTTAATCAATTTTACAAACACGCGTGCCGCCGCCTTGAATACGCGCGGATGGCGGACATAGCCGCCCATGAAATGAAAGCCCTGAAAATCGATGTACGGCCTGTTGAGTACCAATTCCATCGCGCGATCAACGTACGAGATGGGAATGCCGTACTTGTTTCCCTTCGTGGTGTAGTTTCCGATTTCAAGCATCGGATTCACCCGGATGACAGTGTTGATGTGCTTTTTCAGTTTTTTTGCCGTTGCAGCTATGCGCTCTATCTCTTCAAGAGAATCGGCCGTAACGGACTGAATACCGATCTGAGCGGCGAAATTGATATCCTGTTCCGTTTTATACAGATTGGTAAACGATATAGAGCGGGGTTGAAAGTCAGCAAGCAGACCCAAGATCACCTCTCCTACTGAAGAGCAGTCGAGCTCGAACCCTTCCTCGCGTGCGATCTTCAGGATTTCCAGGTTTGAGTTGCATTTCACCGCATACTGCAGACCGATCGAACTCCCGAACACTTTTTTAAACCGTCGCAGTCTCCGGCGAATCTCACTCTCAACCATGACATATAAAGGACTCCCGTACTCCTTTAACAGCGCGTCGACGGGAACACCTTCGAGTAAGAGGACTCCTTGTTTGGTTTGGGAAACGAATCCGGCCCAACGATCCCGCACGTAGCGATTCGAGATTGGAACGCTCGCCGGTTGCGAAAAAGTCACCTGCTTTATCTTTTGTTTGGTTCGTGGCGTGCCTTTTTCCATAGTGCATTACTATATACCCCGTTGCAGATTTTGGCGATGTACAACCGTCGGCGTACCGGCGTAATAATAAACCCCGCTCCAGTGCTTTGGCTTAGTGTGACTTGATATATCAAGTCATGTTTTTGTGAGAGAGATTGTGAGAGAGACATAAGAAACTATTGCGCAACGGGGTATACTTGGCAACGTGATTCATGAAAGTGCACCCGTTGACGAACTGACTCGCCTGACCCAGGTACAGCGGGCGGCTTTGAAGCGGCTCGGAATTTCTTCGGTGCGCGACCTGCTCTACCACTTCCCTTCGCGGTATGAATCGTCCGCAGAAGTAAAAAAGATTTCCGCAATTACGCACGGCGAAACGGTGACCATTTACGGGCAGTTCACCAAGCTTACGATGAAGAAGTCGTGGAAAACTAAAGTGCCGATGGCGGAAGGGTCGTTTTCCGACGGAGAACATTCGCTCCGCATCGTGTGGTTTCATCAGCCCTACCTCGCAAAAATGATACCGACGGAAACCTTGGTCCGCTTGCGTGGCAAGGTATCGGTTTCAAAAGATAAAAAATACATCTCAAACCCGGTGGTCGAAAAAGCGCAAGGCATCCCCTTCATGGATATCAAAGACGGTCTCTTGCCTGTCTACCCGGAATCCGCCGGCGTAACGAGTTTGTGGTTTTACCACACAATGAAACGGGTGTTCGAGTCCGGAATGGTAAAAACACTTCAGGACCCTTTGCCCGAAAAAATATTAAAGAAATATCACCTTCCTTCCCTCGCAACATCGCTGGTATGGATCCATAAGCCAAAAAACGAAAAAGATGCCGAAGCCGCGCGCAAGCGTTTCGCATTTGAAGAGGTGTTTTTGATCCAGGTCGCCCGCGCTCGCGAACGGGAAATAAAAACTCGAGAGAAGTCATTTGAGGTTGACGCACATAAGGACAAGATTGATAACTTTGTCGCATCGTTCCCGTTCAAGCCGACACAGGGACAACGGCATGCGATTGATGACATTGTGGAGGATTTTTCACACGCTCACCCAATGAACCGTCTGCTTGAAGGTGATGTGGGGAGCGGCAAAACCGCCATCGCCGCAGCAACGGCATACGCGGTAGTAACATCCCGCCCGCGCGGCCAAGACTTCGGCAACCTCCAGACGGCATACATGGTGCCGACAGAAATCCTCGCGAAACAACACTTCAAGACATTCACTTCGTTTTTTAAAGACCATCCGATACAAATCGGACTCATTACAGGGAGCGGGTGCTACAAATACCCCTCAAAAGTGAACCCGAACGATGCCACGAGTATCTCACGGGCTCAACTTTTGAAGTGGGTTGCCAACGGTGAAATTCCCATCGTTATTGGCACCCATGCGCTCATTCAAAAAACCTGCTCGTTCAAACATCTGGCGTATGTGATTATCGACGAACAACATAGGTTCGGCACATTCCAACGGCACGCCATCACAATGAAGGGGGGCGCATCACCGCACCTGCTTTCAATGACCGCAACACCGATTCCAAGGACGCTGGCGTTGACCCTCTACGGCGATTTGGATCTCACTATCCTCGACCAGTTGCCGGACGGGAGAAAGCCGATCACAACCGACATCGTTACCCCGAGCGGGAGAGATGACGCGTATGAAAAAATACGCGCGCTCATCACGGAAGGAAGGCAGGCCTACGTGATCTGCCCGAGGATTGACGAGCCGGACCCGAAAAAATCGCTCGCGCTTCAGGCGCGCTCGGTGGCGTCAGAGTTGCGGCTCCTTAAAGGAAAGGTCTTTCCGGAATTACGAGTTGAAAAATTGCACAGCAAAATGAATCCGAAAGAAAAAGAAGCGACAATGGATTCGTTTGCGCGAGGTGAGATTGATATTCTCGTCGCGACGAGTGTGGTTGAGGTTGGCGTCAACGTGCCAAACGCAACCGTCATCATGATCGAGGGGGCGGAACGGTTCGGACTCGCGCAACTCCATCAGTTGCGTGGCCGTGTCATGCGTTCAACCCACCAGCCACACTGCTTCCTCATGGTTGAGCGAAACACAGACAACGCGCGCCTCAAGGCGATACAGTCAGCCAAAAACGGATTCGAACTTGCGGAAAAAGACCTGGCGATTCGTGGCGCGGGCGAACTGTACGGCAGGCACCAGTGGGGGCTCTCTGACATCGGTATGGAAGCCTTGAAAAACATTAAATTGGTCGAAGCCGCACGCGAAGAAGCATTCCACCTAGTCAAAGATGATCCCGAATTGTCCGATGCCCCGCTCCTGCGGGAACTTTCTGAAGAAAAAATCAGCGGTCTGCATTTTGAATAACGTTCCCGTAACTATTCTCTTATTCGTGCGAATAAGAGAATAGTTAGGTTCATGCGGGGATGCATGGATACGCGAGGGTTGCGAAAGGATGAAGAATGGGAGCACAGTACCTCCCATGGGAGAAAGATTGTCATTGCCGATTCATGGAGAGACCCGCCTTGCCAATGGAATGCGAATTTCCGTACGAAAGGTCAACCAATTGTAAATCGGGTTCGCGACCGCGACCGCGTGGCATGAGGCTCGGCATCATGTGGCTGCTGAATTAAACGGCACGTATGTACTTTATGCAACGGTCATTCCGGGAAAAGGTTACTTGGGCTTAACCGTGCTTTCTGGTTTTGATGCTGTTGCGGTGGCGGCGCCTCACGCGCACGGAGACGGCGGAACCGGCGCCGACGTGGCAATGATTCGGGAGGCAGGACACAGCGTGGGAAACGCATCATCGTCGGCGCGGAATATTTTGGCGTCGCGAGAAGCACAGCTCATGGTACATGCGATTGCCACTGCGCTCACCCGATACGGAACGATAAGCGGGGAAGACGGCCGGAGTATTATCCGGCACATAAAAGAGGGGGAGCTTCTTGAAATTACCGTTATTCCTCCCAGAGGGAATCAAAGAAAACTCACACACACCGTTCGACATGGAGATACGATCATGAGTATACCGATTGACACAATATTAAATCCTGCGGATACCGATCAAGCAACACAAACAAATTCCGATCAACGAAGAAAAAAGATTCCGGCAAGTATCAGGACGACTCCAAATGCTTTGAGTGCAGTGACGGTGCCACCGAGAAAAAAGACGGAATAGAAGAACGAGACGATTACACCAAGCGCTATTGCGGCGGGGATGGCGAACTGCGTCACCTTGAATCCGGAAAAAACGGTGATTGCAAAAAAGACGTTGCCGATTAAAAGGACAAGGAGTGGCAACGGCTTCAGGACCGCGCGCACCGCGTCAATAATTGTTTTTGTCCCACTCCCTGTTATCTGCCCGAAAAATGAAATAAAGAGGTAGGCGATGACGCCGGAGACGAAAAACAGTGCGATATTTGCGAACATAAAAAGAATGGTAACACGACGCCGCTCTGGCTCGGTATGCTCGCCTTTTGCTTCGCTCAAACTCGCATACACCTGCGCCTCGGACCACAGTACAAAACCTGCCACAGGGCAGGTTTTGTACTGTGGTCCGCCCCCTTGGACTCGAACCAAGGACCGATCCGGTATAAGCGGATTGCTCTACCAACTGAGCTAGGGGCGGACCTAAACTATAGCGCTTTTCCCCGCTCGAATGCAACGCCGCCGTATATTTCTCTAAGTCGGGCAATGCCGGCAGCCACGCTTTCACGCACATCTCTGTTCGAAACGTATACATTACAAGTACCAAAACCAAAGCGTCCTTTGTAATGTTTGCGTTTTGATGCGGTTATTTTTTTTATATATGGCTTCCTGAAAGCAGTTTTTGAAATATCTAACTCTTTTGACCAAAAAGAAATGGCCGAGACGGTGTTCATGTCGCTATAGAGGTGAAGGTATACTTTGAGTTTTGATTTTTCAATGTCCAACAACTGTATCCAGGCAATAAAACACCTTACCATTGCCGGGTCAGTATTCGTAAACATTATGGTGTATGGGTCGGCCTTCAGTCCCTCTCCCCAATAAAGAAAGAACCCAGCGATGTATAGCTCACGCCTAGAAATCGTGCCGAAATTGTCCACGGCTTTTTTGTAAACGTCGTACATTCGTGTAAGTTTTTTCTTTCGTTTTGTTTCTCTTGTTTTTTCAATGCGCTGCTCTGAATAATCACGGAGTTCTCTGATACGTCTTTCTGAAAGTGGCATATCACGGAGCCAAAGACTAAGTGTGCCCTTGCTTACGTTAAGTTGATCTTTGATCTGACTGTAACTCATACCGCGTTTACGCATTTCAATCGCTCTATTCCGCTCGGAAAATTTTGCCATAATTATCGAACATTTAAACGTTTATATCTGTATCATACACTCTAAAATCCACCTAGAGGTGCTTCATACCCTCGGAGGCATCCACATAACAACACCTAAACACCCGCCTATGCAGACACTGCTGCAGATAGGAACCACTACACTTTAGTCATTATTCACGCCTGATGTTCAATGTCCTGTTTTTTCTTCGGCGTGATGCCGTGAGCGACCAGGATGGTCTCGAACTCGTCGCGTTCAATGGTCTCGGTCTCCATGAGCCGTGCGGAAATTGCGTCCAGAAGCACGCGATGCTTCACAATCGCCTCTTTCGCCTTCTTGTATCCTCCGTCTATTATTTTTTTGACTTCCGCATCAATCTTCGCCGACACCACTTCCGAGTATTCTTTTTCAGAAACGCCGCGACCGAAGAGCGCCTTGCCTCCCTCTCCTTCAAGCGCGATAGGCCCCACCGTGTCGGACATGCCGTACTTGGTAACCATGTCGCGCGCGAGCGCCGTTGAAACCTGGAGATCGTTTGAAGGTCCTGTCGTCAAGTCGCCGAAGATTTCTTTTTCGGCGACATATCCGCCCAAAGAAACCGCGATATCGTCCAAGAATTCTTTTTTGGATTGCATCTTGTTGTCTTCAAGCGGTAATTTCAGAGTGTACCCCGCCGCCCTTCCGCGCGAAATGACCGAAATTTTATGTACCGGGTCTGCATAGGGAAGAATGGAGGCGACCAACGCGTGCCCCGCCTCGTGGTACGCGGTGATTTCTTTTTCTTTTTTGTTCAAGAGATGGCTCTTTCTTTCGGGACCGAGCATTACTTTCTCAATGGAACGCACGAGGTCAAATTGGGAAACTTTTTTCCGGTTCTCGCGTGCGGCAAGAATCGCGCCCTCGTTCATCAACGAATACAAATCCGCACCCGAGAAGCCGGGGGTGCGCTCCGCGATGGTAACGAGATTGACATCTTCCGCGAGTGGCTTTTTGCGCGCGTGCACTTTGAGAATCGCTTCGCGATCGTTTCTGTCGGGGAGGTCAATCACCACGCGCCGGTCAAAACGGCCGGGCCGGAGAAGCGCGGGGTCTAACACATCAGGGCGATTTGTCGCCGCCATGATGATGACTTTCTCGTTCGGTTCAAATCCGTCCATCTCAACTAATATCTGATTCAAGGTTTGTTCGCGTTCATCATTGCCCCCGCCTACTCCCGTGCCACGCACCCTCCCGACCGCGTCTATCTCGTCAACAAAAATTATGGCGGGCGCGGCGTTTTTTGCCATGTTGAAAAGGTCGCG
>Ga0210057_1001935_pt1 | contig 30578 bp, 45 predicted proteins | sample CryGeyCG2114_010_2_FD_183968 | JGI IMG/M metagenome (GOLD analysis project Ga0210057, IMG submission 183968) | Groundwater microbial communities from aquifer - Crystal Geyser CG10_big_fil_rev_8/21/14_0.10 (SPAdes) (version 2) | ecosystem: Environmental > Aquatic > Deep subsurface > Groundwater ...
TCCCTCCCCAAAAAGATTATAAGAAATTCCAGGAGGAGATTGCCCCATTTTTATTTCCGCAGCATCTTCTATTTTTTTTATTTCCCAATCTTCAGGGATTTTTCCTATTTCAGTTTGTTTGAATTTTGACTTTTGCTTCATTATATTGCACTCAACTTATTTTTGTTATAGTCTAATATTATCTTTTGTACTGTTTCTGGCAATCCTTGTTCTTCACAAAGTCTGATGATTGTTTCTTTTTCCCAAAGCAATACTCTTTTTCTTTGGTATAATGTATGTTTAAAGATATATTGTTTTGCCGCTTCTGTAATATCCCCAGAAACAATTAATAATATATGATCTGGCTTAACATTTTGATTTGTTTCTGGGTCAGGCATTTCCCATTCTAATTGCATTTGAGTTTGAGTTAAAACTTTCTCAACATTTTGTTCTTGTGTTTCTGTTCCTGCTTTAACATCCCCCTTTTTAACTTGAGCTGAAAAATATAACCAATGACCTGTCGGTAATTGAATTTTCATTCTTTGAACATCTTGCCCAAATTCTAAAGTTTTATCTCTATGCCCTTTTGCTTCAGCTGTTTTAAATCCTATATGCCTTAGTAATGGAATCAGTAAGATATTTGTAAAATCATCTTCTGACGCTTTTTGTAAAAAAGTTATCAGCTGTTCTTTAGAAATAAATAGAGGTTGGCTAGTTTGTATTAACTTTTGATACTCTATTTTAATTTGCTCATTAATTCGTTCTGTCATTATCTCTTCTTTTTCTAATTCAGGTTTATCTAAAATACTAATTTCAAAAGTTAAACCTTGCCATTCAGTAATTCCTTTTTGTGCTCGTAAAAAATTAGCTATTTCATCAATAGCAAAAGAGTCTTTTTGTTGTTCTCTAAAATCCATATAGATAACTTCGGCCATTCCCCCGGCAAATTGAGAACTATAGATTATGTGTAAGTTTTGTTTATCGATTGAGAAATAATAATTTGTTGGTCTTCCAAAACTGAAAAATCCAGTTGCTAAATTTCTCTTTCTCAATTCGTCTTGAAATTTATCAATATATTTGCTAACGAAAGAGGAAATCTTTTTTTGTATTTCTGAATCTTTTAAATTTCCACCTACTGATTGTATTCCTGGTAATCCCATTTTACTCTACCTTAAACCCCCACTCTCCTCAAATTCTCCCTAATCTTCCCCTCGACAAACTGCTCTTTCAAATTTAATTTCATTCCAAAACCTCCCCAGTTTTATCATCAACCAAAACACCATTTATTTTTGTTTTATCTTCCCAAAGACTTTTTTCACCATCTAACAATTTTTTAATTTCATCTCCGCTCATGCCTTTTAATTTTTCTTCCATTTCTTCTAAATCCTTGCCTAAATTTTCGTGCTCCATTTCATTAATCTGACTCATCATCTGGCTCCCAGCTAAAAACGCAAAAAAACAAGATTCTTTCTTAGTCATCTCCTTAACTTCTTTTTTCATTTGCGACCAAACTTCTTTATCAAAATACTCCTGCATTTCTTTTATTTCTTGTTCTTCGCTTTTTTCTTTATTTATTTTCATTATAATTTCTTATGTAAACTGCTTCTTCCTCATTTTATTTTCCTTCCATTATAATCCCTAAAACACTTTAACAGAGTTATTCGCTTTATTATAAAATAAGGAAATTTATTTCTCAGTTCTCCAGAATAACCCCCTGGAACCATGGCAGTTAAAATTTCTTTTCCTTTAGATTTAATTATGTTTAAGGCAGGTGTGAAATCTGCATCTCCTGAAATTAAAACACAAGCATCGCAATTATTTTCAAGCACCCCAAGACGAAGCATATCAACAGCAATCCAGATATCAATTCCTTTTTCTTTTCTTTTTATATCTGCTAATTCTAAGAATTGGGCTTCAACTAATGGTTTGCACTTTTCACATAAATCCAGACTATCAACAAGTTCTGTTTTTCTTTTTAGAATTTCTTTATTTGAAAGCTTTTGCAATTTTCTTCTAATTACTTTTACTCCTTTTTTTTCCAGGGATTCTAAATAAGAGATATGATTATAATATACTCTTTCTCCATCTTCTATACTCGGGACAGAAGCATAAAACCTAATCTCCGAAATCTTAAAATTTTTATTTTCAGCGAGTAAATTCACTATTTTTATTATATCTATCTCAGAAGGGTTATAATATTTTTTGACATTATGGTACCAATTATTAGCATCAATAAAAAAAATAGCTTTCTTTTTTTTAGAAGGAATAGGAAGCCCGGCATTCCCTTGAGAGGTCATACCGGGGACTTGAATATTATTATTAGTCTTTTCTGGTATAAAAGCTTTTTGTTGTAGCATTATATACTCCCCCCAACCTTCCTCAAATTTATTTTAATCTCCCCTTCCAACTTCTTCCCCTCGACAAACTGCTCTTCCAATTCTTTTGTTAATCTCTTCATCTTCTTCTCAAAAGGTTCTCCGTCGTCAATTTCTTCGGGAACTCCAACATATCTTCCAGGAGTTAAAATAAAATTATTCTTTTCAACATCTTTTAATTCTGCAGATTTACAAAATCCCAAAACATCTTCATACTTTCCGCAATTCTTTTCTCCTCTCCATGAACGATAAGTATCTGTTATTTTTTTTATGTCTTCATCTGTTAGAGTTCTATGTCTTCTATCTGTCATAGTTCCCATATTTCTCGCATCAATAAATAAAATTTCTCCCTTTCTCTTCCTCTTCCCATGATTTGTTTTATCTCTTGTAACAAACCATAAACAGGCAGGAATCATTGTATTGTAAAATAATTGTGAAGGCAAAGCAACCATGCAATCAACTAAATCATCTTCAATAATTCTTTTTCTTATTTCTCCTTCTCCAGAAGTATTAGAACTCATTGAGCCATTTGCTAAAACAAAGCCCGCAATTCCAGTTGGAGACAAATGATAAATAAAATGTTGAACCCACGCAAAATTGGCATTTCCCGTAGGAGGAACTCCATAATTCCAACGAACATCATCCCTTAACAAATCCCCTTTCCAATCTGAATCATTAAACGGAGGATTAGCAAGTATAAAGTCAGACCTCAAATCCTTGTGTTCATCTTTCAAAAAACTTCCTTCATTATTCCATTTAACTTCCTTATTATCAATTCCTCTAATCGCCAAATTCATTTTACATAATTTCCATGTAGTTGAATTTGATTCCTGCCCAAAAATATGAATGTCTCCTTTAGAACCCGAATGTTCCTCGACAAATTTTTCAGATTGCACAAACATTCCTCCACTCCCGCAACATGGGTCAAAAACCCTTCCCTTGTAAGGCTCAATCATTTCAACAAGTAATTTAACAATTGATTTTGGAGTGTAAAACTGCCCGCCTTTTTTTCCTTCAGCGTCGGCAAATTGCCCTAAAAAATATTCATAAACCTGACCAAGTAAATCCTTAGACTTACTTTCTTTATCCCCAAGACCAACTGTCCCAATTAAATCTATTAACTCCCCTAAACGCGTTTTATCTAAAGCTTCCCGAGAATAATTTTTAGGCAAAACTCCTTTCAAAGAAGAATTATCTCTTTCAATAGCATCCATTGCATTATCAACTAATTTTCCAACAGTAGTTTGTCTGGCATTTTTCTGCAAATATTCCCACCGAGCCTCAGGCGGAACCCAAAAAACTCTCCGAGCCAAATATTCGTCAATGTCTTCAGTATCCCCTTCAGGATCTTTTTCAATTTCCTTTCTTGCTTCCTCAAAACTATCAGAAATATATTTCAAAAAAATTAATCCAAGAACAACATGCTTATATTCTGCAGCATCCATATTACTTCGCATTTTGTCTGCTGCTGCCCAAAGCTTTTTTTCAAATCCTAAATTCGCTCCATTTGAATCTTTCTTACTTACCATAGAAATAGAATATAAACCTTATATAAAAAGATTAGCCTGTCTGAAGATAAATAATTTTTTAAGTGAGAATTAATTTAATTTTAAATGGACGCTTTATTAAAAGAGCATTTTGGTTATGATGAATTTAGACCAATGCAACGGGATATTATTGAAAATGTTCTTCAAAAAAGAGATTCACTTGTTCTTATGCCCACAGGAGGAGGAAAGTCTCTTTGTTATCAAATTCCTGCCCTCAAATTTGAAGGTCTTACAATTGTGATTTCTCCACTTATTTCTTTGATGAAAGATCAGGTTGATAATTTAAAAACAAATGGAATTAATGCAGAATATATTAATTCCACTCTTTCATTCAGGGAGATTGATGAAATTAAGAAAAAAATCCAGAGAAAGGAAGTAAAAATTCTTTATGTTGCCCCAGAAAGATTAGCACTGGAAGATTTTAAAATATTTTTAACAACGCTTCAAATAAGCTTAATTGCAATTGATGAAGCACATTGTATTTCCGAATGGGGGCATGATTTTCGTAAGGATTATCGAAATTTAAAATTCTTAAAAAATCTTTTCCCAAATGTCCCAGTAATTGCCTTGACAGCTACAGCAACATTAAAAGTAAGAGAAGATATTTTAAAACAATTATCTTTGAAAGAACCCAAAATATTTATTTCAAGTTTTAATCGGAAAAATCTTAATTTGATTGTTATGCAAAAGAAAAATGTTTTCAACAAGATTTTAAGTTTAATTAAAGAACATATAAATGAGCCAATAATAATATATTGTTTCTCGCGTAAAGATACTGAAAAAATTGCCCAACGATTAAATGAAAATGGATTCAAATCTCTTCCATATCACGCAGGGCTTTCTAATGAAATAAGAAAACAAAATCAAGAATTGTTTATCAAAGATAAAGTAAATATTATTGTAGCTACAATTGCTTTTGGTATGGGAATAGACAAGCCAGATGTCAGATTAATTATTCACCACACATTTTCAAAATCAATTGAAGGTTATTATCAGGAAATAGGGAGGGCGGGTCGTGATGGGATTTCAAGTGATTGTGTTTTATTTTATTCAAAAGGAGATAAAAGAAAACATGAATTTTTTATTGATCAAATTCAGGATGAAATTGTTAAGAATATTGCCTTAGGCAAGTTAAATAAAATGATGGTCTACTGCGAGAATACATTCTGTAGAAGAAAAAATATACTCCGATATTTTGGGGAGTTCTTTCCAGAACAAAATTGTCAGGGATGTGACATTTGTTTAAATTTCCGAGAGATAAAAAAATCTATTACAGATAAAAGTTTAATCTTTGAAAAAATAAAAGAAGTTAAATCTTATGATAAAATCTTATTTGAAAAACTAAGGACTCTAAGAAGAAAAATAGCTGATGAGAGAAATTTTCCTCCTTTTATTATCTTTGGAGATATTTCTTTAAGGGAAATGTCCATGTACTTTCCAAGAAATGATAAAGAATTTTTAGATATTAATGGGGTTGGGCAACGAAAATTAAATGATTTTGGAAATTTATTTTTGGAAGTAATAAACAGTTATATAAAAGAAAATAATATCATTCCTGAAAAATTTCATAGAAGAAATCATAAAAAGAGAGTAAGACATTTATCTAAAAACTATCAAAAAACAAAAGAGATGATTCTTAAAAAAATACAAATAGAAAAGATAGCCGAGGTGCAGGAATTAAAAGAAGGAACGATAATCAATCACATAGAGAAACTTATTGAAGGCGGAGAAAAAATAGATATTAATTATCTTCTTCCATCAAGAGAAAATTTGGAGATTATCAAGTCTGCTTTTAAAAAAATTGGGACTGAAAGACTTGCGCCAATTTATAATTATTTTGATGAGAGATATTCTTATGAGGAAATTAGATTAGTAAGGGCAATAATAAAATCAGGAAATTATTCAGAAGAAATTAGTGAAGAAAATAATTACTATAAAAGACTAGAAAAGATAAAAGAAAATTTTCCAAATGCTTATGAACCTTGGAAAACAGAAGAAGATAATGAACTAAGAAAATTGTATCTCGTGAATACCCCTATTGATGAAATTGCTCAAATTTTAAAACGACAACCTAATGCTATCAAATCAAGATTAGGAAAGTTTGGATTGGTTGGGGATTAGGGTGTGGGATAAATTAAAAAATCAATCAACTCCGCAATCCCAATAATTAATATTCCCACGTTTTTATTTTCCAGTTTTCAGTTTCTCCTCATAGTTTTCAATCGCCTTTTTCAAAGCATTAATTCCCAAAACAGAACAATGAACTTTTATTGGTGGCATTCCTCCCAGCTTTTTCACAATATCATTCTTGGTTAATTTCTTTGCTTCCTCAAGTGTTTTGCTTTTTGCTAGTTCGCACACTACATCAGAACTTGCAATCGCAGCACCACAACCAAATGTTTTAAATCCAATATCTTTAATTTTCCCGTCGCTGACTTTAATTTCAAGATGCATAATATCCCCGCAATAAATATTCCCAACTTCTCCAATTCCGTCGGGATTTTTCAAATTCTTAACAAATTTTGGATTTTGAAATCTTTTGATTAGTTTTTTTGTGTATGGAGGAGTCATTTTAGGTTGTTAAATATCATTTTATCTTTTTTCCCATAGAAATTCTATTTTTATATTCTGAATATCCTATCTTTTTATAGAAATTTACCGACGGAGATTTTTTATTTGTTTCAAATAAAATTCTTTTTATGTTTTTATTTTTAGCAAATCCCAAAATAAATTCCATTAAAGATTTTCCAACACCTTGATTCTTAAAATCCTCACGAACAGCTAAATCTTCAATAATCAAAACTTTTCCTTCCCAGTATTGTTCAATCTTAAAAATAAGAACTCCGATGATTTCTTCTTCATTTACTGCAATATAAATTTTCCCAATCTTAAAATAAAAATTCAAACTTTTCAAAACATCATCCAGTTTATTTTTCTCGTTAAATGGCTGTTTTGAAAATTCCTCTAGCATTAATTTTCCGATTTCTTTCAAATCCTTTTTAGTTGCTTTTCTTATTTTCATTTTTTCTATTTCAGTTTACAAACAAAATGAATTTTATTTTTCATTTATTTTTTTTACTAATTTTTCAATTTCTTTTTTATTCATTCCATGCGCTCTACAGCATTCCTCAAGTGTTTCCATCTGTGCCATCGGGCAACCGCAACAACCCATTCCTGCGTTGAACAAAATCTCTGCAGCGTCGGGCTTTGCTTTCAAAATTTCTAATAGTTTTGTCTTAGGGATTATTTTTTTCTTTTTCATTTCAACGGACTTAGCCTCCGCAATTTATTTACTATCGACGGTAAAACCTCTAAAAAATATTCAACTTCTTCGTCTGTCGTGAATTTGCTGATTGAAATTCGAATTGATGAATTTGATTCAACTGGCGTCAAACCTATTGCTTTTAAAACATGACTTGATTCAAGCGAATGCGAAGCGCATGCACTTCCAGTAGATGTTAAAATATTTTTTTGTTCTAAATAACCTCCAATAGCTTCGCCTTCAATATTATTAAACGAAACATTAATATTATTGCAAAGTCGCTCATTTCCAACAGGTCCATTCAAGCGAACATTTTCAATTTTCAGAATTTCATTAATTAATTTATCCCTTAAAATTTTCATTTTCTTAATATCTTTTTCATTTGCAATTTCAACTGATTTTCCAAACCCAACAATTCCAGAAACATTTTCAGTTCCGCTTCGGACTTTTCTCTCATGCCCTCCGCCGTGAAAAAAAGGAGTTATCTTAACTCCGTCGCGGACATACAATGCACCAACACCTTTTGGCCCGTGAATTTTGTGGGCATTCAGTGTAACTAAATCCAGATTCATTTTTTTAACATCAAGTTCTGTTTTTGTAAAACTTTGGCACGCATCTGTATGAAACAAAACATTTTTTTCCTTGCAGATTTTTCCAATTTCTTCCATTTTCTGAATTGTTCCAACTTCATTATTCCCATGGATAACTGAAACCAAAATTGTTTTTTCTGTAATTGAATTTTTTAATTGATTCAAATCTATAAAACCCTCGCTGTCAACATCAAGATAAGTAATTTCTGCACCCTGTGTCTCTAGCCATTTGCAAGTATTTAAAACACAATCATGGTCTATTTTAGAAGTTATAAGATGGTTTTTTCCCTTGTCTTTGTTCTCAAAAAACAAACCCTTCAACGCCCAGTTATTCGCTTCTGTTCCGCCAGAGGTAAAATAAATTTCATTTGTTTTTGCATTGATTGACTTTGCAATAATTTTCCGTGCTTTTTCCATTGCTTCCTTTGCTTCTCGTCCTTTCGCATGAACAGACGACGCATTTCCAAACTTCTCGTCGAAATACGGCGACATCTCTTTCAAAACTCTTTCATCAACTTTTGTCGTCGCTGCGTTGTCTAGGTAAATTTCTTTTCTCATTTTGAAATTTGCCTAATGGCAAAATTTAATTTTGGCTTGAAGTATATTTGTTTCATTTCCTCCCTCCTCGCTTCCCGCATTTTTTATTTGCACAGCACTCACACTTGCAAAAAATTTTCGCGTGCTTGTCAATAATTTTTAATATTGGAACAATTGTTTTTTTATTCAATGAATAAATTCTTTCTTTGCCTTTTTGTTTTACTTCGACAATCTTGCAATTTCTCAGATTTTGCAATGAATGAGAAACTTTGCTCTGCTCAATTTTCAAGTCATTAACTAATTGCATTACATTTTTTTCTTTTTTATTAAGAGAAGTTATAATTGAAATTTTGAGTGGATTTGCAAGGTTACTAAAAAAAATATGATATGTTGAATTATTCATTATGTCATTTTGCAGTTTGGTTTAAAATGATATTTTGAAATAAATGATATTTATTTCATATGAAAAATAATTCATATATCTTTATAAATATTTCCTTTTTTCTTTGATAATTCTAAAACCTTCCCAGCCCACAATCAAAGCCATTATAATCAATGCTCCTGAAAATAAACTCAAAATCCAATTGCCTTCTGCGACATAACCTGTCTTGTTAAACAAACTATAAAATAAAGCAGAAATTGTTGTAATAATCATAAATAGCGTCGGTATAATCAAAAATTTAATTTTCTTCTTGTGTTCAACAAAAAATGCAGAAATAGTTATAAGTGCAATTGCAGCAATGAGTTGATTTGAACTTCCAAATAAACGCCACAAGTCAGCATATGCATTTGTGATAGCAAGAAAGTAAGCAGGGATAATTGCAATCAGTACAGCAATAATTTTATTCTTGAAAAATTTGCTTTTGAAATTTTCAGAAATCAACAAGCACGAAATTCTCGTTGATGTATCAAGGGAAGTCAGAATAAATTGATTAACTAAAAATGCACCAATCAATCCGGCAACTGAAAAAGTCAGAAACGGAATTCCTAATTTAGAAACAACATTTCCAAATCCATTTCCGAATGCGACAATCCATCCTTCTTTTAGTGAACTGACAAAATTCATTGCTCCAAAATTCCAATCTAAACTTGATACAAACAAAACTACCAGCAACGCCAAAATACCTTCTGCAATCATTCCCCCATAACCAATAAATCTCCCGTGTCTCTCGTCGGCAAGTTGTTTTGAAGTTGTTCCAGAAGCAACAAGAGAATGAAAACCAGATACTGCACCGCACGCGACTGTGATAAATAAAATTGGCCACAACGGAAGATTCCCTGAAATCAATGCCGGAGAATTTACAACAGGACGAACAATTATTAATGCAGCAAAACCAAGAATCAAAAACAAAATTAATTGAATTGAACTGAGATAATCACGTGGTTGCAAAAAAATCCAGACAGGAATCAGCGACGCAATTGCCCCATAAAAAATTAGAATCGTAATCCAAAGCATTTTTACAATGCTCTCTGAAAAAGGTAGTGTAATAGGATTATTATAACCAACATACATAAAGACAAAAGCAAGTGTAAGAGCAATCAGCGACGAGATTAAAACATCTGTTTTATATTTGTAAACACAAATTCCAAGAATCATTGCAATAATAGAAATAGCAATAATAGGAATTACTAAACTTGGCTGTGCAATAATACTATCTGCAGCAGAAACCGCAAAAGTTGCAATAATCATTGTGAGCGTAATCCAGATCATTAATGCGAAAATTTTCCCTGATCTTTTGCTCAATGCTTTGCTTGTCAAATCAGAAATACTTTTTCCCTTGTCACGAACAGAAAGCATCAATGATAAATAATCATGAACAGCACCAATAAAAACACAACCAATAACAATCCACAGCGACGTGACTGCCCATCCAAAATAACTCACAGCAAGAATCGGGCCAATAATCGGACCTGCGCCTGCAATCGATGCGAAATGATGCCCAAAGAGAAAAAACTTGTTTGCAGGATAAAAATCTGTTTTGTCCTTGTTCAGAACAGCAGGTGTTTTCTTCGACGTCGGCTTGATTTTTCTCTCAATATATTTTCCATAAAGAAAATAATTTCCAATAAGAAACAAAATTCCAACAACTGCAATTAATGCACCATTCACCATCTTTTATATGGGCACGGAGGGAATTGAACCCCCTTCTCCTGGGCTGGAGCCAGGTATAATACCAGTATACGACGTACCCGTATATATCAGAGAAATCTTTAATTTTTAAATTTGCTTATTTCATTTTTTTAATTTCTGCAATTTCATCATTAGAAATAGAACAGCCCTTAAATCTCAGAGCATTTACCAGAGAGGACAAAATATTTTTTCCTTTTGTTCCAATTAATCCTTTTTTATAAGCAATGTATGCAAGTTCAACAGAGCGGATAATTTTAAACTCTTTGAAAAAATGCAATTTTTCTTTTTTAACCTGGATTTTTGTGTGCATTTTTCTTTCAAGATGTTTTTTCAAACCATCTGGTGTTTCGCACAATGAACGCATTGTTCTCTCGTCAATTGCTAGGACATTTGGAATTTTTCTCGCGTTTAAAATTTGGCTTAATGCAACACACGACGCCTCTCCCTCGCTGATTAATTTAATTTTCCCCCGATTATCTACAAAACTGCTGTTTGCAATGTCCATTACTTTTTTTGTTCCAATATTAATTTCACTATCTTTTACACCAAGAACATCTGGAAATTCCAGAACTTTTTCATTAACTAATTCCTGAAGTTTAATTCCTTCTAATTGAAAACGCGGAATTTGCATTGGTTTATCAATAATTTCTTTTTTAACATCTCGTGTGATAATAAAATGTCCTCCAAAATTTTTCTGCAACTTTCGCAACTCTTCATACATGCATGCCATTGCAAAACTAATTATTGTGCTAGCATCGAAGATGATTGCTTTATCTTTCATATTATCTAAAGATATTATCTAAAATTTTAATTCTCTGCTTTAAACTTTTTTCATTTGCTTCAAGTTCATAATTTTCCTGTTTTTGTCCTGCATATCCGGCGAGTTCAAACATTGTTATCCCAAGAAGATTTGCTGTTTTCTCAAGTGAAATTCCGTGCTCGTAAATTTTCGATGCTTTGTTAATTTCTGCTTTTCTAAAAACATCGTGAATATAACCCCTCAGTTTTCCAGAAATATTTTCAATTTCTCCACGCATTGATTTCAATGTTCCTCCAACTTCTTTTCCATTTTTCAACTCACTTATAATTTTATCAATATACACAATTATGTTCTTGTAAAACTTTTTCCATCCAGGATAACTTTTGTAATTCTCTCTCTCGAGAAATTTGCTAATTGAATAAATAATTACTGCGACAGCAATATTATCTGGATCCTGAGTTCGCGACGCTGTATTGTTTGTATGGTCACTCAACGCACGAATCTTCGAAGTGTTTCCTTCATTTATTGCATCTTTTGCTTCTTCAAAAATCCTAAGAATATTTTCCACCTCTTTCATTCAAATGACCTCTTTATAATTTTGGATGAATGGAACATCTTTGATGTTGCTTGCATAAAAATAAAAGAAAAAAGATTATTTAAAGGTTAATGTTCTTAATAAATATGAAACAAATTTTGTTTGACACAAATTTCATCCTGACTTGCATAAAAAATAAAATTGATTTTTTCGACGAGCTACTCGGTGAGCAAATTTTAATTCCAGAACAGGTGATAGACGAGATAAAAAGAATTAATAATATTTATTCAGGAATTGCACTTCAACTCTTGCAAAAAAACAAATTCAAAAAAATAAAATTAGAAAAAGGACACGTCGATAAAAAAATAATTCAGTATATTAAAAACAAGCCTGAAATAATTGTTGCAACTTTGGATAGAGAACTTCAGAATAAAATTCATAATAAAAAAATTATTATTCGAGGAAAGAAGAAATTAGAGATACAATAAGTTTTAAAAACCATTTCTCACTATTTTTTTCAGATAAAATGTTCTATATAACTGAAGTTAGGGATTATGTACGCGTCGAGCCAAAATTATTCGGCTTGCCTACAGCAGAAGCCGTCGACCAGCAACTCAAGGCAACATACAGCGGGCACTATGACAAAGAACTTGGGCAAATTATAACAATAATTGAAGTGATTAATGTGGGTGAAGGAGTTATAATTCCCGGCGACGGAGCAGCATACTATCAATCAAGATTCAGGTTATTAACATGGAAAACCGAAATTCAGGAGATAATTTTTGGCTCAATTGAAGAAATAACAAGTTTCGGTGCTTTCATAAACATGGGTTCAATGCGCGGAATGATTCACATTTCCCAGACAATGGATGATTTCGTGAGTTTCAGCAAGGCAAACTCTTTATTAGGAAAAACATCAAAACGAAATTTAAAAGCAAATGATTTATGCATCGCGAGAGTTGTTTCAATCAGCCACAAAGGCGACGAACCAAAAATCGGGCTAACAATGCGTCAGCCAGGTTTAGGAAAAATTGACTGGATAAAAGAAGACAAAGTTAAAAGAGAAAAAGCAACTAAAAGAGCATTAAGAACAGAAGAATTAGCAACTAAAAAGAAAACAAGAAAGAAAAAATAAAATGCCAGAAAAAAATCCCATGGAAAAAAAAATTAAAATAAGTCATTCTATTGATGAAACAACTGCTTTTTATATAGAAGGAGAAAGAGTAATTCCAGTAGGAGGCATAACTTCTCAGAATATTCCTTATACTCATGACGAAAAATGAGAACCTCAAGAAAAATCCCAAGCAGAAGCAGAAGATAAATTAAAAAAAATGTTAAACTAAAATGCCAAAAGACAAAGCATGCAAAATTTGCAATACAATTTTTGAAGGAAAAGAAAAATGCCCTAGTTGTGAATCCAGGGAATCAACAGACACATTCAAAGGAAGACTTGTTGTTATCGACCCGGAAAAATCAGAAATTGCTCAAAAATTAAAATTAAAAAGCAAGGGAAATTTTGCAATTAAAACAAAATAATGGAATTAAAAATAATAAGCGAAACAGAAAACCCTCTTTTTAACCGACGGGAAATTGAAGGCGAAATTTATTCAGAGGCAACTCCAAGCAGAGAGGAAGTTGCGAAAATTCTTTCAGAAAAATTCTCCACTAACAAAGAAATAATAAAAATAAGAACCATAAAAGGAAAATTCGGGCAAAAAGTTTTTCTGATTGTTGCAAATATTTACAAATCAAAAGAAGATAAGGATAAAATAGAAAATAAAAAAAAGAAAGATCTTGAATTAGAAAAAAAGCAAGAAGAAGCAAAAAAACCTGCTGAACCAGTTGAGGAAAAAACAGAAGCTGTTCAGGATAAAAAAGAAATTTCTGAAGGAGAAAATATTAAGGAGTAAATTATGGGTAAAAAGAAAAAATCAAATAAGAAAGGAAAAAAACCACACAAGAACAAACCAACGAGCAAAAAATATACAAAGTATAAAGTTGAAGGCGACAAAGTTTCAAAAGCAAGAACATGTCCTCGTTGCGGACCTGGAATATTTTTAATGACTGCAAAAGATAGAGTTTACTGTGGCAAATGCCATTATGCTGAATTTAATTCTAAAGAAAAAATTTCTGATAAAAAATAATTGGGCAAATTAAAAATTAATTTAGTAAGCCCGCTCTTTTAGTAATTTTATAAATATAAACCTAGGAGCAGTGTCAATTAAGTTCTCTCCTCCATTTTAGGATATCTGGATTATTAATTTGAAACCCTGGGAGAATTCTTCAAGCCAACAAAACAGTAGACCTGAAGCCTTCTCCTGGGGAAAAAGAGGTGATATTAAATAGAACAATAACATCTATTTAAACCTTTCGGTAATGTTACTCTTGAAAAATGACGTCTCGTTTTCAACCAAAAGTAGTAATCTCATTCATCCCTTCCAAATAGTTCGCAAAATTTTTAATAAGATATAAACTAACATATTTATAAAATTCAATTAACTTATTTTTTATGCAAAAAGAGAACACAATCAATTCTGCAAGTCAAAATCAAATTCAGGATTTATTATTTAGTCGCGAAATAGGATGGAAAGAAATAATTTACGACCTGATAAATACAGAACAACTTGACCCATGGGACATTAATATCACGACGCTTTCAGATAAATATCTTGAAAAAATAAAAGAATATGAAGAAGATGATTTCTTTACATCGAGCAAGGTTCTTCTCGCAGCAGCACTTCTTCTTCGCATAAAATCAGAGATTCTTCTTAATCAGTATATCAAAAGCATTGACGAAATTTTATTTGGAAAAAAAGAAGAAAAAAAATACACAATGGAACGCATTGAACTTGACGAAGAAATTCCGAGCCTTGTTTTGCGAAGCCCAATACCCCGTTACAAAAAAGTCACACTAAAAGAACTGATGTCTGCACTTAACAAAGCAATTAACACAGAAAACCGCAGAATTAAAAAAGAAATAATAAACAAAAACGCACTTCGCGAAACAGGTTTTTCTCTTCCAAAAAAAAAATTCAGTATAAAGGACAAGATTAAATCAATTCACGAAACACTATTGATTTATTTTGAAAAAAACAAAGACAAAATAAAAATCTCATTTACTGAATTTGTGAACGGAAATCCAGAAGAAAAAATAAATTCATTTTTTCCTTTACTTCATCTTGAAAATTCAAAAAAAATCTGGCTTGAACAGGAAAACCATTTTGATGAAATCTATATCTGGATGAGAAAAATCTATCTTGAAAAAAACGGCGACCCTTATGCTGACTTGAAAGATGTTTTTGAAGAGGAAATAAAAGAAGAGATTAAAGAAGAATTAGACAAAGATTAAAAACTCTTTCTCTTTTTATATTTATGAAAACAGCGGTTTTATTTTCAGGAGGAAAAGATTCTGTTTATTCTGCATATCTCGCGAAAAAATCAGGGCATGAATTAACTTATTTGATTTCAATTTTTTCAGAAAATAAAGATAGTTACATGTTCCACACTCCGTCAATTGAAAAAACAAAAAAGCAGGCAGAAGTTATGGATATTCCGTTGCTGATTTTCAAAACAAAAGGAAAAAAAGAAGAAGAATTAAATGATTTAGAAAAAGCAATTAAAACAGCAAAAGAAAAATATCGCATTGAGGCAATTGTAACAGGAGCTTTGCATTCTATTTATCAGTCGTCGCGAATTCAAAAAATCTGTGATAAATTAAAACTAAAATGCATTAATCCCCTTTGGCATAAAAATGAATTTGAATATATTGAAGAATTAATTAAAAACAAATTTGAGATAATAATTACTGGCGTCGCTGCATTTCCACTTGACGAAAAATGGCTCGGAAGAAAAATAGACAAAGATTTTATCGAAGATGTTAAAGAATTAAATAAAAAATATAAAATTCATCCAGCAGGAGAAGGCGGAGAGTTTGAGACATTTGTGTTGGATTGCCCGCTTTTCCGACGAGGATTAAAAGTTGTTAATAAAAAAATTTCAGGAGAGAAAAACTCGTGGAGAATGGAGATTGAGGTTGAATGAGAGAAAAAATATTTGCAGAAATTGGTTTTGGGAATGAAAATTTTTTTTCAACAGAAATAGAAAGAGGAGAAGATGAAAAAAGAATTAAAGGATTTTTCAAACCAAAAAAGATAAAAGATTATTATTTTAGATTATGGATTTTAAAATATGTTTTTATAATCTCTCTATCAGAAGGATTTAAGTTAAATAAGAAAAACAAAAATAAATTTAAAATATTATTTGGTATTGAAGGAACAAATTAATTATTCTTAATCAATCCCTCTTTACTTCCCCCTAACAATCCATTATAACCGCCCAATTCTCCGTCGCTGCGAATCACTTTAAAACACGGCACATTTTTATCTTTGTTTGACGCCAGAATTTTACCAACTGCGCGAGGATGTGAATTAAATTTTTCTGCAAGAAATTTGTATGTTGTTGTCTCTCCTTTTTTCAAAGTTATAAGATAATTGAATATTTTTTGATTTAGTTCACGCATTAGAGTGATTTTTAGAACAATTAGATTTAATATTATTAATTTCATTTGCTGTTGCATTTGCGAATTTCTTCAAACTTTTTACATCGTCTGAAACAGAGTCTAGTTTGTGCATTGCCCATCCAGCAATATATGCTGCTCCAAAGTAAGGTGCGTATTCAATAAAAACAGGCGTGTTAATAATCCCTGCAACTTTTAAAATCAACCACAATAAAATTAACCCTAATATAATCCATGCAAGAATATCCCAAAAACTCATACCTCTTTTCATAATAAAAAAATAAAAGGATATTTATTAATTTTTCTAACCCCTCAGCAAAATCTCTTTCCCGCTTTTCATAATCTTCACTCTAAACTTTTTTTCTTACTTCCATCAGCCATGCTTATCATAGTATCTTCTGCAACACACAATCCTGATAAATTAGTATGTCCGACGACATTTAAGGTTTGTTGTGGTTCCGTCGTCCCGATGCCGACGTTGTCCGGTATTAAGATAAACTGCCCAGTAAGGTTTTTCAAAACCAACCTTTTGCCAATAAATCAAAATAGCCAAAACAACCAATAAAACAATAACTACAACTAATAAAATTTTGTTTAATTAGACATAAGCTGTTTAATCTTATTAATCTCTCTTTAATTTCTTTCGACTGTTTTATTTATTATATCGCAATAACTCCTCTAGGTTTTAGTATTTCCTTAAAGCTTTCACCCCAGAACTTGTTTGGATTCTTAGAGGAGAAGCATTAGCATCAGTAGTAGCCACCAAAACAATACCATAAGTGGAACCGCCTTTCAAGATTCGCAAGGGAGAAGTCAGGGTTCCAGCCGGTTCGCAGGCAATTGTCAGAGTCAGGGTTCCTGTACGAATGCGAAGTCCGCAATCAACATAGGTTGGTGCTGGGGGGGTATAAGGGGTATAAGAAAACCCCTCAATTCTTGTATTATATGAGGAACTACCATGATATGTCCTACCCTGGGTACCGCTAAGGCTACCCGCCCCAGATGGGACGCAAAATGTATTATACAAAGTATATCTATTAAAAGTCCATGTTGTTGCTTCCAGCATTACAGAATCAAGCTGTTCAGTTATAAAATTCCTTCTTGTTGTTGTTTCTGAATAACTTTCTACCACCACATTTTCAGTGACTCTTATTGCATCTGTTGGTGAAAGAGATGTTTTAGGACAGCTCCATGTATTAGATTGATAACCCTCCTCTGCAATAATAGATTGTCTGGCAGTTTGAGCTATGCTTGAACCAAGGAGAGTTTGGGCTCCATTTGAATGTCTTATATATATATCAGAATTATAATAAACAGGAAGACTCATATAAGGACACCCGTAGTAGAGTACTAACTCTTTATGAGATTCAATATAACTTTTAGAAGCAGAATTTGTGGTACCTAATTTATATGCATTTAATCCATTAACTGTGTGCATGTCTGATCTGTGATAGCGGCTCTCACTAACAGCAAAAGCTGTTGGGGCAATCATCAAGAATAAAAAGACAGATGCGACTATTATTCCTATAAATTTAAATTTTCTTATGCTTAATTTTTTCATTTTCTAAATTTCTCCTTTGAAAAATTATACTTTGTTTCAATTTCCAGCCAGTCCTTTTCTGTGAGCATCTCTTTTATAAAACAGGTATCACTAAGAGAAATCCCTTCATTTAATTCTACCCTAACCAAAGCAACTTCATATGCTGGATAAGAAGGATAATAAATAACAGACCACTGCTGATAAATCTGATTTCCTTCTTCATCAAACAAACATTTTATTAAAGCGGGGGTGTAAGTATTTTCTATTAGTTCAACTTCGCTCAAAAAATATCTTCCTGAATCAGAAATTTGTTTTTGCTCGAATGGACTTTCTGGTTCAGAAATCAAAGAAGATACCGGGCTGGGAAACTTATTTAAATTCTTTACAATGTAAAATACTCCGATTATCAGAATTCCCGCTATAATTATACTTACGATTATTAAGGTTTTCTTTTTAGATTCCATATTATTCTCGCTTTACAAATCAAGTCCTCAACCAGATTTGACCGGTGACCGGGCTGGCTGGGTCAGAAGTTCTAGTTTCTATTATCAATCCGCCGGTTGCCTTAATGGGGCCGCCGACTACTTCAAGTTTATTAGTTCCCGGATTCGTCGTCCCGATGCCGACGTTGCCGTTAAAAATAGCATTTCCATTAACACCTTCTGATAAATCCAATTCTCCAGCACTGTGCCCAACAACATTTGGCTGAGAACCCCCATAAGCATAAACTCCAATACCTATTGCAATAAAAATTCCAATAGCTACTAATGTGTAAAATAATTTATTTGAAAAATTAATCTGAAATTTTTTAAACTTTAATTTTTTCACCATTTTTATATTTAATAAAAGAAATGTTGTTTTTAAAGTTTTCGTATTATTTTCTCTTTCCCTGTTTTCATAATCTTCACTCTAAACTTTTTTTCCTTTACTTCACGTGCTCCCACAAAAATAACTTTTTGAAATCCATAACTATTTGCATATTCCATTGCTTTGCTTGGTTTTCCATAATACATTGAAACAATCTTGTTTTGTCGTCGGAGTTTTTGCGCGAGTTTTATTGCTTCCCTGTCCTGTTCCAATGAGACAATCAAATATTTTTCTAAATTCACAATTAAATTGGTAACAGCACAAAGTCGCTCCAGACCAAAACTAATTCCAGTGCACCGAACATCATTGAATTTATAACTTCCTCCTCCAACAATTGTTTCTTTAATTTGACCAAACTTGGGCGAATTAGTGGAAATCTTCTGATTTTCGCTAATCTTTTTTGTCTTGATTTCAAAAACACTTCCATTATAATAACTCAAACCACGAACCAGCGACGGGGCAAACTGAATTTTAATTCCATAACTTTTACAATATTCGATTAAACCAATTATTTCTCTATAAGAATTAAATTTAACAAAATATTTCTCCCCTTGGTTTATTGCGTCCAGCAAATTTTCTGCTCCAAGTTTTGCAAGATTATTTTGTGTCTCTTGTAATTTCTGCTTGTCAATTTTATCAAGTTCTCGCATAATTTCTTCTCTGTTTTTTTTAATCTTCAAGTCATCTAAAATTTCATTCAACAATTTTCTGTTATTAAATAAAATAGTAAATTCAATCCCAAGATTTTTCAAAATCTCAGAAGCCATTGCAAGAATTTCTGCTTCATCTTTTATAGTCGCTCCGACAACATCAGCGTCGCATTGTGTAAACTGCCGAAATCTGTTTGGTCCAACAGGTTCATCCCGGAATAATTCACCAATCTGATATCTTTTGAACGGAAGTTTTTTATTTTTCATCAAGCGCTTTAACTGAAATGTGAATTCATAACGCAAAGCAAGTTTTCTTTTTCCTTTGTCTTCTAATTTGTAAATATCAGAAACAGCTTCATCTTCGGAATTTTCATCTTTGACAAACTCCTCGCTTTCAATTACAGGTGTCTCAGCAGGTGAAAAACCATATCTTTCAAATGTCTGCCTAATCATCTCTCGCACAATTGCTTTTTTTTCAGCATCTTTTCCGTCGTAATCGCGGAAACCTTTAATTAAATTAGTTTTCATTTCATCTCCTTTTGTCAAGGGTGAATGGGGAGAATCGAACTCCCGCCACACGGATTTTGCCAGCAATTCCACATAACACAAAATCCGTAAACTCCTCCTGACCTCGCTCGAAATCAGGGGCGAACGGAAATCTCGCGAAATCACTCGCCACAACCGTACGTTCTGCCACTAAACTACATCCACCATAATTTAATTGAGTTGAATAAGAATTAAAAATCTTTGCACAGCTAAAATTATCTTTTCTAATGATGCCGATAATTATTAGCATTTATCATAATCTTGTTTAATGAATAATCTTTTTAAAGTTTATTATTTTAGCAATTTATGAAATACGAACTTCTCGCACCAGCAGGAAATTTTCCAATGCTAGTTGCAGCAGTAAATGCAGGAGCCGACGCTGTTTATTTTGGACTACAAAAATTCGGAATGCGTGCCTCTGCAAGAAATTTTACAATAAAAGATTTAGATAAGATGCGTGAAATTTGCAATCAAGGACTTAATGGAAGAAAAGTAAAAATATACCTTACTCTTAATACAATTATCTACAACAAGGAAATAAAAAATATTGAAGAAACTATAAAAAAAGTTAAAGGAAAAATAGATGCAATAATTTGCTGGGACTTCGCAGTTGTAAATTTATGCAAAAAATACAAAATTCCTTTTTTCATTTCAACACAGGCCTCTGTTGCAAATATAGAATCAGCAAAATTTTATAAAAAACTCGGTGCAAAAAGAATTGTCCTTGCACGAGAATTAAACTTAAAACAAATAAAAGAAATTTCAAAAATAATTGAAGTTGAATGTTTTGTACACGGAGCAATGTGTATTTCTATTTCAGGAAGATGTTTTACCTCACAATTTTTATTCAATAAATCAGCAAATCGAGGAAAATGTTTGCATCCTTGCCGTCGGAGTTATATAGTAAAAGATAAACAAGAAGGATGGGAATTGGAATTAGAAAATGATAAAGTTATGTCTGCAAAAGATTTGTGCACACTTCCTTTTATTGAAAAAATAAAAAAAGCAGGAATTACTGGTTTTAAAATCGAAGGACGAAATCGGGACCCAAGATATGTTGATACTGTTGTTCGAATATATCGAAAATCACTTGATAAAAAATTATCAAAACAAGAAATAAAAAAAGAAATTGAAGAATTAAAAAAAGTTTATAACAAGGGTTTTTCTTCTGGATTTTATTTAGGTGTTCCAACTTCAGATGATTTTTCAAAAACAGAGCACTCATCAGCAAAAGAAAGTAAGCATTTTGTTGGAAAAATCACCCATTATTTTCCAAAAGTTGGAGTTGCTGCAATAAAACTTGTTTCAGATTTAAAAATTGGTGATGAGATTGTAGTTATCGGAAATGAAACAGGAGTTTTAAATTCAAAAATTGAAAGAATTGAAATAAATAATAAACCAGTATTAAATGCAAAAAAAGGACAGGAAATTGGAATAAAAATTCAAAGAGTAAGAAAAAAAGATGAAATTTATATTCTTATAAAAAATTAATAATTTTATAAATATTCTTTAAATTAATTTCAATAATCAGGCATATCTTCTTTAGAATTATTCAATGTTTTTTGTTCTTTTGGAGTTTCTGTTTTTTCACCTGTGTCTTGCATATCACTTAACTGAATTGAATTAATCATTTCACGGAATTTTAGAAAATCTTCTGCAAGAATTCTGACTCCAGACTTTGTGAATCCAGTGTATCTGTCGCTTGTCACAAACTCGCGAATCGTCAACCCTGTTTTTCCCCCAAAATCGTCGATGCGAATTACAATGTTTGACTGGTCGTTCTTTTTTATTTTCCCAATATCTTTTTCCATTATTAATATTTAGAATAAAGGGTTTTTAATATTTTGGGTTTTAGATATTCTATTATAACTAATCTTAAATAGTCATTTATCCTCGGATTTTATGGAAGAAGAAAAATGTAAGAAATGCAAAGGCACAGGAATTGTCAAAGACGAAAAAGGGATTCATACTTGCTGGGATTGTCTGCGAAAAGGAAAACTAAATGTTCATTCTGAAAAACTTCCTGAGAGTAGATAAGGGTTTAATTATAAATTATCTAATTTTTTCCAAATCCTTTTTAATCATCTCAATAAGTTCAGGAAATTCTTCAATTTGAAAGTGTCCATTCTTACTTTCAAAAATTATAATTTTTGAATTCGGCAACTTCTCTCTGAATTTTTCTGCATGGGAAATAGGAACAACATCGTCGTTTTTAGAAAACATTAAATAAAGATTTTTTGTTTGTTTTTCTATTAAAGATAAATCTGATTGGAGTTTAAATCCTCCAACTAAATCATCTCCTGGAAGAGAATCATCAAAAGGTGGGCAAGTTAAATAAACTGATAAAATTTTTTTAGGAAATTTATTTTCAGATAAATATTTGGCTAAGAATATTCCTCCAAGGGAAGAACCAATTAAAATAATGCCGTCGTTTAATTCAGAAAAAAATCTTTCAAAATAAATTTTCCACTCGTCGTATTTTGCATTCTCCTGCAATGGCATCCTAGGAACTATAACTTGAACTTCTTTTAATTTTTCAGCAACATCTTGAATCCAATATTTTTTACTTTCTAATGAGATAGATTTATTCTTTAAATAATTAATATAATCTTCATAATTTTTAAAAGTCATTCCACCATGAATAAAAAATATTTGGTTTTTCATTTTACAAAACACTCGCCTTTAAAATCACAACATCTTCAATTGGTTTGTCTCTTGCGTCTGTTTCAACTTTTGCGATTTTGTCGACGACATCCATTCCTTCAATAACCATCCCGAATGCTGGATGTTTTGAATCAAGAAAATTATTGTCTACTAAATTTATGAAAAATTGCGACGAGCCAGTATTTGGTCCTGCGTTTGCCATTGAAATTGTTCCGCGGTTATTTTTGTTTCCGCCTGCATGTGTGAATTCATCCTGGATATTTGGAATTTTTGGGTCTCCATAACCAGTGCCTGTTGGGTCACCTCCCTGAATCATAAATCCGTCGATAATTCTGTGAAAAATAACTCCGTCGTAAGTTCCTTGCTTTACTAAATTTTCAAAATTGCCTGTTGTGATTGGCATGTCAGAATATAAATTAATTATAATTTCGCCGTGGTTTGTTTCAAGTTTTACGCGTGTCATTTTGTTTGAATTGTAAATATAAATCCCACCAATAATTAAGATTAAAATTATTGCTGTTATAAATATTGCGGGGAGTTTCATAAAATAAGTTGGGGAAAGAAGTTTTTAAGATTTTTTAGTTAATCTTCAAGGTGTTTTGTGCAATTTATTAAAACGATTTTTGGTTTTTTATTTTCATCAAATTCTATAATTGTTACTGCTGTATTTTTTGGGGAACTTGCTTTGTGAATTTTTAAGCAATCTCCGTCGAAGATACTTGCATTTAGGGCAGACATAAATCCTCCATAAGTTACCCACAAAACATTTTTTCCAAAAAGATTCTCAAAAGTTTTTTCTTTAAATTTCTGTGCTCTTCTAACAAGTTCTTCTATTGTTTCAGAACCAGAATCAAGGATTATTTTTTCTCTATTTTTTTCTGTTTCCCAACCTTCAATTTCTTTTTTTCTTTTACCCTCAAAATTTCCGTGAAATCTCTCTCTTAATTCTTCGACAAAATAAACCGGAATTTTAGAACGAAAATTTAAAATTTCTTTGACAATATCTTTTGTCCTCGCTAAATCACTTGAAAATATAACCTCAATTTTTTCATTTCTTAATCTTTCTGCTAATTTTTTGCCTATTCAATTCCCTTTTCAGTTAATTTTCCTGAAAGATGTCCCTGAATAATTTCGTTTAGATTTTCTTCTGTTTCTCCATGACGAACAATTATTAATCTCATCAGTCCTTCATCTCAATTTTTATGTTGACGTTTTTTGGAATCTGAAGCCGCATAATGCTGTGCAGGACCTTGTCGTTTGCAGGCAAGTCAATAAGGCGTTTGTGAATTCGCATTTCATATCTGTCAAATGTTGCTGTTCCGTCGCCACAAGGAGATTTTCGCGTCGTAACCTTTAATTTTTTCGTCGGTAATGGGACAGGACCATTAATTGTTATTCCTGATTTTTTCGCGAGTTGCCTGATTGATTCACAAATAGAATTAAGCATTTCAATATCTATGCTGTTTAGTTTTATTCTTACTTTTGGCATTTTTTCTTCAGTGTTTTAATTGAATAAATGACAAATGGAAAATCTTTTGATTTTGCTTTACTCATTATAGAAATATTTGAGTTTGGTTTAAAAAACTTTCTTAACAATTAATTATAGCAATTCTTATAAATATCATCCTTATCTGTTAATGATTGAATATTATGAAGTATTAAACCATGCCTGTTTATCTGCTTTGGTAAACATTAAAAATAAAAAACCTGTAAGTGAATGGACTGTTAAAAAACTTGAAGAATTTTTAGAATCCTGCAAAAAAGGAGGAGATTATTGGGAAAACTTTATTCTGGACAGCATATTGATATGAGGAATAATCAAGATTTTTCTGCGACTATAGGAATAATCCAGCAATTAAAATAAGCAGTTTAGAAAATTATGCTTTTCATCTGGAAATGCTAAAAAAAGGAAATGAAGATTCAGCAATTATTTTAAGGAAATTCTTTGAAGAATTTGAAAAATATCGACGTCAACAAGAGATATTCGAAAAGAGCTCAAATTCTGGAAGGCTTAAACTAGCTGCTTAACCTCAAAACCTTTTTATACTTTATTTTTATTTAAGAATTATAAAAGAGGTAAAATGTCCAGTCCATTTATTCAATTCGGAATTATAATTTTAGTTGTTTTAGGTGTTTCAGTAATAATGAGATTGCTCAAACAGCCCCTGATAATTGGTTATATTTTATCAGGTATTTTAGTTGGTCCTTTTGTTTTTAATCTAGTTCAGGAGAGTGAAACTCTAAATATTTTTTCTGAAATGGGAATTGCTTTTTTGTTATTTATCGTCGGATTGCATTTGTCTCCGAAAGTAATAAAAGAAGTCGGATCTGTCGCATTTATTACTGGTCTCGGCCAGATAATATTCACTGCCACAATAGGATATTTTATTGGAATCCTGCTGGGGTTCCCTGTTTTAACTTCAATATATATTGCAATTGCATTAACTTTTTCTTCAACAATTATTATTTTAAAAATTATATCAGATAAAGGTGCATTGGACAAATTATATGGAAAGATTTCTATGGGCTTTTTGCTTGTTCAGGATTTTGTAGCTATTTTAGTTTTGATTGTTATTTCTTCTATTGGTCATGGAGGGTCTTCTGGTGTTGGGGAACTCTTTTTAATGACTCTATTAAAAGGAATGGGAATTATGGCCATTTTGGGTCCAATAAGTTATTTTTTATTGCCCAAACTGGAAAAGTTTCTTTCAAAGTCCCAGGAATTTTTATTTTTATTTTCAATTGTATGGGGTTTTGGATTGTCTATTCTTTTTCTTTATGCGGGTTTTTCAATTGAAGTCGGAGCTTTAATTGCAGGAATCTTACTTTCATTTGCACCTTATAGTTATGAAATGAGTTCTAAATTAAAACCTCTTCGGGATTTCTTTTTAATATCTTTTTTTATAATTTTAGGAAGCCAGATGATTTTTACAAATATTAATTCTCTTATTTTACCAATAATTATTTTTTCACTTTTAGTTATAATTGGAAATCCTTTCATTGTGATTTTCTTAATGGGAAGAATGAAATATTCTAAAAAAACCTCTTTTATGGCAGGATTGACTGTTGCCCAGATAGGAGAATTCTCCCTAATCTTTGTAGCTCTTGGAGTAAAAGTTGGGCATGTTTCTCAGGAAATACTTTCTTTTATTACTCTGATAAGTTTATTCACAATATTTGGCTGCACTTATTTAATTATGTATTCAGAATATCTTTATAAAAAATCCCGAATATTTTTAAATATCTTTGAAAGGAAAAATATAAGGGAGAAAGAGATTCCGAAAAAAGATTATGATTATATCCTCTTGGGTTATAACAGGATTGGCTTTTCAATAATAAGAGCATTTTCAAAAATAACAAAAAAGTTTTTAGTTGTGGATTATAATCCAAAAGTTATAAATGATCTTAAGAAATTTGGCATCAACGCGATATATGGAGATGTAGATGATTCTGAATTTTTAGAGGAAATAGGAATTCATAAAGCTTCTGTCATTGTTTCAACAATTCCAGAAAAAGAAACCAACCAATTAATTTTAGATGTTTTGCGAAGAAATAAATCCAAACCAATAACTATCCTTACTGGAAGACAAATTGAAGATGCAATTGAATTATATGAGGCAGGAGCAAATTATGTAATCTTGCCTCATTTTTTAGGAGGAGAATATACTGCCAAATTAATTAAGAATGCAAAAGATAATAAAGAAGAATATAAAAAAGAAAAAAGAAAAGAGATGGAAATTTTAAAAGAAAGAATAATAAGGGGGCATGAACATCCAAGAATAGAGAAGGATAAAAGATAAAAAATAAAGATGCAAAAGAAGAAATATTTAATAAAAGTTAGAAGATCTCGAAGATCATTTTTAATTCTTTATCTTATGATAATAGCAATAATTACTCTTCTATTTTATCTTTATTATACTGGAAATAACCCCAGTTTATTTGCATTAATCATTTCAATAATTTTTATCAAAATTCTTATAAACTATACGGAAATTCAGAGATGGAAAAATTGGTGGGCAATAACAAATACCTCTTTAATACAAAGCACAGGAATCTTCAATAAAAATGTAAGAGAAATTGATTTTTCGTCTATTTCTGATTTAGATTTAGACCAATCTTTTTTTAAGAGAGTTTTGAATTATGGAAATGTTAATGTTCGACTTTTTTTAAACGAAACTTCTATAAAGATAATTGATATAAGTGAACCAAGAGAATTCATAGAAGAATTGCAAAGGATAATTTCTATGAGTGGGAGAAAAAAAGATGGAATACGAAAAATATAATCCTCAGGGATATCGGAAACATAGACATGGAAAGTTATTTATTTTTTTGTCTTTCTTGTTTGTCCTGGGAATTATTTTTTTCACTTCTTTTTATAAGGGAGGAATTGCAGGAAATATTATTGGTCCATTAAATCAAAGTAATTTAATGGAAATTAAAGCATTCCTTTCTGTTCCTGAGGTAGTTTTAGAAGGAGAATATGGAGAAATAGTTCTTTCACTTAAAAAAGATTCTTTTATTTATTTAGATGATAAAAAAATAGATTTGGATCAGTTTGAAAACAAAATTATAATCAGGGATTTTAAAGGAAATATAGAAGTTAATGAAATTAATATAAGCAAACTAGAAGGAAAAATTTCTGAAATAAAAATTAATAATTTTCCAATATATTCACAAGAAGATAAAAAATTAAAATTTTCATTATCTCCCGGAGCAATTCATAATTCATTTGAAATAAAAAATGACGCTCTTTTAAGAGACATTTCTTTTGTAACAACTGGAAGAGTTTCTTTTGAGAGGGATTCATTAAACCTAAATTCAGAAAAAATTAGATTTATAAATTATTTAGGTGATTTAAAAATAGAAGATAAAAAATTAATTCTTCAGGGAAATGTTGAAACTCTAAAAATTGACAGTGAATCAAGAAAAATAACTTTTTCTAGTTAATTTATCAGAAACATTTAAATTTCTATATCGCGAATTAGTCAATGAGAGAAAAGGGGTTAACAGAAAAAGAAGCAGTAAGACAAATTAAATCTCATGGTTTTAATGAAATAAAAGACATCGGAAAAGTATCTCCTCTGAAAATTTTATTAAGGCAAATTAAAAATAATTTTATAATTTATCTTTTGATTTTCGCGATGATTCTTTCTTTTTTCGTAGGCAAAACAATTACTGCTTATGTTATTTTTATTGTAATCTTCCTTGTTGTTTTTATTGGTTTTTTCCAGGAATATAAAGCAGAAAAATCAATTGAAAAATTAAAGGAAATGATAACGCTCGTCTCAATTGTTGTGAGAGACGGAAAAGAAAAAGAAATTCCTACAAAAGAACTTGTACCAGGAGATATTTTAATTTTGAGAACAGGTGAAAAAATTCCTGCAGATTGTGTTGTTCTCTCTGAGAAAAATCTTTTAGTTAATGAAGCAATTTTGACAGGTGAATCAGATGAAATTAAAAAGTCGCCTGCAAAAGATTGGAAAAATCCCTCAAAGAATAATTTACTTTTTGCCGGCTCTTTTATTGTCGACGGAAAATGTATTGCAAAAATTATTCAGACAGGAATGAATACTAAATTTGGAAAAATCGCAGGAATGATTTCTGTCACAGAAAAAGAACTTCCTCTGCAAAAAAAAGTCAATTCAATTTCAAAATATATGGCTTTTATAGGAATTGGAATGGCAATTTTAACTGGCTTTGCAATTTTAATTCAATCAGAAATTTCAGGTGAACTATTAATTGAAATTTTAAACTAATTCTCCTTTTTTTCTTGTTCTTCAGGAATTTGTTCTGATGGACTAAAAATAGAAAAAATATAATCAAAGAACCTTAATATTGTTTCTAAGAAAATTATAAAGATAAGATAACTTAAAATTTGCCATGAAAAAGAAGGAATTTCTATAAGATGATTAATAATTTGTTCAAAATAAGATGTGTCAGCAAGAGAAGATGGATTTAATAAAAAAACAGCCAGCAATGTTAATGGAAGCATTTTAGCAATATCCTCTGAAAGTGATTCTTTGTAATAAGATGTTACTCTTATTGCAGCAATTATTATTGAAGTTATTAATACAATCTGAGATGTTTTTGTTTCATATGAAATTATAATAAGAATAAAACTAAAAAATACAAACACAATGGAGATTACAAACGGGATTATTATAAGATATTCTAAAAAAAATATCGCGCCTGTAAAAATTCTGTCAAATAAAGGTGTTTTAGGGTTTACATATTGTTTGAGATTCAAACCCAGGGGGTCTTTTTTTGAAATATATTTGTAACCTTTCCAGACAAAAATAGCATAAACCACGACGAGAAGAACCAATATGAAAAAATTTATGAACTGCCCGAATATATCCGGCAAAGATTCTATTAAATTCCTATATGCACTTATAAAATTTATTGCAAATGAATTTATCACCTCTGACATTATATTTATTGGAAATGAATGTTTTTAAGAATTGTGATAAGATTTAAATAATAAATTGGTTTTGTTTTTGATGATAGATATAAAACTTATTCGTGAAAATTCTGAATTAGTCAAAGAAAATATAAGAAAAAAATTTCAGGACGAGAAATTACCTCTTGTTGATAAAGTTATAAAACTTGATAAAGAAAAGAAAAAATTAAAATATAAAGAAGATGAACTAAGAAGTCAGAGAAATAAAATTTCTAAAAAAATTTCAGAATTAAAGAAAGCAGGAAAATCAGCGATAAAAGAATTAAAAGAAGCAAAGAATCTCCCAGATAAAATTGCAGAGCTTGAAGAAAAGAGAAAAAATTTAGATGAAAAGATTAGAGAGATTATATTCAGAATTCCGAATATAATTCATAAAAATGTTCCAATTGGAAAAGATGATTCTGAAAATGTTGAGATTAAAAAATGGGGAAAAATTTCAAAATTTAATTTTCCTGTGAAAAACCATGTCGAGCTAATTGAAGAACTTGGACTTGGGGATTTTGAAGCGTCGGCAAAAGTTTCTGGAAAAGGATTTTATTATCTGAAAAATGAACTGGCTTTGCTTAATCAGGCATTGATTCGTTTTGGAATTGACTTTATGAAAAATAAAGGTTATGAATATATTGAGACGCCGTTGATGCTGAATGAAAAAGAAATTTATGCTTCTATGGACAAGAATGCAATTGAAGAGTCAGTTTATTTAATTAAAGGAGAGGACAAGGGCCTGATTGGAACTGCAGAGCAGTCGCTTTTGGCAATGCATTCTGGAGACGCAATTCCTGAATCAAAACTTCCTAAAAAATATTTTTCTTATTCAATGTGTTTTAGGCAAGAAATTGGAGCACATGGTGTTAATGAAAAAGGTTTGTGGCGAACACATCAGTTTAACAAAGTTGAACAATTTATTTTTTGCAAACCAGAAGATTCTGAAAAATTTTACGACGAACTCTTGAGAAATTCTGAAGAGATTTTAAAAAAGTTGGAATTACCTTATAGAGTTTTGCAATTGTGTACAGGAGATTTAGCTGACTGGAAATATCAAAGTGCTGATTTGGAGGTTTGGAGACCGACGACAAATTCGTACGGAGAAGTTGTTTCTTTATCTAATTGCACAGATTATCAGGCGAGAAAACTTGATATTAAATGCGTTGGAAAAAATGGTGAAAGAAGAGTTTTGCATACATTAAACGACACGGCAATTGCGACTTCGAGAATTATGGTTGCTATCCTTGAAAACAATCAGCAAAAAGATGGAAGCATAAAAATTCCAAAAGCACTTTGGAAATATACTGGGTTTAAAGAGATACGGAAAAAATGAAATTAGAAACAGAGAGATTAATTTTGAGAGATTAACTGAAAGAGATATACTTGATTTAATTAAAAATGTTAATAATATAAAGATTGCAAGAATGGTTTCTTCTATTCCTCATCCTTATAAAATTAAAGATGCGAAATATTGGATTGACAAGTGTAAAAAAAGAGAAAGAAAAAAACCAAGAACAAGTTATGAGTTTTGTATTGGACTAAAACCGAATAATAATCTCATTGGTGGGATTGGATTATTTGGAATTAAAGACGAGAAAGGAGAAATTGGCTGTTGGTTGGGGCAAGATTATTGG
>Ga0210057_1001937_pt1 | contig 30572 bp, 44 predicted proteins | sample CryGeyCG2114_010_2_FD_183968 | JGI IMG/M metagenome (GOLD analysis project Ga0210057, IMG submission 183968) | Groundwater microbial communities from aquifer - Crystal Geyser CG10_big_fil_rev_8/21/14_0.10 (SPAdes) (version 2) | ecosystem: Environmental > Aquatic > Deep subsurface > Groundwater ...
TTATTGGGTTTCTTTATAAGAAAAAATCTATCAATTATATCGTTTATTTTATCAATAGATAGAACGTTTGATGGAAACATGTTATCGCCAACCCTAACATTCGTATTAAAAAGACCGATCTTATTCTTAATAAAATTACTTAAAAAAGTTCCATCTGTTGGTTTTTGAGCTACTGCGATTGGCTCAAAACATGACTTTATTTGAGGAATTTTCCAACCATTAAACTCTTTTTTTAATTTTTCTTTTTCTTTTTTGTCTAAATTCGTTTTATCAATAAAATGATTCAACCCCATTACTTTTGCTTGATTTTGTGTATAAAGCCATAAAAAACAATCTCTCAATTCAAAACCAGCATCGTCAATCGCACTTGCCATGCGATGATATAGGCGAGGACTTGAAAAAGAAAAGAAAAATCCGCCTGGCTTTAATATACGAAAAAGTTCATTTGAAACTCTTAAATACCAGCTATAAAAGTTTAACCCCTGAGATCTATTAAACTTCATCCCTGCTGGCAATGATTTAATAACTTTTTTATTTCTGCTATTGTTAACTTTTTCTTCCTGCCAAGTATTATCTAATTTATCCAAAAAGTATGGAGGGTCAGTTAAAATTAAATCCACCGAACTACTTTGCATTTCAGGCAAAACATTTAAAACATCACCTGTTATTACTTTGTTTAAAAAACTATTCTTTAACATAAGGGTTTTTGCCTTTAAATTCTTTAAAAAGTATGCCGTATATTTTCCATCTTACTTCTTTATTAAAATTTTTAACAAACATTGGGTCTGCTAACTTTATCACCCTTCCCTTTTCATCATAAACCCAGCGATTTCTATCAGCTCTATTGCACTTTTGGCACTGTGGAATAATGTTACCCGATTTTAACGGTTTATTTGGATCTTTATGCGACTTTTGTAGTATTGTTTTTGTGCCCGACCAATGAAAATGTGGCTCGCCTTCACGAGAACCGCAAGTAGCACACCTATAACTATATTGAGCTTTTATTTTACCCCCAATCACCAGTATCGCTTACTCTATGCCCTTTTTTAAAATCAGGATAGGGTTGCTCTAATGTATAAAGTTGATAAAAACCCTTTTTAACTTTTACTACAATATTATCTCTACCTCCAGCCACAATCCACCAACCATCTTGAGCACCCAAATGTCTTGCTTGTTGAACATCGTTAACGTTTGAATCAAAATCTCGCACAAATAATGTTAACTCTGTTTTAGAAACAACATTTGTTTTTGGATAACCAAGAGATAAATAAACTAAAACCAAACTATTTTTTGTAAATTATTTCTTGCTATCATAAAGTTTTGGCATTACCACGCCATACTTTTTTAGATATTTTTCATGATATTCTTTAATTAAAGAATACTGTTTTTTTATTTCGCTTTTTGACAGCTTTTTGTAATTTACCATAATTTTATTATATTTTTATTTTTCTTAAATATTCGGCGGATTTTTCAGGAGACATGGTTATTATTTCAATGCCTGTTCCTAATTCAAACCCAGCCCACAGGGAAATACGAAGTATTATAGTAAAATGCCAATGAAAAAATGGATACTCCCTATCGTCGCAGGGGCTTGTGTGTAAATAAAAATTATAATCTGGGAATTCCAAGCCCCGGCTAATTTTCTTTAAAACCTTATTAAAGATTTGAGCTAAATCGCTTTTTTCTTCTTTGGTTATTTTTTCAAAATAAGGCAAATGGTTTTTGGGCACTATAGTTACCTCAAAATTTACTTTTGAAGCAAAGGGGCAAATGGCTAAAAAGTTGCTGTTTTCAAAAACAATCCTTGTTTTAAGCGACTTTTCTGCTCTGTTTATAGCGCAAAAAAGACATTGGCTTTTTTCTTTAAAAAAATCTTTGGCTGAATTTAAAGAAGTAGCTAAATTTTTATCAAAAAATGGAATGGCTATAATTTGGGAGTGCGGGTGAGCCAAAGAAGCGCCAGCCATTTTTCCGTGATTATGGAAAATAGAAACATAACTAACCGTTTTTTCTTTTGCTAAAGTAATATATCTTTGTTGGTAAACACCCAGCAATTCCTCCCACTCATTTTGGGAAAAATCAGTTAGTTGTTTTAAATGGTCATTGAAAATCACGACTTCGTGAAACCCAATTGAGGGCATTCTTTGAAACAAGGTGTTTTCATTTTTTATTTCAATATTTTTTTGCGAATAAAAAGCTGGAAATTTATTAGGTATAACAGCAAAGTTTTTATCTAGAAAATTCGGTTCAGTAAAATAATCACAAAAAGCGCAAGGCATATTGTCTATTGCCTCATCTATTTTTTCCCTTTTAAAATCCTCTGGCCGCTTCCCCCTACCCTCGGCCACCACTACCCAATCTTTATTAATAATATCAAACCTCAACTCTGATTTTGATTTTTTGATTTTGCTAAACATTAATTTAGTATAGCACAACCTCTATTTTTAAACCTTAGTAAGAATCTGCGGACCGGTTTTGGTGATGGCTATAGTGTGTTCAAAGTGGCAAGCTAAAGAGCCATCAGCTGTTTTGTAGCCGAAGCCATCGCTAGCTTTTTTTAGCTTCCAATTGCCCATTGTAACCATGGGTTCAATACAAAACACCATACCAACTTCAATTTTTTCACCAGAATTTCGTTTGCCGTAATTAGAAATTTTTGGGTCTTCGTGTAATGTTTTGCCAATGCCATGACCGCATAAATCACGCACCACATTAAACCCTTGGTATTCAACAAACCTTTGCACAATATTGCCAACATCCCCAAATGTATTGCCGACCTTGGCTTTAGCAATCGCTAATTTTAAAACTTTTTGAGTAGTTTTAATAAGCCGAATTTTTTCTGAATCCCTTGCTTCTGGCTTTCCCACTAAAGTAGAAAAGGCAGAATCAGAATAATAATCTTTATATTTAAGCCCTAAATCCAAACAAAGCAAATCCCCTTGTTTTAAAACATAATCACTGGGCACGCCATGAACCACCATATCATTAACCGAAATACAAGAGACACAAGGAAACCCGCCATAGCCCTTAAAAGCTGGCTGGGCTCCATACTGCAAAATAAAGGTCTCGCAAGCCCTATCTAATTCTTTAGAAGTAATGCCCAGAGTTATCATTGGCTTTACTTTCTCAATAATTTCAGCCAAAATTCTTCCGGCCTGTCGCATTATTTCAATTTCTTGTTCTGTTTTAATAGTTATCATTTCTTTTTCTAACCTCGGTTAGAATATCTTGAAACACTTTTTCAATTGGTTGCCCGCCTTTTATTACTACTAAACGTTTCTTCTTTTTAAAATATTTTATTACTTTGCTTACATCTTTATTAAAATAATCAAGCCGATTATTGATGGCTTCTGGAACATCATCAGCCCGTTCTTCCAAGGCCCCTCCACATTTATCGCAAACCTCCATATTTTTATAATCACCCACCCAAGGAATTAAAGCCCCGCACCCTTGGCAAATTCTTCTTTTGGTCAACCTATCAAAAGCTTCTTGCCTGGAAATATCAAGCAGAATAACCATAGTGCTATCTTGTTTGTCTAAATATTTTAAAAATGAATCAAAGACCTTAGCTTCCTCAATTCTGCGAGGAGCCCCATCCAAACAAAAACCTTGGCCGATTTTTAAGTTATAGGAAAACTCCGACATCCAAAGCATAATGGCCAAATCATCAAATGGCAACCCACCTCCGTTTAAAAGCTCCTTTATTTTGTAACCTACTTCAGTTTCTTGCTGGCCCAGTTGTCTAAATAGGTGACCAGTTGAGACATAATAAAGATTGCCAAAATGTTCACCCAAAAGCTTGGCTTGAGTTCCCTTACCGCATCCCGATCTGCCAATTAAAACAAAATTTATAGGTTTATGCGTCATATAGTTTATTTTAACAGATTATAGAAATTATTGAAATTTATTAAAAATTTCAGAAAATTTAAAAAAAGGGTTAAAGCCATAGTATGGCTTTAACGGGAATTTTAGCCAAATGCCTTTGGCATAAAAATTCCCCGGGCCGTTCGGAATATAATATTTATTCATTAACCGAACGGAAGCGGTAATTTAGAACAAACCTAATAAAACCCACTTCAAATAAAAAATCGCTTCTCATAGTCGCGCATATTTAATATATCATAAAAAAACTAATCTTCAATACTTGTGAATAATTAGTAATGTGTAATTTTTATGCGATCGTTCAAAAATTACACATAACACTTGATTTTACTTGATTCTATTTTATTTTTTTATTCAGTTTTGCGACGGTCGTCTCAGAATTGAATAATTTGAAATAAAGAAAAACAGGCTGGTCAGACCTGTAAAATTTAGCTAACTACCAAATCTAAATTCACAACTACAAATTAATTTTCGTGACAACACAAATTCTACTACTCAGTCAAAAAAAATCAAGCCCCACGGGATTCCACCGGTAAGACCAGTGTAAGTTTATAAACAAAAATCGCCTCTTTCGGGCGAAGTTTGTACTGGTAAAACCGATGTAATTTATAAATTCTCGTAGTCGCGCATTTCCATTTGGGCTTTCACCTGCCTCCAAATATCTAAAACCACAGAAACCACAATCAATATGGCAGTTCCTCCAATCAAAAATTGAAAAGCCACCACCCCTGTTATACCTTGAATAATTGAGGGCATCACGGCAATTAAACTTAAGGATAAGGCGCCAATACAGAGCGTGCGATAAAGTATTTTCTTTAAAAAGTTAGCCGTTGATTCTCCTGGCCTGATGCCTGGCACAAACCCGCCCATTTTCTGCAAATTAGTGGCAATTGATTTTGGGTCGAAAGTAACAGCAGTGTAGAAAAAAGTAAAAAGAAAAACCAAAACAAAAAACAAAGCTCCGTTTACCCAAACATTTTGTAAAAATAAAGAAACTGTTTTTGCCATATGAGCAATAAAAGCATTCCCCCCAACAGTTAAAAAATTAGCAATCATCGTGGGGAACATTAAAATGCTCAAAGCAAAAATAATAGGAATCACACCAGCCGGATTTAAGTTGATTGGCAAATAAGTGGAAACCCCTCCATACATTTTATTGCCCCGCACTCTTTTGGCATAGTTTACTGGAATATTTCTTTTTGCTTCAGTTATTAAAACAACTCCAGCAATAATTATCAAAGCAATAGCAAAAAACGCAATATAGGGAAACGTTTTTGAAGAATCCCAACTTAAAATAATTTGCCTGATTTGCGATGGCGTGTCAGCCACAATACCAGCAAATATTAAAATAGAAACACCATTGCCAATACCTTTTTCAGTAATAAGCTCGCCCAGCCACATCAAAAATAACGCCCCCCCAGTAATAGTAATAATAGAAGTAACCATTTGCCACATTGGCAAAACAGCAATAGCTCCTTGTTTCTGAAACAGCATTAACATTGCGTAGGCCTGTAATATAGCTAAGGGAACAGTCAAAATTCGGCCATACCTATTAAATCTAGCCCGGCCTGCTTCGCCTTCTTCTTTGTACATTTTTTCCAAAGCTGGAAAAATCATTGTTAAAAGCTGAATAATAATGGTTGCGGTAATATAAGGGCCCAAGCCAAGCATAACAATTGATAAATTGGAAAAAGCGCCTCCAACAAAAACATTTAAAAGGCCAAGAAATTCATTTTGACTAAAAAATCTTTTTAAATTTTCCAAATCAATGCCGGGAATAGGAATATTGGCCGCCAATCGCGAAACAGCTAGTAAAGCTAAAACAAAAAGGATCTTATTCCTTAATTGCTTATCCTTAAATATTAATAATAGTTTTTTAGGCCATTCCATAATAACAAAATTTTTAAATTTTTAATTTTGTAATTTTTAAAAATTTAGATTTATGATTTATTTATAAAATTAAAAATTGGAAATTAAAAATTACTTAATTGTGCCTCCCGCCTTCTCTACTTTCTCCCGAGCCACTTTGGATATCAAACAGTCCTCAATTGTTAAAGCTTTTGTTATTTCCCCATTTCCTAAAATTTTTACCAATGGAATTTTCCCTGAAATTTTTCTAATCAACTTTTTATCAGCTAAAACTTCCGGGGTAATTTTATCGCCTTTTTCAAAATTCTTATCCAGCGTTTTTAAGTTAACACAAACACTATCCTCGGTTCTTAATTCCTGTCTGTATCCTCTTATTTTTGGATATCGCTTAATAATTTCCCTCATATAAGGTTGCATCTTTCGGCCAGCTCGAGACTTCTGCCCCTTACATCCCCTGCCAGAATATGTACCCTTCTTGCCCCCTCGGCCAACTCTTTTGCTATCTTTATTTTTATGTTGTGGTTTTAGGTCGTTTATCTGCATATTGTTTAATTTTTAATTGTTGCAAAGCCGCTACTGTTGCTCGAGCAATATTTAACTTATTTCTTGACCTTGACAATAATTTTGATGATATGTTTCTAATTCCAGCTAAGTTACAAATAACTCTTACTTGCCCGCCAGCCACCAAACCTCTACCCTTTGCCTGTGGTCTTAATAAAACTCTTGCTGGGCCATATTTTGCTGTAACCTCATGAGGAATTGTTTCTTCAAACATTGGCACAGAAATTAAATTTTTCTTTGCTAGTCTTGTTGATTTTTCAACAGCAATTGCCACGTCAGGCCCTTTAGCAACACCCAATCCGATTCTTCCCTTTTTGTTGCCAACCACCACAACTGCTCTAAATCTCATTTGTTTTCCTCCTTTAGTAACTCTGGTAACTCTAGCTAAATCCAAAACCACTGAATCAAATTCATCTTTTGGTTTGGCGGGAAATTGGCCTCTCCTCTCTCTATTAAATTTTCCTTGTTGTTGCTGTCGTTCCATATGTTTAAAATTGTAATCCTCCTTGCCTTGCTCCTTCAGCCACGGCCTTGATCCTTCCATGGTATTTAAAACCACCCCTATCAAAAACAACTTTGATAATTTTTTTCTCTATGGCTAATTTAGCTATCTCTTTACCAACATCAGAAGCCGCTGCAACCTTAGCTTTCTTCCCTGTATCTTTTGCTGAAACAATAGTTTTGCCTTTTGTATCGTCAATGACTTGAGCGTAAATATGCTGATTTGATTTGAATACACAAAGCCTAGGAGCAACAGCCGTACCAATGGCTTTTGCCCTAATCCTATTATGTCTTCTTATTCTTTTTTGTTGTTTCGTAACTTTCATACTAATTAGTTATATTATTTACCCGCTTTTTTACCTTCTTTCTTGCGGACAATTTCGCCAAAGTACCTAACACCCTTGCCCTTATATGGCTCTGGTTTTCTTAAGGCTCTTATCTTTGCTCCAAGCTGACCAACCTGTTGTTTGTCAAAACCAGAAATAGTTATAAATTGTTTTTCTATTTTAACGCTTAATCCCTTTGGAATTTCCATAAAAATTGGGTGAGAAAAACCTAAGTCCAATCTTATCTTTGATTCTCCCTCCATAGCAGCCTTATACCCAACTCCTCTAAGTTCTAATTTTTTTTCAAATCCAGTTAAAACACCGTGAACATGATTTAGTAATAAAGCAGTAGTTAACCCCCAAAGAGCTGGGATTGTCTTTACTTCTCTCTCGTGTCTACCGGCAGGCAAAACTGGCTTAACAACTAAAATATTACCTTGTTGTTCCACAACAATGCCAACAGGAATTTCCTGTTTTATTTCTCCCTTAGGCCCCTTAAACAAAACACCGTCTTTTTCAAGGACTACTGTTACGCCTTGGGGTATTTCTATTGGTTTTTTTCCTATTCTTGACATATTAGTAATTGTTAGTTTACCACACCTCAACCATTAATTCACCTCCGACTTTATCTTTTCTGGCCTGCTTATCTGTTAATAAACCATTAGTGGTTGAAATAATCGACAAGCCATAACCGCTTCTTACTTTTGAAATTTCGTCTGCTTTTTTATAAATTCTTTGGCCTGGCTTTGAAATTCTTTTAAAACCAGAAACAGCCGGTATCTTTTCGTTATATTTTAATTGTATTTTTATAATTTGAAATGGCTTCTTCCCTTTTTTCTTGCAATCTAAAATGAGCCCCTCTGCTTTTAAAATTTCAGCAATTGAGTATCTTAGTTTTGAAAAAGGAACGTCAGTTGTTTTATGAAAGACAACCTGGGCATTCCTTATTCTATTAAACATATCTGTTATTGGATCTGTCATATGTTAGAAATCGTTAATGAATGAGGTGGCGATAGCCACGAATAAATTTACAAATTCTTCATCCCGAGGTCATAATCGACCGAGGGACTTCCTTATTTTACCACGATGATTTTTTAATGCCGGGTATCTCGCCTTTACTTGCCATTTCCCTAAAGCAAATCCTGCACAAACCAAAGTCTTTTATAAAGCCTCTGTATCTCCCGCACTTAAAACATCTTCTAACTATCCTTGAAGAAAATTTTGGTTTTCGGTTTGATTGATTAATTAATGATTTTTTCGCCATAAAAATTATTACTTCTTAAATGGAAAGCCCAACAATCCAAGCAACGCAATCCCTTCTTCTTTTGTTTTGGCTGTTGTTAAAATTGTCACTTCTAATCCAAAGATACCTTTTTCTTTTTCAACCTTCAATTCGGGAAATGGAACATATTCTTTAAATCCAATAGTAATATCTCCTTGATTTGTAGTGGATTTGGCATCAATACCCCTAAAATCTCTACTTCTTGGTAAAACAACCCAAATCAATTTTTCTAAAAAATCATACATTCTTTTCTTTCTTAAAGTACAATTAGCGCCAACAGCCATGCCTTCTCTTAATTTAAAAGCGGCAATTGACTTTTTTGCTTTATTTAAAGATGGTTTTTGTCCAGTAATAGTGGCCATTGATTCTGCAATATACTGCTCTACCTTTTCTCGCTCTCCAGCGCTTTTTCCAATAACCATTTTTCCAAAACCGCAATTAACAACAATCTTTTTTATTTTTGGCACGGCCATTATACTCTTGTAGCCAAACTTTTTAACCATCTCTGGGATAATTTCTTTATTGTATTGTTCTTGTAATCTTAACATAAATTTATAAATCAGCTTGGCATTTCTTGCAAATTCTCACTTTATTATCAGCTTCTACCTTATAGCCAATCCTTGTGGGCTTATTGCACTCAGAACATATTATCTGGGCCTTGCAATCATTCATTGGAAAAGAAACCTCAACAATTTGTCCTTTTTCTCCTTGTTTTTTTGGCCTTTTATGGGTCTTTTTTATATTAACTCCTTCAACCAAAATCAATCCCTTAGATGGAAAACTTTTTAAAACCTTAGCCTTCTTACCCTTATCTTTACCAGCAATTATTAAAACATTATCACCTTTTTTAATACGCATAAATTTATACAACATCCTTTGCCATGGTTATTATGGCATCAAAACCCTTTTCTTTTAATTCTCTTGGCACTGGCCCTAATATTCTATTGCCTTTTGGTTGCTTTTGGTCATTTAAAATACAGCAAGCATTGTCATCAAATCTTAAATAGGATCCATCTTTTCTTCTAAATGGACTCTTCTGTCTAACAATCACAGCCTTGACCACTTGATGATCCTTAACATCGCGTCGGGGTTCTGCTTTTTTAACTGCGCAAACAATTATGTCGCCAATTCTTGCATATTTCTTTCTTGTTCCCCCAGGCACCTGAAAACACTGAACTATCTTAGCCCCGGTATTGTCTGCAACATTTAACATTGTTCGTAGTTGTATCATGTTAGAAATTCTTAATTGAATGGCGAATTTATAAGCCGTGAAATTTAGAAGTTCTTACACCCTGTGAAGTAAAATTTGAGTACAAATTTTAATTTTAAATTTTTTATTAAATTATCTAATAATTTTAATAAAAATTTAAAATTACTTCACGGGGTAAAACCCTGCTAATCCTCTGGCTTCGCCTGTGGCTTGCCCTCGGAAAGCAATTTCTTTACTTTCCAGCACTTATCTTTGCTCAAAGGTCTTGATTCTTCAATAATTACTTTTTCTCCAATATTAAAAACATTACCAGCTGTGTCTGCCTTATACTTTTTAGAAAATGTATACCTTTTCCTATATTTTGGATGCACCTTTATTGTTTGAACAACCACTACAACGGTATTTATCATTTTATTGGAAACTATTTGTCCTTCTAATATCTTTTTCATTTTTTTATTAAGGTTAATACTCTAGCTATATTTCTTCTTGATACTCTTATTTGCCTAATATCCTTTACTTTTCCAGCAGCCAAGTCAAACCTAAAGACTCGAAGATTCTCTTGCTTTTCTCTTAATGACCTTTGCAAATCATCTTTGCTTAACTTTAAAAACTCTTTCAGTTGTTCGTTGCGTTTCATATGTTAATCTTTCTTAACAAACTTAACTTTAATTGGCAATTTGTCTGAAGCTTTGTCAAATGCCTCAATAGCGACTTTTTCATCTACTCCATCAATTTCAAATATCACTCTACCTGGTTTTATTGAAAAAACATAGTGGTCCACAGCCCCTTTGCCTCCGCCCATTCCAACTTCTCCGCCTTTCTGCGTAATTGGTTTTTGGGGAAATATTCTAATCCACAACTTACCCTTTCTCTTCATTGCTTTTGTAATAGCCTTTCTAGCTGATTCCATTTGATTGGCTGTAATCCATTTTGTTCCCATTGATTTCAATCCAAAAGATCCATAAGAAACTTCTGTTCCCCTTGTATCGTTTCCCTTACTTCGGCCCTTGTGCCACTTCCTATGTTTCATTTTTCTGGGTTGGGTAAGCATATTAACTAAATTTTTCTCCTTTATACATCCAAACTTTAACGCCAATAACTCCGTAGGTACAGTGCGCTTCACTGGCCCCATATTCAACTATGGCCCTTATTGTTTGAAGCGGAAGGCGCCCATTTTTTAACCATTCTCTTCTAGAAATTTCAACTCCATTTAACCTTCCCGACACTTCAACCTTAACGCCTTTTATTTCTTTCTGCTCAACTGTTTTGCTTATTGCCATCTTTAAAACCCTTCTAAAAGGCACTTGTTTCTCAAGCTGGCCAGCCACCCATTGAGCGCTTAGGCTAGCGGAAAGCCATGGATTTCTTATTTCAATAATTTCTATTTTTATATTGTTTTTATCTGTTTTTGCTTTTCCTTTTACTTTTAATATTGCTTTTTCAATCCCTGCTTTTAATTCTTCCACCCCCTTTCCACCTCTGCCAATAATTAAAGCGGGGCGAGAAGTTTTTATAATAATTTTCAAAATAACTGATGTTCTTTCAATTTCCACTTCTTGGATAATTCCCTGTGGTAATTTTTTTGTTATAAACTGTCTAATTATAAAATCCTCCTCTAAGTAAACAGGAAAATTATTCTTATAAAAGCCTCTTGAAAGCCAATCTTTCATCTCTTTTATTTTAAAAGATTTTGGGTGAACTTTATGACTCATACTTTTTTGATTTATCTTGTTTAAAAATATCTAAACTTAAAGTTATATTAGAAGTTTTTTTCTCTATTCGGCAAGCTCTTCCTCTGGCCCTGGCTCTCCATCTTTTTAGAGTTCTGCCTTCATCAACCTTAATTAAAGAAATAAATAAATCTTCTTCTTTTAATTGAAAATTATTTTTAGCATTGGCCACAGCTGAGTCTAAAAGCTTCTTTAAGGGCAAGGCTCCTTTTTTAATACAAAAATTTAAAGATGCTACGGCTTTCTCAGCCTTTTTTCCTCTAATCATATCGGCCACTAGCCTAACTTTTCTTGGCGATATTCTTAAATTGTTTAACTTAGCTATTACTGCCATATTAATGGTTTTTATTTCTTCTTCGGGGCTTCCTTAATAGGTTGAACTGACTTTGATTCTTGGTCTCTTTGCATTTTTCCGCCGTGCCTGCTAAATTTTGTAGTTGGAGAAAATTCTCCCAGCTTATGGCCAACCATATCTTCTGAAACATAAACCGGAATGTGTTCTTTTCCATTATGAACCCCAAAGGTAAAACCAACCATCTCTGGCGAAACAGAACACTCCCGGGACCATGTCTTGATAATCTTTTTCTCGCCAGCTTTTTGGCTAATAACTTTTTTTATTAACCTTTCGTCCATAAAAGGACCCTTTTTTAAACTTCTTGGCATATTACTTATGTTTCTTTTGAATCCTTCTTTTTAAAATTAACTTGCTTGTCCAGCTTTTCTTTCTGGTTTTAACCCCCAAGGCTGGCTTTCCCCAAGGAGTTCTTGGATGGCGACCAATTGGTTGTTTATTTTTTCCACCTCCATGAGGATGATCGCAAGCATTCATAGCAGAGCCTCGCACGGTTGGCCTGTGGCCCATTTTTCTAGCCGTTCCCGCTTTTCCAATTTGTTTAAACCGGTGTTCTGAGTTTGAAACTTGGCCAATTGAAGCAAAACATTCGCTCAATACTTTTCTCACTTCAGTAGAAGGCATTTTTAATTGGCTATACTTTTCTTCATGACCCATAATAACAATACCACTCCCGGCAGAACGGGCCATTTTGCCCCCAGCCATTGGAAATAATTCAATATTGTGAACAATCAAACCAACTGGAATATTTTTTAAACGCATTCTATTGCCCTGTTTAATAGGAGCCAAATCCGAACAAATTAATTCATCACCAATATTTAAACCATCTGGAGCGATAATATATTTCACTTCGCCATCATTATACTTTAATAAAGCAATATGGCAAGTTCTATTTGGGTCATATTCAAGTGACTGAACAACAGAGGGCTCATTAATTCTTGATTGGCCAAAATCAATAAAGCGATACATTCTTTTTACCCCGCCCCCTTTATGATGTACGGTAATACGGCCGGTATTATTTTTACCGCCTGTTTTTTTTATAACCGTCAATAAACTCTTTTGGGACTTATTCTTTGATAAAATTGTTTTTTTCTTTTTTTCTGCCATATTACCTTGGTATAATTTCTATTTCTTGTCCTTTTTTCAAAGTTACAATGGCTTTTTTGTATCCCTTTTTCCAGCCAGTTGTATGGCCTAATCTTTTTTTCTTCCTATCAACATTAATTACTCTCACTTTTTCAACATTAACGCTATAAACCTCTTCTACTGCTTTTTTTACTTCGGGTTTCGTGGCTGTTTTAAAAGCTTGAAAAATATATTGATTTTTTTCCATTAAAAAAGTGGCTTTTTCTGTGATTTGGGGCCTATCTAAAATAGCTGGAGCTATTTTTACATCTCTCTTTTTTATCTTGTCTTTTTTTGGCGTTGAAACAGAGGAAAAATCATCCAATTTTTTTTCTTCAACTTTCTTTTGAATTTTTTCTTTTTCTTTTTTTATCCGTTTCTCTTCTTTTAATCCCTCTTCTTTTTTATTTTTTTTAAACAATCCCATATTATTTCAAAAATAAATCTTTCATAACCTTTACGCTTTCTTTGGGCATAATCAAATATTTATTATTCAAAACATCCAAGGCGTTTAAATCCTTAACTTGCATTATTTTAGTTTTAGCTATATTGCGAGTGGCTAAAATAAAGTCATTATCCATTTCAGGCAAAGCAATCAAAATTGTCTTACCAAGGGTTGGCATTTTTTCTAAAATATTAGCCACTAATCTTGTTTTAGCGTTTTTTATTTTTAAATCTTCTACTAAAATAACAAAATCTTTCTTTGCCTTTTCTGTTAAAGCCATAAATAAGGCTGCTCTTTTTATTTTCTTTGGAATAATCTTTTTATAAACTTTTTCATTTGTAGGGCCAAATGTAATTCCCCCGCCTTTCCAAATTGGCGAGCGACTTGAGCCAGCTCGAGCTCGGCCTGTACCTTTTTGCCGCCAAGGTTTTTTGCCTCCTCCCGAAACATCGCCCCTATCTTTAGTGTGAGCATTTCCTTGCCTTCTGTTTGCCATTTGGGAAACAACTACCTGATGCAATAAGTCCTTTGATAATTTAACATCAAAAATCTCCTCTGGCAATTCCGCCTGGCCTGTTTTCTCTCCCATTTGATTGTATATATTGACTTTCATGTCTTTTGATGTATTTTATATCTAGGAGGTATTAAATTTGATTATCTCACGCTTTTTATTGAGAGTATTCTACACTCGCTAAAAGGTGCACTTTTTTTATTTTATCAATATGTCCATATCACTTCATCGCTATGAAGTGGTGAAGTAATGTGGACATACGATATTTTTATTTCAAATATCTTTTTAAATCCTCAACTGACAATTTCGCTTGTTTTAAAATGCTTTTCAAAGTGCCTAATTTTAAATCCTTGTTATGCATTGCCACCGTTACTGGGTTACTTTTGTCATCTTTATACAAAATATGGTGGCTACCTGTGGTATGGTCAATAAAAAAACCAGCTCTTTGTAAGGCCTTTATTATTTGAGCGGGTTTAATGCGAGGCAATTTAGGCATTGGCTAAATTTGATGTGCTTCTCTTAAAAACTTCGACTTGTTGAAATTCAGAAAATTCAAGAGGCACTTTCCTGTTGTGCTTTACCAAAACCTTTATATAACCTTCAATGGCATCTTTAATATTTGCCAAAGCTGTTTCCATTGTATCGCCCTCGGAAATACATCCCGGCAAAACTGGAACAGTCGCAGTATACCCACCTTCTTTTTGCGGCTCTAATTCTACTGTATAAGTTAACATAAATTTATGTTAATTGTATCGTTTTTTAAAGAAAAGTCAACCGAATTAAGCCTTCTATCCTACTTTTTCTTACTCTTTACTATCAAACTTGTGATTTCTATAAGTGTGCCACGCCTGCCGGGAATTGCGCCTTTAATAACAATTATATTATTTTCTGAATCAATTTTAACAATTTTTAAATTCCTCACTGAAATTCTTACAAATCCCATATGTCCAGGCATTCTTTTACCCGGAAAAACTCTACCTGGATCAGTTGCTCCAACAGAGCCAATTGTTCTTATTTCATGCTTTGTTCCGTGAGTTTGGTGATGTCCTCTAAAATTATATCTTTTCACGCCCCCTTGAAACCCTTTACCCTTGCTAATTCCAGAAATTTTTACTTTATCCCCTTCACTAAACACTCCTGCATTTATTTCATCCCCAACTTTCAATTCTGAACTTTGAACTCTAAACTCTTTTAAATATCTATACTCCTTTCCTTTTTCAGTTTTTTTAATTTTTATTTTTCTAGCTTTTTTCTCAAAACCAACTTGAATTGATTCATAACCATCCTTTGCCTTTTCTTTAACCTGCAAAACAAAACAAGGTCCAGCTGTAATCAAAGTTACCGGCACTGCGTCCCCTTTATCACTAAACACTTGCGTCATCTCTAATTTTTTCCCCAGAATAAATGGCATATTTTATTTTATCAACAAAAACACGAGGCATTAACTCCCCGCATTTTTATTAAAAACTCAAGGGTTAAATTCTTCCCACTTCAAGATTTAAACCCATAGGGTTTTATCTTGAAAACTATATTAATTAAATCGTTTTTATTTCAATTTCTACGCCCGCTGGTAAAGTTAAGTCGCGAAGCGACTCAACAAATCTCTGGTTCGGATTTGTGACTTCAATTAATCTTTTATGTACTCTCATTTCAAATTGCTCTCTGGCATCTTTGTGCACAAATGTTGACCTGTTTACTGTATACTTTTTTATCTCTGTTGGCAAGGGCACGGGGCCAACCATTTCCACGCCCGATCTTCCAGAAATCTCTGTGATTTGATGACACGAAGCATCAACCACCTTGCTATCGTATGACTTTAGCTTAATTCTTAACTGCACTGACTGCTCGGCTGATTTTTCTTTTACAGTTATCATTATTTTATAATCTTTGAAACCACTCCAGCCCCAACCGTTCTCCCTCCTTCTCTAATAGCAAACTTCTGTTTTTCTTCCAAAGCAATCGGGGTAATCAATTTAACTGTTACACTAATTGTGTCCCCTGGCATAACCATTTCCACACCGGCTGGCAAAATAACGTCTCCAGTAACGTCGCAAGTTCTAATAAAGAACTGAGGTTTATATCCAGAAAAGAAAGGGGTGTGTCTTCCACCTTCATCTTTGGTTAAAGCGTAAATTTCTGCTTCAAACTCAGAATGAGGAGTCACCGAGCCCGGTTTAGATAAAACCTGCCCTCTTTCGATGTCTTCTTTTTTAAAGCCTCTCAATAAAATACCCACATTATCTCCTGCTCTTCCTTCGTCAAGAATTTTATTAAACATTTCAATGCTTGTGGCAATGGTTTTTTGAGTATTTCTTAAGCCAACAATTTCAACTTCCTCTCCCCCTTTTACAACACCTCTTTCTACTCTGCCTGTTGCCACAGTGCCCCTTCCTTCAATAGAAAAAACATCTTCCACAGCCATTAAAAATGGCTTGTCAGTAACTCTTACGGGTTCAGGAAAGAAAGAGTCAATTTTTTCAAATAATTCAGCAATTGGCTTCATGACCTCATCATCTACTGATTCGGCAGCCACTGCTTTTAAAGCTGAACCTCTAATAATCGGAGTTGTGTCTCCAGGGAAACCATATTTCTTTAACAACTCTCGCAATTCTGACTCCACTAATTCGATCATTTCTGGATCGTCTACCTGATCAACTTTATTTAAAAATACAAGCAAAGAAGGCAAGCCAACTTGATTGGCAAGTAAAACGTGCTCTCTGGTTTGAGGCATTGGGCCTTCGGCCGCGGACACAACCAAAATACCACCGTCCATCTGAGCAGCTCCTGTAATCATATTTTTAATATAATCAGCATGACCTGGGCAATCAATTAAAGCATAATGCCTATTGGCTGTTTCAAATTCATTGTGTGAGATATTAATCGTTACGCCTCTGGCTTTTTCTTCTGGAGCTGAATCAATTTCATCAATTGATTTGTTTGAAGATTTAAAACCTTTTAAATGGGCATACTTCAACATAGCTGCTGTTAAAGTAGTTTTTCCGTGGTCAACGTGACCAATTGTGCCGATATTTAAATGCGGCTTTGTTCTCTCAAATTTTGCTTTTTCTGCCATATGTTTAAATTATTTTTAAGTTTAGTTTATTATATTGATTAAAAAAATAAAGTCAATGCTTAAAAAGGTAAATCATCTAGGGTTAGGTCGGTTGAAGGCTTTTCTGGCAAAGCTGAGCTTAGCTCTGGCGATGAAATTTTTTCTAATTCTGGCTGTGGTGCTGATTTTGTTTCTGGCTCTGTTCTTTCAACTGTAATAGGTGCTTTTGATTCTAATAAAGAAGAGCACATTTCTAAATTCTTACTTCTTATTTTCTGATATTCGTTAAAAGACATAACCACTAAAGCATCGTCACCATCAATAATAACTACTTTACCCTCATCTAAAACTATTTTTTTTATATTTGATAAATTCATATTTAATAAAATTTTTAATTTTTAATTCTTAATTTTTAAATAATTTCTAATTTTTAATGTTTAAAAATTTAGATTTAAAATTTATTTATAAAATTAAAAATTATAAAATTCAAAAATTCTTTATACTCGTTTTCCTTCCACAATTTCTTGGGCTATGTTTGCTGGCACTCTTTCATAGTGGTCAAATTCCATTGTGAAAGCTCCTCGGCCTTGGGTTAATGACCTTAGTGAAGTAGCATAGCCAAACATTTCCGACAAAGGCACTTTGCCTTTAATAATTTTTTGACCAACTCTATCATCGGTTTCCTCAATCAATCCTCGCCTTCTGTTTAAATCGCCAATAACATCACCAAAAAATTCTTCAGGGCAAGTTGCTTCAAGTTTCATAATTGGCTCTAAAACAATCGGGGTAGCTTTTTTGCAAGCTGCCTGAAATGCCATACTTGATGCAATTTTAAAAGCAATCTCTGAAGAATCAACATCGTGGTAAGAGCCATCGTACAAGGTTACTTCAATATCAACCACTGGGTATCCTGCCACCACGCCTTTATTGGTAGCTTCTTTAACCCCCTTCTGAACGCCGGGAATAAATTCTTGAGGAATAGCCCCTCCTTTAATGGCATTAATAAATTCATAACCAAGCCCTCTTTCTTTGGGCTTCACCCTTAAATATACGTGGCCATATTGACCCCTACCGCCCGACTGCTTAATATATTTTCCTTCAGCTTCCGCCTCAGTCATAATAGTTTCTTTATAGGCCACTTGGGGTTTGCCAGTGTTGGCTTCAACGCCAAACTCTCGCTTCATTCTATCAACTAAAATATCCAAGTGTAGTTCGCCCATACCCGACATAATTGTCTCGCCAGTTTCTAAATCTTCTTTAATTCTAAAAGTTGGGTCTTCATCAGACAATTTCTTTAATGCCACAATAAGTTTTTCTTGGTCGGCTTTTGTTTTCGGCTCAATTCTAATAGAAATAACTGGCTCTGGAAAAACTGGCTTTTCTAAAATAATTTGGTTGTTTTCATCGCACAAAGTGTGCCCTGTGCCAGTTCTTCGCAAACCCACGGTGGCGGCAATATCTCCAGCTGAAACCTCATCAATATCTTTTCTGGAATTAGCGTGCATTTGTAAAATTCGGCCAATTCTTTCTTTTTCACCGGTAATTGGATTCATTAAATAAGAACCCTTGGTTAAGGTACCAGAATAAACTCTAAAATAAGCTAAACTACCCACAAACGGGTCAGTGGCAATTTTAAAAACTAAAGCGGAAAATGGCTCTGTGTCATTTGCGCTTCTGATAATTTCTTTTTCAGTTTTTGGGTCAATACCCTTAACTGGTGGCAAGTCAATTGGGCTTGGCAAATAATAACAAACAGCGTCAAGCATTAGTTGAACACCTTTATTTTTTAAAGCTGAGCCAGCCATAACAGGAATAAGTTTATAAGCCAAAACAGATTTTCGTAGAGAAGCCCTTATTTCATCAATTGAAATTTCTTTGCCTTCTACAAATCTATCCAATAGGTCCTCGTCTTCTGAAGCAATTTTTTCCATCATATTATGCCTCCATTCTTTGGCTTTTTCTTTTAGGTTTTCAGGAATTTCGTTTTCAATAACTTTTTCTCCTTTTTCTCCCTCAAACATATAATATTTTTGAGCAATCAAATCCACGATGCCCTTAAACCTTTCTTCGTGGTCATCGGGAAATTGGATAGCCACAGATGATTTGGTAAGCTTCTGTTCAATAGAAGCCAAACATTTATCAAAGCTGGCTCCCATTCTATCTAATTTATTGACAAAGCAAATTCGGGGCACTTTGTAGTTATCGGCTTGTCGCCAGACAGTTTCTGATTGAGCTTCCACCCCCGCCACCCCATCAAACACAACCACAGCCCCATCTAAAACCCGCAAAGACCTCTGCACTTCAGCTGTAAAATCAATATGGCCGGGAGTGTCAATTAAATTAAACCTGAATTGGTTAGATTTTTCTTTTGGTAAAGTGGCTGGTGTCCAATAACAAGTAGTAGCGGCTGAAGTAATAGTAATGCCTCTTTCTCTTTCTTGAGCCATCCAATCCATAACAGCTTCTCCTTCGTGCACTTCGCCAATTTTATGAGAAATTCCAGTATAAAACAAAACCCGCTCCGAAACGGTTGTTTTGCCTGCGTCAATATGGGCAATAATGCCAATATCCCTTGTTTTTTCTATAGAAAATTCTCGCATACTATCTCGCTAGATAAGCAAATGCCTTGTTGGCTTCTGCCATTTTATGGACATTAATTTTCTTTTTAACTGCTTCCCCTTCTGATTTGCTTGCTTGTATAAATTCCTCTGCTAATCTCTGCGCCATGTCTTTGCCCTTTTTCTTTCTGGCAGAATTAATAAGCCATCTCATTGCCAAGCTTAAAGCCCTTTTATCTTTAACTTCTCTTGGCACTTGATAGGTAGCTCCCCCAACTCTCTGAGGCCTAACCTCAACTTTTGGAGCAGCCTCCTCCAAAGCTTTTTCAAAAATATCCATTGCTTCTTGCTTGGTCTGCTCTTTTACAATATCAAAAGCCCCATAAACAATTTTTCTAGCAATGCTTTTTTTGCCTTGATCCATTATTGTGTTTATAAACTTTGAAACAATAACACTGTCATAAGATGAATCAGGTAATATTTCTCTTGTTTTAAATTTAGCCATCAAGTTTAATTATTAATTTTTTGTTATTTGTTTTTTTTAGCTCCGTATTTTGAACGGCCATTTTTTCTACCTGCCACCCCAGTAGTATCTAAATGTCCTCTGACAATATGGTATCTAACGCCTGGTAAATCTTTTACTTTTCCCCCTCTCACTAAAACCATTGAGTGCTCTTGCAAATTATGGCCTTCACCTCCAATATAAGCAGAAACTTCTTTTCCATTTGATAACTTAACCCTAGCTACTTTTCTTAAAGCCGAGTTTGGTTTTTTGGGAGTAACAGTAAAAACTTTAGTGCAAATTCCTCTTTTAAATGGAGAAGCATAATCTTGTGGCCTATTTTTTAATACGTTAAAACCATAAGTCAAAGCTCTCATTTTGATTGTCTTTGCCACTTGCTTTCTTGGCTTTTTAATTAATTGATGAATTGTTGGCATAATAAAAGAATTAAAAATAACGAGCACTTAATGCTCTTTTCAAATTTACCAAATAAAAAAACTAATGTCAACGCTTTTAGTCTTATATGTGGATAATTTGTCTCTATTTTACTGGAACAGTTGGACGAATTTGAATTGATTGAGCTGTGATGCTGCCATCAGTATTAGCTTTGCCGGTTATAGTTAGGTTTGAGCCAACTGCGATATCATTTATTGAGCCCGTAGATGTTTTCATAATTTGGGTAGAGGTAGAAAAGAAGACAATCTTTGACCCCCCAGCCTGGCCAGTTGCATTTTGGCCCGTAGGATCCTGTCGAGCCATAAGCTTTATAGTAACGCTCTGGCCATCCTGCGAAATAACCTCGCCCGAGACAAATCCGCCGGCCATTCCAGCCCCAACCCTGTCTCCTCTTTGGCCCATTCCTGCAATGTTAGCGCCAAACTGCTGGCCATTAAAATTCCGACCAGCCATGCCTTTGTTTGAACTTTTGGCGTATGCCATCCCCCCGTAAAAACAACCTGCTCCCACGACGACAACAACTAACGTGCAAAGAACAAGAACATTTTTTTGTATCTTCATATATTTTTATTTATTTCTTAAAACAAAATGCGGTGAGGAAACTAAATTTTTGAGCTTCCGCAGGTAAATTGCATGGTTTCGCCCTAAGGGCGAAAATTTGCCAAGGACTAAGTGAGCGAGCCACTGGGCGAGCGAACGGCTCAAAAATTTAGTTATCCGAGCGCAAGCATTTTGTGGAATATTTACTCATAACGAAGCGCTTCTATTGGATTTAATTTACCAGCTCGACGGGCGGGATAAAATCCAAACACAATTCCAATAACAGCTGAAACACCAAAAGCCAACAAAACCGAACTCAAAGAAATAGATGTGGCAATGTTGCCAAACCGAGAAACAGCAAAAGATATACCCCAGCCAAAAGCCACTCCAATAATTCCACCAATAAAAGTTAAAGCCAAGGCCTCCAATAAAAACTGAATATTAATGTCTTTTCTTTTAGCGCCAATAGCTTTTCGTAAGCCAATTTCACGAGTTCTCTCGGTTACGGTTGTTAGCATCATATTCATAATGCCAATACCTCCAACCAGTAATGATATCCCGGCAATTGAGCCCAATAGCAAAGTAAAAGTGCCCATCATAGAAGTAGCCCCCTCCACAACATCTGCTTGGTTCATTACTCTAAAATCAGCCAGTGTGGCATCTTTTATGTTATGGCGACTTAATAATAAAGCAGTTATCTCTTCTTGAGCTTGAGTCATTTTGCTTGGGTCTTCTACTTGAGCGCTAATAGTTGATAAATAATCATTGCCAGACAAAAACTTTTGTACTGTTGAAATTGGGGCAAAAACCATATCATCTTGATTAGAAAAACCAGACCCGCCCTTAGCTATTGTAATACCGATAATTTTAAAATTTACTTTTTTAATTTTAATGGTCTTGCCAACAACACCTACAGCTCCCTCCCCAAATAAATCATCTCTTACGGAAGGACCAATCACCGCAACCTTATCGCTATTTTTTATATTTTGAGCAGAAATAAAAGAACCCTCCTCAATTTTAACATTACGAACAGCCAAATAATCAGCTGTAGTTCCCAAAACACTTGTGTTAGTATTTGTTCCTTTGGCGGTTATTTGATATCTTCCTGAGGCCTCTGGGGCAATGGCCTTTACCAAAGAAATTCCATCTATAATTGCTTGTCCATCAGACAATTTTAATGTTTGTCCCGACCCTCCTCCTTGGCTCACCTGCATACCAACTCCCCTTTGAGTGCCAGGCATTATCATAATTAAATTTGAACCCAATGACTCAATATTGCTTTGGATAGAATTTTGAGCGCCCTGTCCAATAGCAATCATCCCGATCACCGAACCAATACCAATAACAATACCAAGTATAGTCAAACTCGATCTAACTTTGTTAACGGTTATGGCTGAATAAATTTCTTTTATTAAATCAATAATTCGCATAAATCTAATAATTAGCGGAGGTCGGACTTCCGCTATTTTCAATTTTTCCATCTTTAATGTAAATTACACGGTCAGCGTGACTGGCAACTTCTCTTTCGTGGGTAATTAAAATAATTGTTGAACCCTGTTCTTTGTTTAATTTTTTAAATGTTTCCAAAACGATTTCACCGGTTATAGAATCAAGGTTTCCAGTTGGCTCATCAGCCAAAATTAGAGAAGGGTTGTTTACCAAAGCCCGAGCAATCGCCACTCTTTGCATTTGGCCTCCCGAAAGCTGATTTGAAAGATGCAAAAAATGCTCTTTATCTAAGCCAGCCTTTATTAAAGCCTGCCTTGCCCGCTGTTCTCTATCGTTTTTAGAAATTCCAGAATATATAAGGGGCAGCATAACATTTCGCAAAACAGTAGCTCTTTGCAATAAATTAAACGCCTGAAAAACAAATCCCACTTTGTCTTTTCTTATATCAGCTAACTGATCGTCAGACAATTTAGAAACATCTTGGCCGTCCAAAAAATATTGCCCACCAGATGGAGTATCCAATGCCCCCAATATATGCATCAAAGTTGACTTACCCGAGCCCGAAGGCCCCATAATGGCCACGAACTCACCGTCGTCAATCTTAAAAGATATGCCTTTTAAAATAATTGTTTCCTGCCCTGAGCCCGTCGAAGGGTTCCCATATTTTTTTGTAATGTTTTTGCACTCTATCATAGTTTTTCAGCCGTCCACTGCCTATCTAAATCCCCCGCCCATTTGGCCAGAACTTCTAGCTGTTCCCCCTCCAACGTTTAAAATATTGGCTGTCGCCGTTTGGCCAGTTTTACTTGTGTTATCTATTGTTTTTGTGACAACTTTTTCTCCCAAAGAAAGCCCGCTAACAATTTCAGTAAAAGAATCGTCAGCTATGCCAATAGCAACTTCTTTTTGAGTAGGAGCGCTTGATGTTGCGTCAACAACCTCCACATAATTGGTGTCGTTTTGGCTTTTAATTGCAACGTTAGGCGCTATTAAAACATCTTGTTTTATATCAACCACAATGGAAGCAGAAACACTCATGCCTGTTTTTATTCTTTCGTCCTGTGTATCTAAGCTAATTTTTACATTATAACTCACAACCCCTTGGCTAACTGTTCCCAAAGAATCAATTTCAATAACACTCCCCGTAATGCTTAATCCATCAATAGCATCAAAAGTTATGCTAACTTTTTGGCCAACTTTCACTTTTGAGGCATCCACTTCGTTTAAAGAAATTTCCACCACTTTTTGCTTTGTAATTATGCTTCCCAAAGCAGTTCCCGAAGAAATCGTATCGCCTTTTTTTACATTGGTTGTAGCAATGATTCCGCTAAACGGCGCTGTCACAGAACAATCAGCAAGATTTTGTTGCGCTGTTGTGAGCGCCTCTTCTTTTTGCTGAATAGCAATTTTTTTCGCCCTTATGCTAAGTTCATCTGGGCCTGCTTTTATCTTTTCAAGCGACAATGTTTTTTCCTTAACAGAGTTTTCGACATTTACAATATCATCTTCATAATTTTTAATATTTTGCTCGCTAGAAAGAAGGGCTGAAAGATAGCCATTTGTTTTACTGGTGTAACCGCTCAAGCTTGATAAATGAGTAGTTGAAGGCGCTTGAGGGCTTAAATTGCTTCTGATAAGATTGTCTTGATAAAGCTGGATTAAGTTATTAGCACTTTTAACAGCTTCAGCAATATTTCTTATTGTTTGGTATGTTTCCTCTATTAAGGCCTCTACTGCTTGTTCGTTTGAAGACCTGTTAGCTAATTTATAGTTCTTAAAGTTTTGATCATAGGCCGTTCTGGCTATTTGATATTTATTATAAGCATCTGTTCTATACATATCTTCCTCAAAATCATATAACCTGACTACATCATTGTAATAATCAATATTCCACTGGGAAGAAGCAAAATTATTTGCAAATAAAATATCAGAAAGCCCCGACAATAACGCTTGGCAAGTTTAAAAATACATCAGACACATTATTAAACCCGTCCTCATATGATTTTTTAAGGTTGTCTTGGGCCGTTTGTTGAGAGTCCTTTGCCTGTTGCAGGGAATTTTGGGACTGGAGCAAAGTTAGTTCGTCCGCTGGCTCAAGCAAGCTATCCAATTCAAGCTTAACGGTTTCCAAATTGGTCTTTGCATCTCGCACTGCCCGTTCTGCGTCAGTTCTGTCTACTTTGGCCAAAAGAGCGCCTTTTAAAACTGCTTTTCCATTTTCCATTCCCAAATAAATTATATCCCCCGAAGCCCTCGATTTTACATCAACCTCATTTAAAGATAAAACCTGTCCTGTTCCCGAAACAGAGACAACTATTGTGCCCCTCTCAACCGCTGAAAAAATATAGCTTGTTTTATTGCTATCCTTGCTTGCTATGGCGTTATACCCAAAGTATCCTCCAACACCCAAAACAACAATAATCCCCCAAAAAATAATTTTTCTTTTTTTGGCTAGAATAATAATTTTTTTGAATATATCCATATTTATCTTAAAATTCTTTTTGGTATGGCATCAAAGCGCATTCCCACTGGTGGCTTCGGCATTACCCTAATAAGCTTTGCTTCTATCTGACCTTGAGCATTTGGTTCGCCAATAACCACCACCATATCGTCAGTTTTTAAATCGCTTGCTTCAACAGCCTCATTTAAACTATTAATAGTTGTGCTGGCTGTAACTAAAACAATTTTTTCAATATCCCCCCTGCCCTTAATGGCTATAGTTGAACTTGCAATTTTAATTATTTGCCCCACCACTCCATTAGCTTCAATAAAATCTCTATCCTTAAATCCTTGCATAAAACCTTGTTTGGGGCCACCAAAATTTTTGTGGTAGTTATCACTCCACTTATAAGAAAAATCCGCTTTTTTTGTTCCCACTATTTCACCCACCTTAAAAACAAAGATTAAAAGCAAAAACTCCAAAAGCCCAAGAAAGAACCATTTAAACATTTTTGATTGAAATATTTTGTCTGTATTCATATTTTTTTCAGCTCTCCCGACCCCACTCCTCTGCCCCAAAGCAGAAGGGTGGGGTCAAAAAGCTGTTTAAGCGAACCGAAAAATATAACCGATAGAACTCCAGCCAGTAATATTCCATTAATTGGCAAAGTTTCTAACAAAGATAAAGCAAAATTCTGCCAAAACCCCATAACTGCTGCTGTATCTGAAAATATTAAAGAGAAAAGCTGGGTAAATCCCGAGGTAGTAAATCCAGAATAAGCCACTTTAACTGCGGGAATAAGCCCTGCAAAGGAAACTGCCAACATAACAGAAAAAATAACAACTTTTCGCTTTATGCTAATTGCTTTTTGCTCAATTCCAATCCTTAACATTATTTTTTCAAACAAAACCTGTTCATTCATATAATACTAATACGCAAAAAGCGCACCAAATGGTGCGCCTTTCAAGTTCTTAGCACTTTTTATTGACTAATTAAACTCTTCAAAATAAATACAGCCCTTCTGTAGCGGCTTTTAATTGTATTGAGGGGCTCGCCTAGTTCTTCAGCGATTTCTTTAAAAGTTAAATTGCTTTCGCTTTTTAGTAAAATAATTGCCCGATAGCTTGGAGAAAGCTCCTGTAAAGCTTCGTGAACTTTTCTTATAGTGTTTTTTTGCTCAATGCCGTTTACAAAGTCACCTCTTTCAAAAAGAAAATCTTCTTTTAGGGCAAGTGTTGCTGCTTTCTTTTTGCGCAAAAAATCAATTGAACTATTTTTGGCAATAGTAAAAATCCATGCGCTAAACTTTTTCTCAGCTTTAAATTTTTTAATATTTTTCCAAACCTTAACAAATGTTTCTTGGGTAATATCTTCCGCCGCATCAGAATTACCAACATTTTTATAAACAAAACTATAAATTGGCTTTAAATATCTTTTAATTAAAATCTCCAGCGATTTTTCATCGCCTTTTAAATACTGCTTAATAAACTGTTCGTCAGTTATTTCTTTCATTGTAAAACTATAATAGGCGTTTTAAAATAAGTTTTTTAAAACTTTAAAACGCCATATTTATTTAGACATGCTTATGTCTCCTGTTGTTTTGCTTATGTTTAAAAAATAAATCCCACAAACATATACTAGCCATAACTATTAAAAATACACTAATTAAAACTGGCCATAATAAATACCAATAAAAAACAAACACTTGCCAATAACCACTGAAAACATTCTCAAGCCATTGTCCTACCAATTTTATCACCTCTTTTAAAGAGCCCTCACGCCAACCAATAACTGAAACAACCCCATCAAGTAACCCCCAAAAAATGGGAAAACAAAATATAAAAAAAATAATAGGATAAAAATCCCAAATTGATTTAAAAAAATTATAACACCCTCCGCTGATTTGGGTAAAAAAGCAAACAAAATATGCGAGCCATCCAAAGGTGGAATTGGCACTAAATTAAAAAACGCCAAAAGCAAATTAATCCAAACAACTTCCCGCAAAATCATTCCTAAGTTTTGATAAAATAAAGAATCACCAAACGGAACAACCCTTAAAATTAAAGTAAAAATTAAAGATACCGAAATATTAGCCAAAGGACCCGCCATGGCCACTTTAGCCTCGCCATATTTTCTATCCCGCAAGGCATACGGATTTATTGGCACGGGCTTGGCCCAGCCAATCAACATGTTACTTCTGGCTATTATTAAAAGCAAGGGCACAATTATTGAACCAAACAAATCAATATGCTTTATTGGGTTTAAGGTTATTCTTCCCATATCCCGAGCCGTCTTGTCGCCCAAGCGTTCAGCCATGGCTCCATGAGCCACTTCGTGGATAATAATAGAGAAAACTAAAACAATTACACTAAAAATAATACTAATCATTGTCTTTTAGCTTGATAAAAAGCTGTTTATCGTATATTATACCAATATAACTTAAACTTCAATTAAAACTATGGCAAAAGAATGTACAATATGTGGCAAGGGTTCATTAATGTTTGGAAAACTAAACAAGTTAAGGGGTAAATATAATCCAGCCCCAAAAGTGAGAAAATACCCAAATCTTCAATGGCTTACCATACCAAAAGATGTCCGCAATAAAAAGTTTACTAAGCTTGCTGGTCAAAGAGTCGAGGCCTGCACCAAATGTATAAAAACTCTCTCCAAACCTGCTCGCCAAAAAAAGCAAAAAGAAGCTCCAAAGGAAGAAGCTCCGAAAATCGGGGCATAACATAAACGGGCTATAGTATAATGGTAGTATTTGCCCTTGGGGTGGGTACGACCCGCGTTCGATTCGCGGTAGCCCGAGTGGCTAAACCAAAAAGACGGCATTAGCCGTCTTTTTGGTTGGAAAAAATTTCTTTTTCCACAAGGGAACTTGATTGACAAAGAATTATATGCTATATTTTAGTTGTCTTTCGGTTCTACCATAGAACCGTTAGGGTATTACATCCAAGGGCAACCCTCCGCGAGGAGGGTTGTTTTTTTATTTAGTGCGACATTTCAACTCTCCTCTCCATATATCCGCTTCAATATCTAATACATCAAAGTAACCGTCACCACCAGTCCGCAACTCTTCAAAAATATTATTTTTAGATGAAAAAATATAAACCTTTTTTCCTTTTGCGTGTAAATAGGTTACTAATGCCAAAAAATCCGAATCTCCAGAAAATAAAACTGCCACATCATATTTTTTTATATGGTGAAGAGCGTCAATCGTTATTTCAACATCCATATTTCCTTTTTCTTCTACTATCTCCCCCTCTGGCGTAATAATGTTTATTCGCTTTAGTTCTTTTTTACAAACAATAAATTTCAATCCTTTTTTTAAGAAAGTAAAAAACCTATGCCGTCCATTTAAATCATAATCTCTTGTTCCATCAGCTGGATATGCTGTGTAGTAAAAAACTTCTATTGATTTTCCATAAAATTTTTCTTTTATAAAATTTCTTAATTTTTCATAATCAAAAAACTTTCCTTTAGATTTTTGCGCCTGCCATAAATTAGAAGCATCAATAAAAACGTAAACTACAGCTTCTTTTTTTATTTCTTGATTAAACATAATTTAACTGCTTATTCTGCTTATTCCTCAACCTCAACCCCGCACTCCCGACAAAAAATCTTAAAATCGTCTATAGTTTCGGTGTGGTCAACCTGAAGCTGACCATCAGCAAAAGTTAAAACATCATATTGATTCGGTTCTGTAATAAACTCCCCCTCCCCGCACTTGGGACAACACCCATTATTTATTTTTGAAATCTTTCCTGACATAAATTTAATCTTACCTATATTTTTCTGGCATAAATTCTGGATCTTCCTGCCAAGTTAATTTAAAAAAATCATCGCCAATTCCGTGAAACTCAAACAAGCACTCCCCGCCAAGCTCTCCGTTTTCATATTCCTCAACGCTAACCATATTTTCGTCTTTCAAACAATCAACGGTAGTTAAGCCGTTTTTCTCGCAAATATCACCAATTTCTTCAAATGTGTATTTTTTATTTTTTATTTTTTGTGAAAATTATCATTTTTCTTTAATTCTAAATTTACCCGACCTTACTAATTTAATACTGTTATAATCCTTTGGATTTTCAAACCCAAACTGCCAAATTGAATAGACATTTTCTTCGCCTATAGTCGCTTTATCAAAAAATAAAGTAATTACTTTTTTCTTTGTTTGTTCTTGCCACTGTCTAAATGGATAATAAAGCTGACGAATAATTACATTTGTTGCACTAAAATTTTTTGCTTCTATTAATACAATTTGATTCCTACCCTCATATCCAGCATCAACTTCAGTCTGTACGCTTTGAACTTCAATAATGTGCTTTCCAACTATCAATTCAAATTTAAGTTTAGGAGTAAATTTTCTGCCTCGTATTGTAAGAACAAGGGTGGGATCCTCTATAAAAGTGCGGATTAAACTTGCAGCATAAGCATAATCAAGATGTTGCATTTCTGAATTACCAATTTCCGAAGATTCTAAATGAAAGTCTAATTTTGAAGCATAAACCATAATTTCTTTTTCAATGGGTGGGATATCAACATAACCCTCACCTTTTAGAATATTAAAGAAACCATTTTTAACAGGCAGTAAAAATAATCCATTGTCTTGAAAAATTTTTGGCCTGCTTTCTCTCTTATCCTGTTTGCATAAAATTCGCACCTCTTTTTCACTAGTTGTTTTAAACCGTTGACAAGATTTCTTTATTTGAGCCGCAGAAAGTGGAAACGGCGATTTATCGAAATCATGCTCTAATATTTTATAATCATCGAATATTTTTTTCCAAGATTTACTATTTGCCATATTTTTATAATTTTAATTTATTATTTTGGGTTAATTCCCCAAACCTTCTAATTGATAAATCTAAATATTTATTTTCTGTATCAATGCCGATAAATTTTCTATCATTTAGAAAAGTAGCCAACCCTGTTGTAGACGAACCAGTAAAAGGATCTAAAACCGTATCGCCATTATCGGTGCTTGCCAAAACTATTCTATTTAATAAATCAATTGGTTTTTGGGTCGGGTGTTTGCCAAAAACTTTTTCTTCTTTTTTGGGGGGATAAATCGCCCACACACTACGCATTTGCAAGCCAGGTTTTTTAATAAAATCGTCTGGCCAATTGCCATTTTTCATTGAGCTATAATTAAATTTATGCTTAGCGTCTTTGTCTTTTCTTGCCCAAATAAGCGTTTCGTGGCTGGCCGTAAAATAACGACAGCTCAAATTCGGGGAAGCATTTGGCTTAAACCATGCAATATCATTTAGAATATGAAATTTATTAACTTGCAAAGCAAAGCCACATTGATAAATAGAGTGATAAGTTCCGCTAATCCAAATTGTTCCACTTGGTTTTAAAACTCTATGGCAGGCCTTTAACCATTCAAGATGAAATTCATAATCTTTTTTAAAACCATTACTTGCATCCCATTGCCCTTTATCTACACTCACTCTTTTTCCAGCATGCAAACTGAAACCACCATTTGAAAGAAAATATGGCGGATCAGCAAAAATCATATCAATAGAATTTTCCGGTAATTCAGCCAAAACATCTAAACAATTTCCATGATACAAAATAAAGCTTGGCTTTTCAAAATATGGTTTTTGAGGTTTTGTTTCGCCTATGATAGTCGCTTCGCTTTTCTTTTGTGTCTCTTGCTCATCTATGTTTCTCAACACGCTGATGACTTTTCCTTGGATTATTACGGTTTTTACATACAGGGGTTTTAGGGCGGGGTTGGCGGGTTGGAGACGGATGCGGTTTTTTTCTTTAAAT
>Ga0210057_1001938_pt1 | contig 30566 bp, 35 predicted proteins | sample CryGeyCG2114_010_2_FD_183968 | JGI IMG/M metagenome (GOLD analysis project Ga0210057, IMG submission 183968) | Groundwater microbial communities from aquifer - Crystal Geyser CG10_big_fil_rev_8/21/14_0.10 (SPAdes) (version 2) | ecosystem: Environmental > Aquatic > Deep subsurface > Groundwater ...
GAAATGCGCCGCCAGAATTCAATCTTTACTTTTATGATTTTTTGGTGTAGCATTGAAGTAATAGAAAAGAAATAGTACTGATACTTTAATTCTACTACCACGATATTAGTATGTCAAACATTACAAAAAATTTGAGAAAACTGCGAGAAGCCAAAGGGCTTTCGCAAGAGAAACTAGCCCGCCTTTCGGATGTCGCCAATAATACCATTATCAAAATTGAAGCTGGCAAAAACCAGAATCCAACACTTGATACCCTCAAAAAAGTTGCGAAAGCCCTTGAGGTTAGTGTTGATGATTTAATAAGCTAAACCAACCAAAATTTATGAAGAAAATCTTTTTAATTATTACAGAGCAGTTTAGACTGTTCTTTTCAAAAAGCTACTCAAAACCATTTGTAATTATTTGTCTCATTGTTATTGTGCTTGGTGCTGCAAATGCGCTATATGCAGTTTCTAATTCAAAAAGAAATATTGATATACAAAAAGCCGATGAGCTTCTCAAAGGAATAAATAAATTCGACGAGGATTGTCGAAATAAAGCAAATACTTATTCTTGTTATATAACTGGCGACTATATGGTGTTGCAAAATGAATGTTTTGACAATAAATACTGCTCGCTGTCTATACGAAACGGCATACCTCCTACACTATATCTTGCTACGGAAAAGTTTAGTTTTGGTTGGTGGGGCATTATTGGTTTCACAGCAGTCTTTTTCCTCAATCTCCTGATTGCGTTGGTTAAGTTTATCACAAAGTACGTACCTATTCTTATTAGGACGGGAGGTGCGCAAACAAAATCAACAAAGACCAACATTAGAAACATGCCCGCTTTTCAACGTTATGTATTGTTTATAGCGCTAGCAACCTTAATTATCCTTATATTGATTTTCACAAAGCTATGATAAATTTACCTTGGTATGATTCAGATCCACGAAGGGCACTATCCCGCCTTAATCAAGAAGCAAAAGTAAGAGATATTGCAGTATCCAAAGAAAACGGCGCAAATGGCGATACAACGCAAGTTTCGCCGATTTTTTTGGCATTTGCTATTTCAACAGCAGTCAATGAGCATTTAAAACTTCTTTTAACCGCATGCGAAAAATTTGGGATACATATTACTCGCGAACAGACCAAAAAACTCAATGCCGAACTCTTGTCTTTACATTATTTTCTTAGCACTATTTTTCTTAATAAATATATTAGTGGAAATCAATTCGAGCTTTTTGTTTTAAGAGCGCGTGTGGCTTTGTTAGATATTTTACCAAAAAATGGAATTGGCAATTGGCTACTGAACTTCAATCCATTTGCTAAAAACAGGAAAGACAACGAGCTTGAAGTATCGCTTTTTGAGGTATTTCAAAAGAATGAGAGGTTTTACATTCACGACGAACTGAGCGAAGAAGAAAAACGAGAGTTAGCCAGCGACCTCACCTTTTTTGAGATTAAAGAAGATGTTTACAAAAATAATATTTTTACTCAATTTCTCATAAAAAGTAGCTACCGCATATCTGATATATTGTCCGTACGAGAAAATCCCGCTCGGTTTATACCTTTATGTGTTGCAAATAGGTCAATTATAGAAACAAGTTTTGAAGTAGCTCAGAAAATTAGACCTGTTTGGCATTTACCAGAAGACAAAAAAGCTATGAGAGATTTTAATATGCAGGACCAAGAACAATAATCATAGTGTTTTTCTGTAGCGTGCCAGTTTCACTTGCACGAAATTCGGCGGCGGCGGAAAAGCGAGGGCGGGCAAAAATTCATCCCCCCCAACCCCCTTTCTTTTTGCCCGCCCGAGCGTCAGGTTTCGTTCCTGTCGCGCGTAGCGCGGCAACCATTCAGTTTTTGTCAAAAAATGTTCGAGCAGAGTTGTATAATTCCACAACCAAAAAAGAGTCTCAGTTGAGACTCTTTTTTATTATCTAAAAATATCAATTGGTTTAATCCTTCAAACACCGCACCGCATAACCATAGGTCCGCTGTTCAAAATTATGAATAGTAGCAACACTAGTATCTTCCATAAATAAGAACCAAGCATTATAAGAACCACCCGCCACCAAATTTGATGACCAGAACCAAGCCTTCATATCAAAAGAACCGAAAGTCGATCCATCATAATAACGCATACCAGACCCCCGAGCAGTAAACCCAGAAGTATTGCAAGCGCCCACACCACACTCTTCCGATGTCCAATGATCGTACCCTGCCTCTTTCAATTTTCCCCCCGGGTCGGAACCCACAGTTGATACTAAGCTCACTAATTCCGCATCGCTCGGGATGTGCCAACCGGTTGGACAAATTCCTTGGACATCGCCGGTCAATACACAAGGGGCAGTTTGAGTATGGGCGTCACAAGTCTGAGGCAAGCCAACAGCCATATGCCATTGATAAAGGCCACCATAGACCAGACAAGTATCGTTATCATCATAGCCACAATATTTCTGGATACCACTGATATAATCTCCCTGATTAACTATTCCATTAACTCTAGTGCCAATATTCAAATTTTCACTAAACCAACACTCTGATCCGATGGGCACCGTACCATAATCTTGACCGCCATAACTAATCGGATCGCCGCAATCCCAGGCCGGAGTTCCGCCTCCACCAGCAGAACAGTCAACATCCAACATGCCTCCCGGCGTCAAACATTTCGTTCCCGGAGTAAGATTACCAGTAGTTCCCCCCAAGCAGAAAGAAACCGTATAGGAATTACCTGATTCGGTTTGAGTATAAAAAAAGTATTTTGATTAGCAGTGCAATTACCATCAGCCGGAATTGAGGCCGCTGGAATGATCTGCATATAAGTAGTCGTGGAGTCCGTCGTGGTAGAAAATATCTGCCCGGTCAGCCATTCATTGGCATCAGGATAACGTCCCTTATCGTTAAAAAATAACTCTAGGGCCGTTTGTACCTGCTTCATATCGCCGGCTCTTTTGGCGTCCCGACTCTTAGCCCGAGCATTAGAAAGGGCGATAATAGAAACCGTCGCTAGAATGCCAATAATAGCGATGACCACCAAGAGCTCAATTAAAGTAAAGGCTCTATTTTTTTCATACAATAAAATTAATCGCGAATACACCTAACCGGAAAACCAGCTATTCGGCGATATTTACCTTTGTAAACAGTAGTGTAACTAGGATTATTTGGGATTACCACTCGGTTCCAGCCATAATTAGATTCATTATCATCGTTCCAAGGTGATGTTGACCAAAGGTAGCCAGAACCACCGCGATAATAGAAATATTGGTTGGTATTATAAAAACCGACTGAAAGAAAATCAAACCCGGATGTTCCCCCTGGCTGCAGTTCAGTTCCCGCCGGACTACAATTCCAAGCCGAGGAAGCTTCACAGTCGGGAGTAGCCAAGCCCTCTACTAGAGTTTTAAACTCAGGAGAGCTAGGAACATGCCAACCATCGGGACAAATATCTGTCGCCGAAGTTGTACAGCAAACATTACCTGGATCTTCATAACAATTATAATCATCACAAGCCTGGTCTCGACCAGCGGCCATATGCCATTGATACAAACCACCATCAGTATCACAACCACCGCAGACTTCACCGTTGGCACAAGCTACTGTGCCAGGATCAGGATTAGTTTCATAGTTATTATAACAATACTTTTGGATGCCACCAGAAAAGTCTCCTTGATTTTGGGAAGAATCAATCCTGGTACCAATATTTAAATTTTCCTTGAACCAACATTGAGATCCAACTAATACTGTGTTATAAGTCTGTCCACCGTAACTAACCGTGTCAGTGCCACAAGCAAATCCATCCGAACAAACGCCAGCACTACAACTCTGCCCCTCAGAACAAGTCAAAGTGCCAGTGCTGGACCGACTTCCACCGCAATTACCATCCTGGCTGAAAGATTCTCCACTGCAGACAGTTGCTGTAGCCGGAGTCCAACTAGTATCAGATCCAGACCCAGTAGCACTCCGGGTCACACTACAATTACTGGTTTGAACAAAAGATTCGCCATCACACATATCCGCCTCAGCTGGAGTCCAGACTGAGCTCACACAAGATGGGGTAATACTCATTATTCCAGCCGGGGTCATAGCCTTCAGGCCACCAGTAATCGTACCGGTATTACTACCCAAACAAAAAGACAAAGTATAGGAACTACCGCCATCAGTTTGAATATAGGAAAAATTATTTTGTTCCGAGGTGCAATTACCATCGGCCGGAATTGGCGCCGCTGGCACTATTTGCATATAGGTTGAGGTGCCCGAGGTAGAAGTGGAAAAAATTTGATTAGCACTCCACTCTTGCTCAGTGGGATAACGTCCTTTGTCATTAAAAAACAACTCTAGGGCCGTTTGTACCTGCTTCATATCGCCGGCTCTTTTGGCGTCCCGACTCTTAGCCCGAGCATTAGAGAGAGCGATAATAGAGACTGTTGCTAGAATGCCAATAATAGCGATAACAACTAAAAGCTCAATTAAAGTAAAGGCTTTTTAGTCTTAAACATAATTTTGCTAGTTGAGTATTAATATCTAAATTATAGCAGAAATTAGGCTACTATTACAAATAATTATCGGATAATTCCACCCCCTAAAACCTCTGCCCCTCGATAAAAAACCACGCTCTGTCCCGGAGTAATAGCTCTCTGAGCTTTATTAAACAATACTTTGTAACCCTTAGAATCTTTAGATCCAACCCGACACCCAACCGCCTCGTGACGATAACGAATAACCGCCGCACAATCTAAGGGTAATTTTGGCTCCTTCCCACTCGTCCAATTTACTTTTTGAGCGATTAGACTGTCTTGATAAAAAATTGGATCATCAAAATCTTTCACTACATACAAAGCATTATGCTTCCAATCAAATTGAGCCGCATAATAAGGTCCGGTACCACCAATCTCGATTCCCCGTCTTTGGCCAATAGTATAAAGTGACAAGCCTTGGTGTTGCCCTAAAACTTTTCCGTCAGACAATAGCTTGATATCGCCCGGATGGAGTGAAATATATTTTTTCAAAAAATCATTATGATGTTTACCGGGAATAAAACAAATCTCCTGACTCTCCCCTTTCTCCGCGACGGGCAGGTGCCACTTCTTAGCTAATTCTCGGACGCGAGGCTTTTTGTAATTGGCCAGAGGAAACAAGAGATGAGATAATTCCGCTTGATCAAAAGTATAAAGGAAATAAGATTGATCTTTATTCTTATCAACTGCCCGATACAGTTTATATTCCCGACCAACTTTTTTAATCTTCAAATAATGCCCCGTGGCGACATAATCAAACTTAAGGGCTAGAGCCGACTTCAACAAGCGACCAATCTTAACTTTCTTGTTACATAGCACGCAGGGGTTAGGCGTTCTCCCCTTTTGATATTCAGATAAAAAATTATCAACTACCGCCAACTTGAAAACCGACCGAAAATCTAATGTATATAATTCAATGCCAATTTCTTGCGCTACTTTCCGAGCGTCATTTAGTGCTTCTAGAGAACAGCATTTATTCTCCGCCATCGGAGCGCCACTATCTTTCCAAAAATGCAAAAAGACTCCCGTGACAGAGTAGCCTTGTTGGAGTAATAACTTAGCGGCCACAGCTGAATCCACCCCACCGGACATCGCCACCAATACGCGCTTCTTTTTATTTTTATTTTTAACTAATTTCGGTATCATGAACTTTAAATTATTTTTTTTCAAAAAGTGCTAAATATTTTTGAGCGGCACTCTCCCAATTAAATTGCTTAACCTGTCGAAAACCTTCTTGCCTTAGTTTTAGAGCTAAGTTTTTGTCGGACAACACTTGTCCCAGAGCGTTAGCGATAGCACTGACGTTGTGAGGGTCAACTGTTAATGCCGCCGAGCCAACAATTTCCGGTAAACTAGAAATATTGCTAGTGACTACCGGCGTACCACAAGCCATAGCTTCAAGTGGTGGAAAACCAAAGCCTTCATAGAAGGAAGGATAGGCAAAAACGGTTGCCAAGCTATATATGGCCGGCTTGTCGACCTTATCCACATAGCCCAAGAAAATAATATCGGATTCATAGGCAGAAAGCTCTAATTCCTTGAAAATATCACCAATTTTCCAGCCAGTAGCTCCGGCTATCACCAACTTAACGGCGCTTAAATCAGGCCGAGAATCTCGCAGTTCATTATAGGTGCGGATCAAACCTACCAGGTTTTTACGGGGCTCAACGTTACCAAGGTACAAAATATATTTCTCCGGTAACTCATAACGAATTCTAACCCGATCCAAACCCTCAACATCCACTACAGGAAAATATGAGCTATCAATACCGGAATAAATTACACTAACCTTCTCCGGGGCCACTCCCAGCAGTTCGACAATATCATTTTTAGTGCTTTGAGAAACGGCGATTAAATGATCAAACTTATTAACTAGTTTTTTGACATCAATCAAGCGATGCCAAAAATTTTTCCGGCAATTGAAAAACTCGGGGTAACGCAAAAATGACAAATCATGGATAGTCAGAAATTTATAAGGCGATGGCGATAAAGAGAAAAAATTAATATGCGGACTCCAATAAACTTCCACGCCACCCAGTAAACGATCAACTTGCGGACGGTAAAAAAACTTCTGCAGGACATAATTGAAAATCTTGTTAGGATAGCGCGTTCCCGTCACTGTCACATTCTTCTCATTGAAGACTGGCAAACGAGCTGAAACGTCACGACCGGAGTTATAATAAAATTTATATTGGTTATGTTTGTCCAACCGTAAAAACTCATTAACCAAATGAAAAGTGTATTCCGAGACACCACTATAGTGCTCGTCCATTAAAGTTGTAATATCAATCCCGATGCGAGACATATTACCAAAAAATATTAATTAAGATATTATCTAGACTCAAACTAAAAGGAGGACAAAAATGAAAAGAAAAAACGAATTTTTTAGCTTAAGTGAATCAAAAGTATCTTGGTTATTTATACTAGTGCTAATAAAAACATTCGAACTTTGGGGAAGAATCTTTCCTGCCAAAAAATAACAATAATAAAAAAATGAAAAAGGGGCTAAATGCCTCTTTTTACTTTTTATAATTAGCCGCGATAAACTCGGATATCTGACGCTTGAAATTAGCCACCGAGAAATTCTCAGCCCAGAGTCGAATTGCGGCACTATCCCAGCGATATTCACCGCTTTTAGTCTTTGTATAAAATTTGTGCACAATTTCGGCTATAGCTGTGGCATTTTGCTGATCAAAAAACAATCCAGTTTCCCCTGCCTTGATGGTTTCAGTCGCTCCACCCCGATGATAGGCAATAACGGGACGGCCAGAAGCCATGGCTTCAACCGGAGTAATACCAAAATCTTCTTCTTGGGGGTTGATAAAAGCCAAACAATTTCGATAAAGCTCGGCTTTAGCTTCGTCAGTGACGCGACCGACAAATTCAATATTAGCAGAGTCCCCTGCTATTTTCTGCAAACGACTTAAATCCACCCCATTGCCAAAAACTTTCAGACAGTAGTCGGCTCCCAAAGATTTGAAAGCCTCAATGGTAATATCTACTCGCTTGTAAGGTGCTAAACGACAGCCGATTAAAAAATATGGTGCCTCTTGTTTCATCGGATCAATACTGGCGACACTAAAACGCTCCGTTTCGACCGGTGGATAAATTACCACACTATCCCGACGATAATATTTAGTAATCCGCTTTTGGACGGTTTCAGAGTTGGCAATAAAAAGATCAACGCGATCGGCCGCCAGACGATCCCAGATTCGAATCCGATTCAAAACCAAAGAGATAATTTTCTTGAACCACTTATTATACTTCAACTCATTAATATACTGATGAGTGTCGCTCCACAAATATCTGGTAGGAGTATGACAATAGCAAACATGCAAGGTATGAGGCGAAGTAATTACCCCCTTAGCGAAGGAACTAGTATCAGACAACACCAAATCATATTCACCTAAATCAAAAAATTCTACGGCCATGGGCATAAAAGCCAAATACCATTGATAGTGTTTGACGCCTCCTGGCAGTCTTTGGATAATAGAAGTTTCAATGCGCTTCCCCGGATAATTCTGGCGCACATTATTAGCTTCGCACAAGAGGGTATAGATTGGAGCGTCAGAGTACATGCTAGCCAAAACCTGGAGAACTTTTTCAGCTCCCCCGTCTTGGGCTAAATGATCATGGACTAAAGCTACTTTCATAAATTATTCTACTTCTCGATGTTTGAAGACGGCCAATGGCGTCTTCAAAAGAATCGACAGATCTAAAAGTAATGACCAATTTTCAATATAATAAATATCCAACTTAACCTCTTCCTCAAAAGCCAAATCGCTCCGTCCTGAAACCTGAGCTAAACCAGTGATTCCTGGCTTGATAGTGAGGGTTTTACGGTGATGTTGTTCATATTTAGCCACTTCTTCCGGCAAATGAGGCCGAGGACCGATTAAACTCATCCGGCCAATGAAGACTAAAAATAGCTCTGGTAATTCATCAATGCTCCAACGCCGGATAAACTTTCCGACTCGAGTGACGCGTGGATCATCCTTGATCTTGACCATCGGACCATCACCGCGGACATTTTTGTCAGCTAATTCTTTGTAGCGCATATTATCAGTTCCCGGGATCATGGAACGGAATTTGAAATACTTAAATGGTTTGCCACCCTTTCCCACGCGGTAGACATAAGAGCCATCATCACGACGCGAAAAGAAAATCGGACCATGGGAATTAAGCTTGATAGCCACCATGGTAATTAATAATATTGGTGACAAAATAATAATAATTATTCCAGACAAAATTAAATCTACCAAGCGCTTCATAATCGCCCCCCAACCTTCAAGTGTAGTGCGCTTGACTTCGGCCACCGGAATACCAGCAATTTCTGACACTTCAGTTCGCAGGACTTTGACTCCTAAGAGATCAGCCACATATTTGAAAACTAAATGATGATCGTTGGCAAAATCATAGAGACGCAAAGTTTCTATTTTGCTCATGTTCGGGTCAGCTTGGATGATTTCATCAATCATCGCTTCCCCGCGATGTTCAATCTTTCCTGACTCATATTCTTTGATAAACTCATCTAGCTCATGAACAGTGTCTAAAGAAAAATCTCGGACACGCCGAACAACTTCATAACCAGAATTAGATCGAGTCAAAAACTCATGAAGCAAACTGTCAGCAGTCTTGGCCGCACCCACTAGAATAACTTTGCGGACACCAATACTATAATGGAATAAAATTCTCTGGATAAAACGAATTATAATTCTAATCACCACCAAATAAATAATGGCGAATAGAAAACCGGCCAAAACAATAAAGCGAGAATTAAACATTTCCCGCACGAAAAAGATATAACCCATTAAAACCACCAGACCCAAGGAACAAGCTACAATCACCCCCCAAATCTCTTGAGCGATTTTACGAGGACTAGAAATAGCATACAGGCCATAGAGCGCAAAAATAGCTACCCAAATTAAGCCTACTACCAACACTACCAGATTATAAGAAGCAATATCAAAATCAAATTGAGTGGGGCGAATCCCAGAAGCTAAATCAGAAAAACGCAAATAATAAGCGGAAATTCCAGCCAAAAAAATCATTAGGTAATCTAATGGCACTAAAATAAGTGAAAGAATAAACTCAGATTTTTTCATATATAATTTTATTTTTAACAAAAATTAAAATACAAAAATCAAACTTTTGATTCCTGACTTTTAATCTCTGTATAATTGAGCCAGGCTATAAGCCGGATTCTGTCCAAGGAAAATTAATTCCTCTGGATAGCCATTTATCTAGCCCCAATATTACTATTAGGGTCGGGCGAACTACTTTTTCTTTATTCCCGAAGGAATAAAGTTTGTTCTTGCTCCCCGACAGGGTTTACCACGCACCTTTGTCGCCAAAGGGCGAAGGCTATGAGTAGCCAACTTTTCACCTTTCATCCATCAAAGATGGACTAGTATTGTCTCTGTGGCACTTTCCCTAAACCCAAATTAAGGGCTCGGTGGGTATTACCCACTATCGCTGGTTCTTAAAGAACCAAGGAGTCCGGACTTTCCTCCCCCACCTTAAAGATGAGGGCGGCCATCCACCTGTCTCAATTATTTAGTATTGTACTAGATTAAAGGCTAAAAGTCAAAAAATTATGGAAATACATGAATAATATACCAACATTTTGCTATTACAAAAAAATCCCCCGGAATTCAAGAAACTTTAAGTTCCAAGAACCCAAGGGGACAAAGGGTCAAAGACCAAAGCGTTGAGTGGTCTAAGATCTAAAATATAATTTGCGGGATCACCACGCGATGGAGGTACTTGGCATTCCAAACATCGTCATACTCAAAGCGACTGGCACAGATGTTCAGACCGTCAGAGTAAACACGCACGTTGACCACAAAATATTCACCATTAACTTTAATTAGAAACAAAGTTGCGTACTCTTCTTGGCGGAGCCAGTTTGGATGTTTTTCACAAAATCCGATAATCTGAGCTTGAGTTAATACCAGCTTGTCCAAATCGGAATTTAAGGAATTAAAGATCTGGGAAAAATTTGCATCTTGAATTATTTCATAGATATCCACTAACATTTCAGGAGTGGCTGACCCTGGGGTATTTAATTTCCAATTGTTAAAATTACCATCAATATATGGTTTAAAGGTATTCTTAGCGTTAGCAATAGTTGCTTTGCCATCGGAAGATTCGATCATAATTTTCTCACCACCAGAGATAAGTCTAAGAATAGATAATTTCTGCTCAATTTCTTCGGCTAATAAATCTTCAAAAAATTTAAATATAACTCCGGGCTTACCAATTAATTTTTGAACCCTACCTGAATCAGCTTTAGATTTTTTTACAGCATTAGCGATTGCTTTGTTAATAATAGTTGATAGTTCCAGGCCGTGTCCGAAACTTGGAGAATTTTGGCTACTTTTTTCCATTTTCTACAGTTGTTTTTTGTTAAATTACTTTTTACACTTCCCAGTAAAATTGGGATATTCAATACTTGAATATAGATATATTATATCATAAACATAGATTTATGTCAAATAATCTGATTTTCTAGGTAATATTAGAAAAACCTATGGACAAAATTATAATATTTTACCAAAAAGAGGCAAAATCATTTGCCCCTTTTTATCTTCCTCAATATTAATCTATTTCTTGTAAATAATATCCGTATCTTCAAAGTAATTGCGGTTATTGAAATAATTATTAGTCCGATCAATGATTTTTTTCATAGTTTTGACCGTCTCCACTGGATATTCCCCAGCGGCCGTTTCATCAGACAACATAACTGAATCAGCCCCATCAAAAATAGCATTAGCCACATCACTCACCTCAGCTCTGGTTGGATGGGGGTGGTTAACCATCGAGATCATCATTTGCGTCGCCACAATAGCTGGCTTGTCATGCCAATGAGCATGACGAATCAAGTTCTTCTGGATGATTGGTAGGTCTTCGAGCGGCACTTCAATCCCTAGATCGCCTCGAGCGACCATCACACCATCAGACTCGCGAATAATATCATCGATACAATCGAGCGCTGTGGCTCTTTCAATTTTAACAATGATGCCGATCTTGCTATCGCCTAAAAGCTGACGCAAACGTCTGACATTATCTCCAGTCTGGACAAAAGACATGGCGACATAATCCGGCTTAACCTCGAGCGCAAATTTAATATCTAACAAATCTTTTTCGGTTAGGACATCGCGCTTCAAAATAGTTTTAGGGATGTTAATGGCCTTACGGGACAATAATAATCCGCCTCTTTCGACTTGAGCTAAAATAGTTCTACCTTTAATTTCCACTACTTTCAATTCTATATCGCCATTGGCTAAATAAAAAGGTTCGCCAACTTTGATATCATCCACCAAACCATCATCATCAATTGGCACTTCCAGATTATCAATATTGCCGGCGTTATACATAAAAGAGTAAATTTCGCCTTCGCGCATTTCAACTTCATGAGCTAATTTACCTACCCTGATTCTGGGGCCCTGAAGATCAAAGAGAATTTTTACTTCTAGTCCAGTCTCCGCCTTAATCTTGCCCAGGTTACCCTTAATAGCATGGTATTGTTCTGGGGCAGCATGAGAAAAATTAATCCGAATGATGTTAACACCACTTTTTACCATCTCTTTCAGAATCTCATAATCTTGAGACTTAGGGCCGATAGTGGCTACGATTTTTGTGTTCATAGAATTAAAAAAGCCAACCTTAAATCCGGTTAGCTTTCGGCAAAAATCAAAATTGCAGATTAAAACTGAGGTTTTAAGCTATAATTTAGATTCCGCTTGATAAGTCGACCGGAATTTAATTGAGGCTATAATTAATTATTAATTAAAAACTCCAGCTTTATTTATAACCTATTTATTCAAACCACGCAAGGCCCTGATTCTTTCCGCAACCGGTGGATGTGTCATAAACATCTTAGTGAACCAAGAAACTGGTTTACCACCATCTTCTTTGAAGGGCGAGGAAAAATATAAATGGGCGGTAGCGCGATTAGCTACTTCGAGCGGTTCAGAATCGGCTGAAATTTTTTCCAGCGCTCGAGCTAATCCTTCGGGATAGCGTGTTAATAATGCCCCGTTGGAATCAGCCAGGAACTCACGTTTGCGCGAAATAGAAAACTGCATGAGATAAGCAAAGAGTGGCGCCAAAATAGACAGGATGATAGCCACAATAGTAATAATCGCTGCCAGTTGTCCGCCTTCTTTATTGTCATTATTTCTCCGGCCACCAAAAAAACTATAGCGCCGAAACCAATCGGCTAATAAAACGATAATACCTACCAAGACAGTCACAATGGTCGCCAATAATATATCACGATTCCCAATGTGTGACAGTTCATGAGCAACTACACCTTCAAGCTCGGCCTTCTCCAATTTATCCAACAAGCCAGAAGTCACCGCAATCACAGCGTGTTCTGGATCTCTCCCGGTAGCAAAAGCGTTAGGGGCGCTGTCATCAATTAGATATATTTTAGGTTGGGGTAAGCCAGCGGTGATACAAAGATTTTCTACAATATGAAATAATTCCTTGTTAGAGTCATGGACTACTTCATGAGCCCCGCTCATGGCCAGCACTATCTTATCACTCCACCAATAACTCACAAAACTAGAAATAATACTAAAAGCCACTACGCCATATAAAATAGCTGGTTCGTTTAACGCTGTCGCAAAAACATAGGCAGCTAAAATGATAAACAGCGAGAAGCCGAATAAAAGCACCCAAGTTTTCCGCCGGTTAGAGCTAACGTTATTATAGAGAGTCATAGATTAGTCAAAAAAATATTGTCTGACGAATAAGAAGACAATAATTCCCACAATCAAAATACCAATAATCGGTAAAAAATCTCCAAAAGTAAAGCCACTGCCAACTTCTGGCGCAACATTAGTTAAATATTGATTCATATATTTAAATTTTAATTAATATTAAAATTTAACTGCTACCGCCTCTCTTTGTTTTTCATCACTCACTTCAAAGAAAGGATAATTCAAAAAGCCTAATTGCTTAGCAATAATATTAGTTGGAAAGACTTGCAACTTAGTATTGAAGTCACGGACATTACCATTGTAGAAGCGACGAGAAGCCATAATCTTATCTTCAGTGTCAGTTAATTCACGTTGTAATTCTAAAAAGTTTTGATTAGCTTTCAAGTCAGGATAACTTTCTGATAAGGCAAAGATAGATTTCAAAGTAGAGGATAAAGTATTTTCCGCCTGAATCTGTTCCGCCGCGCTGCCCTTGGCATTAGCCGCCATCGCTTGATTCCGAGCTAAAATTACTTTCTCTAAAGTAGCTTGTTCGTGACTAGCATAACCCTTCACAGTTTCCACTAAATTAGGAATCAAATCATAACGGCGCTTCATTTGGACATCCATATCGCTCTTAGCTTCTTCGACCCGATTTTTAAGACGGATCAAACCGTTATACATGGAAATTACTACCAAGATAACGAAAGCGATAATGCCTAAAATAACCCAAAGTGTTGTTGACATAGTTTTATTAATTATTAATGATTAATTATTTTTTAGTGAGCGATAGCTTAACCGCAGCACCATCAATTTTAACGGCCTTAGCAAACCCCTCGCTCTCTCCCTCTATTATATCATCGCTGAGAGTATCTTTCAAAAGGGCGGTTTTAGCTGACTTTATCACTGTTTTAAGCTCCTCATTATCGGTTAGAATATAAACCAGCGCTTTGTCACCCAAATTTAGTCCAGCATCTTTACGCATCATATTAATGAAGCGGACCAACTCTCTTCTTAGACCCTCTTGTTTTAGCTCCGGAGTAATAACCACATCCAGCTCAACATTCATTTCCTCTCCCTCTTCTAACCATTTGAGATTCTTAACATTGAGCTCGTCTAAGATTAAAGAGTAATAGGATTGGTCGAGCGGGGTTTTAAATTTAACGGTGACTAGAGCTAGCATCTGACGAATCTTAATTCCCGCTTCGTCTCGTTTAGCCAAACCTAATTCCACCGCTTTCTTAACCAGCGACATATTATCTAAAATTTTCTGCTCTGGGGCGCCGGACGTCATAACTGTAGACCAATTTTCCAGATGAACACTGCGATTATCATCAGTGAAATTTAAGCCCGAAATTTTCTGCCATAAATTTTCTGCCATGAAAGGCATAAAAGGCGACATCACTTTAGCTAGTTCAAACAAAACAAAACGGGTTGTTATTAAAGCTAATCTTTTGTCAGCTTCATCATCACTCTTAAAACGATCACGCGAGCGACGCAGATACCAAGTTGACAACTCATCGATGAATAGCGGTATTTCTCTAGTCGCTTCATAAATATGATATTCGTCCAATTCACCACCAACTTTAGAAATTAATTTATCAAGCTTAATTAAAATCCAAGTATCTAGAACATTAGCGCTTTGTGGTCTGACTACTTCGCCCGTCACTTCCGTAGCATACATTTCGTAGAATTTATAAACATTCCAGAGCAACATAATATTCTGTCGAAAAACATCTTTAACATCATCTAAGTCATAACGCTTACCCTCTCCCGGTTGGTTAATGGTAAACATATGTTGACGCACTGCATCGACACCATATTGATTAATGACATCCCAAGGATTAATGACATTACCCCTAGATTTACTCATTTTTTTACCAAATTTATCATTAATATGTCCCAGACAAATAACATTTTTATAGGAATTACCTTTACCCAATAAAGTGCTAATAGCTAATAAAGTATAAAACCAACCACGAGTTTGATCGATAGCTTCACAAATAAAATCAGCTGGATATTGAGCACCGCCATCAATCAATTCCTTATTTTCAAAAGGATAGTGATGTTGCGCAAAAGGCATAGCCCCAGAATCAAACCAGCAATCAAAGACCTCTTTGACTCGGGTCATTTGACCACCACACTTAGAACAGATAAATTGGTGACCATCAATCGCGGGACGATGAAGATCTGATTCTAAAGTTACTTTAGTTCCACTCAATCGACTTAGTTGTTCTACACTACCCACCACTTCAATATAATCACAAGTAGCGCATTCCCAAATTGGTAGTGGTGTGCCCCAATATCTCTCGCGCGAAATAGCCCAATCTTTAACATTAGCTATCCACTCGCCAAAACGCCCCTCTTTAATATGATCCGGCACCCAATTAATTTTCTGGTTATTAGCAACCAACTCCTCTTTAATAGCCGTCATTCTAATAAACCAAGAGTCCTTAGCATAATATAAAAGCGGCGTATCACAACGCCAACAGAAAGGATAGTCATGCTCATACAAAGCTTCCTTGAATAATAATCCAGATTCTTTTAAGTAATCAATAATAATTTTTTCAGTGCCCTGGGATTTTACAAACTTACCAGCCAAGCCATAAGCGGCTACCTCATCATTAAAGTGACCAGCTTCATTAACAGTATGAACCTTAGGCAAACCTTCTTTTTCTCCCAACATATAATCTTCATCACCATACATGACGGCGGTGTGTACAATACCACTACCATCTTCAGTGGTAACAAAACTACCCGGCACAACAACATAAACCTTTTCCCCCGCATTTTTAATAGTTGGAATATCGAATAAAGGCTGATATTTAACGCCCACCAAGTCTTCTCCATCAATTTTTTCTATTATCTCATACTCTAGTCCGGCAAAAGCATCTTCAACCCTTTTAGCTGCCAAGATATATATTTTTCCGTTATGCTTGACCTTCACATACTCAATAGTGCTACCGACTGCCAAGGCCACATTACCCGGTAAAGTCCAGGGGGTAGTAGTCCAAGCTAACATAATATCGCCGACATTAACCACGGTATTCCCTGTGGTAACTTTGAAGTTCAAGAAAACGGAATTCTCTTGCACCTTCTTGTAACCCTGGGCTACTTCATGAGTAGAAAGCGCTGTGCCACAGCGAGGACAATGAGGCACTACTTTGTGTCCTTTATACAAAAGACCTTTTTCATGAACTTGGGATATAATCCACCACAAAGATTCAATATAATAATTTTCATAAGTAATGTAGGGGTTATTCAGATCCACCCAATAAGCAGTACGCTTAGTCAGCCGCTCCCATTCATCTTTAAATTTCCAAACACTTTCCCGGCATTGTTGATTGAATTCCGCAATACCATATTTTTCAATATCCGTCTTACCAGAAATATTTAATTGTTTTTCCACTTGGAGCTCCACCGGTAATCCATGAGTATCCCAACCAGCCTTACGTTGAACTGAATAACCCTTCATAGTTTTGTAGCGCGGTATAACATCTTTAAAGGATCGCGCTAGCACATGGTGAATTCCAGGAATACCATTGGCAGTCGGGGGGCCTTCAAAAAAAACGAAATTACCCGCCGGGGCTTCTTTAGACATGGATTTCTCAAATATTTTGGCCTTTTCCCAAAAATCTAAAACCGCCTCCTCCATTGCCGGAAAAGGATTCTGGGCTGCACCTGTTTTATTTTCTTCTGCCATATTGATTATTTTAAGGTTTTTATTAATATTACCCCTCCATCATAGCGATAATAGCCACAAAAATCAAGAGAATATCAAAAAAACAGAGATATTTAAGCTCTGTTTTTAGCTAAAAGCTATTTATTGACCTTTCTTCTTAGCTTTTGACTGTTTTCTAATTTCTTCAAAGCGACCATATAAATCATGGGCTGTGGTTTCTCCCAAGCCATCATCATCGCTATCCTGATTAATAAACAATTTTTTTTCAACACCTTCATTAGCCTTTTTATCAGGACCAAAAAGTCTATTATCCATTTCCCAGGCCTTATATTCCAACCAAAGTTCGTGGCGATCAATGGCATCAGCCATCTCCGCAGCCGCATCGGCCTTCATAGCTGCTTCCCACTCCTCTCGGTTCAAAGTTTCCTTAATCATCGCCTCCTCTCGATCCTGATCTTCATCAACAACATCTTTTCTACTATCTAATGGTCGAATAATCCCTTCCTTAAACATAGGTTTAAATTAATTTAATAACCAAAAAGAATAATTAAGATAAGTCGCCACACAAACCCAAATAAAATATGGTAATAACAACAAGGCGGAAATTAAATGCTTCTTCCAAAGCATAATAATCATAATCAGATTAACGAGATTTAGAATTATAATTTCAATTAGAGCTAGCCCAATCAAGTGCTTACCAAAAAATAATGAACTCCATAAAATATTTAAAAAAGCGTTATTAAAAAACAACAGGGCAATCACCATGAATGAAGATGATTTATCGGGCTTATTATAAAACAGTAGAGCTGAAATCGTAGAGAGCACAAAAATCACTGTCCACACCAGGCCAATAAAGCTGCCGCTGGGGACAAAGGCCGGAAAATTTAAGCCGTTATACCACACCATGCCGATGGCGGTAATAAAACTACCGATAGTGGCTACTAAAACGGTAATGACCGGAATAATGAGATAACTCACTTTGAATTTAAAAGACATATTTTTTAATAAAGTTATTAGAGACTTTTTAATTTTCCCCCGCAGGCCGAATCAGCCCACAAACCACTTTTATTATCCCGAGCTGCTTTCTCAGCCGCTTTAAAATCGGCTTGATATTGATAGGGATTACTATCATAGGTATATTCAAAACCAAAACCGTTTTCAATCATCCACTTATTAAACAAAGTGCCATCGCTCAGATAAACATAGCGCAACAAGCGATCATATTTATCTTTATCATCCTGAGTAGCATCCGCTTCCAAGCGAACCGTTTGCCCAGTTAACATTTCCTTAGCTTTATTACTAGCTTCTCGACCAAAACATTGGACTGTAATGCGCGGATCAACGGTTTCAGGAGTGTTTAATCCAATCATTCTAATCCCCACTTTTTGATTATCAATTTTGCCATTAATGGTATCGCCATCCGTCACTTTTACCACCTCATACCAACTAGGAGCAGCGACCGCTTTAGTTTCTTGAGGTAAATCTTTCAAAAAGTAGGCGGTCAAAAGAACAATTAATAAAAACAACAAAGATAGTAGTTTTTTTGATGATATTTTCATAAGTATCTTACCCCTCTATTTTAACTGTTTTTAAGATAAAAATCAATTAGTCTAAATAAGTAAAACGAGGCTTTAAAACTCCATCAATTTCCACTTCTTCTAAAAAAATAGCTAAAGGCCGCACCCATAATTGACCGTCGCCATAAAGATCTTTATAGACGACCATCTCTATCTCATCTTCACTGTAGTGAGCCACACCTAAAACCTCATAGACCCCACCTTTATAATGTTGATACTTGCCTAGCTTTAACATAAAAGTTTATTTTGATAAACCAACAAAATGCATTCCTGATTATCTTTAACCAAATCTAGCTCCAAGGCCGCTTGCGGTGCTATCCACTGATAATCCTTATGTTCACCCTCACTCAAAACTACTTGAGGCCTGTCGGTTAACTGTGCTTTAAACATGTGATAGATAAAATCATAATCCGGATAGCGCACATAAACCTTAGAGAGATATTCAAATTGATCGAAAGGTATCTCTTGCCCGGTTTCTTCTCTGGTCTCACGAACTATAGCCTCCAATTCACTTTCACCCTGATCAATCTTCCCCGCTGGCATGCCCCATTTATTACCCTCTGACTTATGATCCTGGCGTAGCAACAAAAGAATCTGACCATCATGTTCTAGATAACAACTCACGACTTCAAATTTGGGGTTAAAGTTTTCTGGTATATCTCGATAAATCATATTAATTTATTCTAGAGTATCCTTTTTTATCTTTTTGATCTCATCCTTGTCTTCATATATTTTTCCCTCGCCCAATTTATATAACAACGGCACCACGCCGCAGGTTCCACATTTACCCCAATTACAATAACCGCCGTTTTTCAGATAAAGTTCACGGCACATAGCCAGTTCTTTTTTAAACACTTCCTTTTCCATATTATTTATTTCCCATGACACTTCTTATACTTCTTCCCACTACCGCAAGGACAAAGATCGTTGCGCCCCACTTTCTCACCCTCATCATTCTTAGCCTTTTCGTGGACTAAATCTAGGTTTTGGTGAGAATGTTGTTCGACGGCCGTCTTTTTCGGAGCCGAAAAATTTAACCGCCGATTTTCATTAACCGTTGTAATGGCCGCCACTTTCTCGGCGGACAAGCCACCCAAAGCCTCACCGGTCTTGAAGATAGAATAGACTACTTCTCTTTGGATTAGGCTGTTTAACTCACTAAACATGAGATAGGCTTCTTTCTTGTATTCAACGAGCGGATCATGCTGACCATAACCGCGCAGACCAATACCGCGTCTTAAGTAATCAATTGTTTCTAAGTGCTCAATCCAGAGAGTATCGATGGAGCGAATTAAAATACCTTTCTCCACTTCAGTAAAATCAATACTAACGGCCTTGAAAGCATCTTTCAGACCATTATATTTATTCTTAGCAATATCCACCAAGAAGTTAATGATTTCTTCGCGGCCTTTGCAGTTAGCAATCTGGTCTTTGACATTAACACCACTAACAATAGTTTTGAAAGTCTCAGCTATTTCTTGCAAATTCCAATCACTAACATTCTCACCCGGAGTGTGAAAACTAACCACAGCTGAAATTTCACTGGCTACCATGTCGAGCGCAATATCCGATAAAGTTCTCGAGGCGTTTTGATTCTTGACCTTCCCTTCGTGAATTTCCAGGATCTCTTTGCGTTTGCGATAGATAGATTCGCGGTGCTTGTTAATCACATCATCATATTCCACTAAATGTTTTCTGGTATCAAAATTATTACCTTCCACTTTTTTTTGAGCGGACTCAATTGATCTCGACAAAAGTGAATTCTGGATGGGCATGTCTTCCGGCACATTCAAAGTCGACATCAGTTTTTTCATTCGATCACCGCCAAAGATGCGCATCAAATCATCATCCGTGGAAACATAGAACTGAGATGAACCAGGATCACCCTGACGACCAGCCCGACCCCGCAGCTGATTATCAATGCGGCGTGATTCGTGGCGCTCAGTACCAATGACATGTAAACCACCCATGGCCTTGATTTCTTCTTGCTCCGCGGCATTTGAAGGGTTACCACCTAAGATAATATCCACACCGCGACCAGCCATGTTGGTAGCCAGAGTAATCGCTCCCTTCTTACCAGCCTGAGCAATAATTTCGGCTTCTCTAAAGTGATTTTTAGCATTTAACATCTCCGGACGTAAACCTTCTCGTTGCATTAATTCTGCTAAAATCTCATTCTTTTCAATAGAAATAGTACCAATTAGTATTGGTTGACCTTTCTCGTGACGCTCCTTAACGTCTCTGATCACTGCTTGATACTTACCCTCTTCGGTGCGATAGATAAAGTCATTTAAGTCCTTTCTGATCATCGGGCGATTAGTGGGGATAACGATAGTTTCTAAGTTATAAATCTTGTGGAACTCTTCCGCTTCAGTCACGGCCGTACCGGTCATACCAGCTAATTTGGTGAACATGCGGAAATAGTTTTGGAAAGTCACCGTCGCCAAAGTCTGTGATTCTCGTTGAATAGTTACCTTTTCTTTGGCTTCAATCGCTTGATGCAATCCTTCACTATAACGTCGACCGGGCATCAAACGACCGGTAAATTCATCCACAATAATAATTTCTCCATCTTTGACCACATAATCTTTATCTTTACGAAAAAGAACTCGGGCTTTGAGGGCCTGTTCAATATGATGAATTTCCCGCACCCCACCCTCAACATAAATATTATCGACCCCCAACCATTTTTCCATTTTATCAACTCCCGCCTCAGTCAAGGTCGCGGCGCGCAATTTTTCATCCACGTTATAGTCTTCGTTTTCCACCAAGCGCTCTACCAAATCAGAAAATTTATAATACTTATCAGTTTTTTCATCAATTGAACCACTGATAATCAACGGGGTTCGAGCCTCATCAATCAAAATAGAATCGATTTCATCGACAATGGAATAATGGAGTGGTCGCTGCACGGCATCATGCAGTGATGGCACCATATTGTCGCGTAAATAATCGAAACCAAATTCATTATTAGTACCATAGGTCACATCACAAGCATAGGCCTCTTGCCGCTGAATCTTTTTGAAGTGTTGCAAGCGCTCATCAAACTGAGTGTCGTCGACATGATCCCGGTCATAGATAAAAGCCGCGTCATGGATGATAACACTACAGGTTAAGCCTAAAAAATCAAACATCGGAGCCATCCAACCAGCACCCACTTTAGACAAATAGTCATTAACAGTCACCAAATGAACTCCACGACCAGCTAGAGCATTTAAAAACAAAGGTAAAGTCGCTACTAAAGTCTTACCTTCACCGGTTCTCATTTCCGCGATTTGACCCCGGTGTAAGATAATACCACCTACTAATTGGACGTCGTAATGACGTTGGCCCAAAACTCGGCGAGAAGCTTCTCTAATCAGAGCAAAAGCTTCCGGCAGAATTTCATCTAAGATTACTTTCTGCTCTTCCCAATATTTTCCGGCTAACTTTAGTTGCAAAGAATGAGTTAGTTCTTTTAACTCTACCTCACTCAAAGCCTTCATTTTAGGCTCTAAAGCGTTAATGGAGTCAATAATCGGCTGCAGAGATTTAATAATTTTAGCATTCGGATCGCCAAACAATTTATCAATAAAACCCATATAATTGAAATCGGCCATTTCTCCATAAAAATATGGTCAAAATGGCTAAAAAATAATAAACAATGATTGTTTAACCTAGTATAATATAGATTATGAATAAAATAAAGAGGGCGCTCATTGACGGTAATTAAATAATATTTTAAACCAAAATTAAAAAACTCCGACCGATAAGTCAGAGTTTCTTATATAAATCAGATTAGATTATCCTTTGCGACGCTTATCAATCTTCTTTTCTTTATACTTCTTAATCACTTCAGCTAAGTGGTCCTTTACTTTGTCAATCGCTTTATATAAATCTGATTCAGTTTTTTTTACTCGTAAAATCTCTCCGGGCATTTCTAGATTAATCTCAGCTCGAAAAATATCACCTTTATTTTGTCCACCGATTGATTTTTCAATTTCAAAATCACAATTTAGGATATCAACTTTTTTTAAATACTTCCCTAACATAGAAATCTTCTCATTGATATAATTTTCAATCGCGGCGGTTAACTCAATTTTACTAGCTTTGATTTTGATTTTCATAATAATTATATTTAATTTTTATTAATTAAAAAAATTTTAATACATCCTTAATAGTCACCCAAACAATCAACAAGATCAAGAGGACGAAAAAAATATTATGTAAAGCATTCTCCAATTCTTTTTTAACTGGTCGTCCTTTAATCTTCTCAAACAACAAAAATAAAGCGCGGCCACCATCGAGCGCAGGAATCGGCAAGAAATTAATAACGGCTAAGTTAAGTGATAGCAAGGCAGTAAATTGTAATAAGTAAGCTAAGCCCATTCGGGCTACCTGACCAGTTAAAGTCGCAATTCCTACGGGGCCAGCAATAGCACCAGCAACCGAATGACCCACAATTAATCCTCGGATTAATTCATAAAAAGCCACGATGATCGCCCAGAATAATAAAATAGCTGTTTTAGAACCTTCCCATAGAGCCTGATACCAAGGATAATGAACGATAGCTGAGGCAGTGAGCGCAACACCGATACCTCCCCGATTAGTTTCCGCTAAAATTTGCGGAGTAACTTTTATACTTTGATTTTCGCTATAACGTTTAATATTAATAGCCATCTCCACGCCAGCCTTAGAACCTAAAGCATTTTGGACATCAGATTCGGAGCTAACAGTTTGGTCGTTAATACTAACAATTTGATCACCCACCTGGAATCCTGCCTTCTCTGCTGGAGAGCCAGGCATCACTTCCATAATTTGAACTTTTTTCGCTTCTAGTGTTCCACCCGGACGGACGTTGTCCGTATTCTGCGGCAGGCCAATCATAAAGCCAAAAGACAACAAAGCCATGGCTAAAATAATATTCATCAAGACACCAGCCACCAAGATTAAAAATCTTTGATAAATTGGACGAGCCGAAAAGCTATTGCGGTCATTTTGATTTTCACCATCCTGACCTTTGATTTTAACGAAGCCTCCCAGCGGTATCCAATTGAGAGAATAAACTGTGCCATATTTTTCATCTTCTTCGGTAATTTCCCGGTTGCCTCGAATAAAACGCCAGCGCTTAGTAGGAACTACCACGTCAACTTCTTTGGTCGTGACAGTAATCTTTTCAAGCACCACGCCGTCTGTAGCTGTCTCAACGTCAACAGCAAGATTTTCGGTCTGGGAAATTGGCTGTAAATGATTATCACGAATTAACTGCAAACCAAAAATTCGAGGAGGAAAACCGAAACCAAATTCAGGGGCTCCCACACCGAATTTTTTTGCTGTCCAAAAATGTCCCAGCTCATGAGCAAATACCAAGAGAGACAACACTAATAAAAAAATTATAATAGTAAAAATCATAAATAATAATTAAATTTCCATTACCTCTTTCTCCTTTTTATCTCGCAACTCTTTAACTCCTTCATTAAATTTAGTCACGACCTCATCTAACTCTTTCATATAACGAAACTTTTCATCCTCACTGAAGTCTTTATTCTTCTCCACCTCTTCAATCGCATGACGCACTTCTTCTCTGATTTGACGAATAGAAACTCGGGCTTTTTCTTGTTTTTCATTAACTTTTTTAACCAAATCTTTACGATTTTCTTCCGTCATCATCGGGATAGTAATTCGTACCTTGTCACCATCATTTACTACGCCAACGCCCAGATTAGCTTCAATGATGGCCTTTTCCAAGTCTTTCAGGACACTCTTATCCCAAGGAGCAATAGTCAGGCTGCGAGAATCAGCGACGACGATATTAGCGACAGCATTAATTGGATTTCTCACGCCATAGGCTTCAACGAAGACACCTTCTAATAAAGCCGGATTAGCTCGACCGGTTCTTAATGTTGAAATATCTTTTTTAAAAAAATCAATAACGGCGACGAATTCTGGCTGTTTATTTTGTAAATAAATATTCATATTTTTTAAATAAATTTATTATTTCTTTATTTTTTAATACCCAAATAAACAACATTATTATTAGTTGGATCTACTAATAAAGCATTGCCAGCTCTCGAGGTAGGTAATTGTTTAGTGGTCCAAGTATTACCACCATCAATCGAACGATAGAAAGCAGTGTTAGTGACATAATACATTTCACTAGCATTCTTCGGGTTAACGGCAAAAGCATTGATCATAGTTTCTTTTTCAGGGGTAATCAACTTCACCTTAGCCCAACTAGCACCATTATCTAGCGACTTAAGTAATACTTTGTCGCTAGCTAAAAATAGATTATTATCACTACTAAATTCTAAGGCCTTAAAATTAAAACCCAGATTAAACTCTTTCAGCTCGGCATTTAAATCTAACCAATTAGTCCCATCGAATTTGTTTTGGTATTCTGACAATTGATCTAGACTAATCGCTCCACCGGAATTAAAACGATACAAACTGTTTTTAACCGAAGCGACAAAAACTATGCGACTATCAGTCGGATGAACAGTAATTTTTCTAATACCATCATTTAATCTTTGAATAGTGCGCCAAGTAGCGCCACCATCTAAAGACTTAATAACGTCACCGCGGGAAGTGCCAATATAAACACTGCCGGAGGCATAATGATCAACGGCCACAACACTTACTTGGACAGCCGGATTACTATCAAAATAAACCTCTTTCCAGGTTCGATTGCAATCGACTGTTTTATATAGTTTGTTACCAATGGCGGCATAAATATTACATTTATCTTTAGCATCAACCGCTACACTGTTAATAGTCGCTCGGGGTAAAGTAGCCGCAAAATTCCAGCCCTTAGTAATGTTATAAGTATAATAAAGACCATCGTCGATGGTGGGCATATAAACCGCGGCCGCATCGCTCGGATCTATAACTAAATTATTAACATCTAAAGCACCGATACTTTCTGGAGCTCCAGTAACAGTTGGCATAACCGACATTTGACGCCAAGTATCACCTTTATTAGCGGTAATAAAAACTCCACCTAAATCACTACTGGCTACATTTTGAGTTTTAAAACTCAGAGAACAACCCGACAGAGTTAAAACGAGAGTTAACAAGAAACTAGAGAGTAATAATTTTTTGTTCATATATTTTAATTAAATATTAATCACAATATTTTCTAAAACATTTTTATAGTTAACATTAGCGCTCAGATAAGAGCATGACATTTTAAAAAGTTGCAGTATTCTCAAACAAGTACTAGTGGAATAATTTGCCTGAATTTTAAGCAAAGATTCTTTAACTAATTCGTGTTGTAATAAATTCTGATTGCCCGAGCTAAGTAATAGTAAATCTCTAATTACCGCTTCCCAGACATTGAGCAAGCCACCGACCGTAGCTGTTAAGTCACTCTCACCTTTATGGGAAGTAATAAATTTACTAATCAGTTTTATTCTTGCCGGAATTGAATTTGATAAGATTTCTAAAAACAAATTAACCGAGTCTAAATAATCCTGATAAAAATCTTTATCTTCCAAAAACTTAACCGCCAGGGCCGGTCGCCCCAAAGCCAAGCGCGATAGATTTTTAGCCACCGCTGGGTTTACTTTGTAGTCGTTAACCAAGTGGTCATGAATTAATTCAGTCTTAACAGGATAGAAATTAATCACCTGACTACGCGATACAATAGTGGGCAAAATAGCCTCTAAATTAGCCGTAATTAAAATAATAACCACTTTGGAGCGGGGTTCTTCCAAAATCTTTAAAAGAGCATTCATACCCTGTTCGCTAATTGTTTCAGCTTCCTTTATAATACCAATTTTGTAGGAATTAGCAAATAAACTCATTTCTAACATCTTAATTAAATCCCTGATTTGTTCAATGGAAATATTCTTCCTCCCTAAATCTCTTGTGACAACATGAAAATCACCAGACAGAATCATTTTAGACTCATCAAGATCGGCTAAATTTTCGCGCTTATTTTCATCTAATAATAAAAGATTTTTAGCAAAGCAATCCGCGATAGTATTCTTGCCGATATTTTCTGGTCCGGCAAAAATATAAGTCTGCGCCAAACGACGATTCATTAGACTCTGAGTCAAAAAATTGACCGCCGCTTCATTACCAATCAGCGGCCAAGAAAATTCCATTGCTGCTTTAAATTTACTCATATTAGAGTTGACCAATACTTATCGTTTCCAGATTCTGATTAGTTATGCCTAACCCCAATAAACGCATGACATCATAAGCCGTAGTACCGTCAGCCATATAATATCTCTTAGCATCACGGGGATCAACGCAGGCCGCTTGACTAACCCCCGGCCAAAAACCCAAAAATAAAGCTGAAATTAAAGCTAAACCAGAGATGATTCTATAATTCATAAAATAAGATTAAATTATTATTTTCTCCTTAAATTATACTATTTTTATTGACTTTAAACAAGCTATAAACAATAAAAAAGGGCCTCTGCTGGAGACCCCTTCGAACTAATTATTGGAGAGTATTTAAATACTCATAAGTCTTGAAGTCGGCTTCGCAACCAACATAATCACCTAATGATTCCTTAACCTTAGAGCGCCACCAATAGATGTCGGCATCAAAAGATATTAGAACCAGCGCCTGATTTAAATCTTTTAGAGCGTTGTCATATTTTTCTAAGAAATAACAAGACTTAGCTCTGCCAAAAAAATTAAAGAAATCAGTCGGATCAAGATCTATCGCTTGATCAAAATCAACAAAAGCTAATTTATACTGCCCCTGTTCTAAATAAATATTGCCTCTAATAGCATAACAGAAAGCATTGGGTGGATCCATACCAATAGCCTTATTAATGTAAATTAAGGCTATAGTCTGATCATTTTTATGCTCAATAGCATCGAGCGCAAATAATGTATAATCAGTTTTAGTTTTAGGCTCAAATATAATTTTATTTTGTGCCTGAACTCTAAGTGCAAAGAACAAGATGACAGTAAAAACTACAATTTTACTCATGATTTAACCTCCCTTTTTTAAATTTGTTAAATAATTGTATAACTAATTATTAAATATGTCAAATAAATTAACGAGATCGTTTCAGATTAACGCCCAAATATTTCGAGCCAAAAACCAGTGGCAATAATTAGCTAATCTTAGTCTTTATCACCTTATTCTTTCTGGCATTAACTATAATAATCTCAATATCCTGGCCACCCACCTGGGCAAATTCATAAATCATTTGCCGACAAGGACCACAGGGCGCCGTTATTTCCTCAGTAGTCAACCTCTCGGTTTGAGCAATTATTGCTATTTGTAAAAAGCTTCGCTCCCCCAGAGAGTTGGCCCGTAGTAAAGCTGAACTTTCAGCGCAAATTGAAGAGCCATAAGCCGTATTTTCCACATTAGACCCACCGATTATTTAGCCGGAAGCGGTTAGAATGGCAGCCCCGACCTGAAAGTGAAAATAAGGATTATAGGCCAAGGGCAACATTACTTCGGCTTCAGCTATTAAAGTTTTTTCGACTTTAGACAGAGCTTGGTATTTAATTTTTTTCATAAATTTAATGTTAATTAGACCATAATATTATATCATAATCTCCCCCAAACAAAAAAACAGACTATAAAAGATCTGTTTTAAGAGTGGTAATAAATTAAAGGATTGCTAGGGCAAAAGTTCGACCAAGCGCATGATCTGATTATAATGGTCTTTAATTATTTTTGGGTTACGAAAATTTTTAGAGAAAGTCTCCAACTCATTTAAAACTTGAAAGATTGAGTCCTTGGTCGGATTATTATAATCTCCTCCGGTCTTAACAAAGGCGTTAATTATTAAATCAGTGCAATATTTTTTGACCGACTTAGGATCTTCGTCGCCCAAACCAGAATCAGCGCAATGAGCGCTATAAAAACATTCCACAATAGCATCTCTGACCATCAGAGGAGTTATTGTGTTATTTAAAGAAACACCATAAATGCAATCTTCGGGCATAGCTTTATAATTATTTTTTAACTAATGGTAAAGAAAAATAGAAAGTGCTCCCCTCCCGCAAAACACTAGTGACGCCCACATGACCACCATATGATTCAATAATTAAGCGACTAATATAAAGTCCTAAACCGATTCCTTCCTGGGTACGAGATAAAGTATTTTCCAATTGGCTAAACTTGGAAAAGATGCGACCAATTTTATCACTCTCAATCCCCACGCCACTATCGGTAACCTCGACTCTAATTTCATTGTCAGTCAAAACGGTCTTAACAATAATAGTTTGTTCTGGGAAACCGTATTTAATAGCATTATCTACAAAGTTATTTAGAACTTCCATCAATTTGTCCGGATCAGCCGAAACTAAAGCTTCTTGGCCATCAATGATTTCAATCTGAACATGATTATTCCTCGGCTCAATCAGTGATTTCAAAACTGGAACATGTCCTCTAATTAAGGTCAGTAAATCAAAAGTGTCATTTTTGACTACATTGTGTTTGTTTTCAAATCTAGTAGCCGTTAGAATCTGATCTACAATCTTCTTTAATCTTTCCGCTTCACCAAAAACCAGATTAATATCATTATCAATCTCTTTGTTATTTAAGGTCTTAGCCTTAGTCTTTAAGATTTCACTAATTACCAAAATAGAAGTCAGGGGAGTTTTTAATTCATGGGCGGCAATATTTAAGAAGTCATCCTTAGCCTTATCCAAACTATGGAGTTGATCAATTGTATCTTTAAAACGCTTGATCTCTGAGAGATCAATCAAAATTCCCAAAACTCCTGAAACTTTATTATCCGCATCCATAATCGGAGTGGAATAAAGTGCCACGGGAAATTTAGTGCCATCTTTTTTTAACCCAACATACTCACTGATAGCCGTACTTTTTTTCTCAATTAAATTATCCCGTTCGGCGATGATTTTAGCCTTCTGAGACCCATCAAATATATCTAAATATCCCATTTTTTTAAAATCTTCTAGACCGTCATAGCCAAACAACTTCACGCCAAAATCATTCACAAACAGAATGTTCCCTTTAGAATTATTGGCATAACCAAAAACGGCCTGAGGTAACAAGCCTAAAAGACTATCCCAATGTTTATAAGTTTCCTGCAGCGCTTTTTCTGTGAGCTGCAACTCATTCATAAGCTCCTTATTACTCTTGCGAGTAATAATAATAGAGGCTGAGGGTAAATTAGATAATAAAAAAAATATAATTAGAAAATAAGATTGCGGTGGATAGGAATACCTTAAAATAAAATAGACCACTAAAGTAAAATAGACCAGGAGCAATAAAACTGGGATAATCTTGCGCGTCACTTTCATTGAAAAAAAATGGACAACTTCTTCCATAAGTATAAAATTTATTTATTCAACTTTAAAACTGCCCCCACCTTGTTTAATAATTCAGCCACACTAAACGGCTTCTCGATCAAACCCTTAACTACACTAATTTTATTAAAATCACCATTTGATTTCTGAAAAACTTCCGAAGCAATAGGCAGGGCCGAAATTAGAATAACTGGGATATTTTTTAACTTCTCGTCAGCCGCCATAATCCGACACAAGTCAACTCCATTAGTTCCGGGCATCATAAAATCAATCAAAATAAGATCATAATGATTGTTGTTCATTTCCTCCAAACCTTCTTTAGCGCTCAAAGAAGTAGTTACTTCATAAGCAGTATTCAAACTCAGAGCCGCCTTAATGGTAATTCCGATGCTGGCGTCATTGTCGACAACTAAAATCTTCATAGATTTTTATTATTTATTTTTAGCCCCCGCCTTAATCAACAATTCTTCAATTGCCTCATAATGATTATTATGAGCAATAGTCAAAGCACTAGAATGATATTCATTTTCAGTATTAACATCAGCCCCACTTTCTACCAAAAATTTAACAATATCCAAATGACCATCTTGAACCGCCTTAATCAAGGCCGTAGTTCCATTAGTAGAGCGATAATCAACTTTAGCCCCAGAGTTAACCAGGATTTTAACGGTTTCCAAATGATTATTCCGAGCGGCAGCCATTAGAGCGGTCAGACCGTTCTTACTGCGACCGTTAACATCTACTCCGTTTTCGATAAGTAAGCCGACAATATCACTGTGGCCATTTTGAGCCGCAAAAACTAGAGCTCTCTGAGAAGCAAAAACTGAAGAAAAATCACCGGGACGACTAGATTCGTTTAAAATTACCCCGGC
>Ga0210057_1001940_pt1 | contig 30564 bp, 30 predicted proteins | sample CryGeyCG2114_010_2_FD_183968 | JGI IMG/M metagenome (GOLD analysis project Ga0210057, IMG submission 183968) | Groundwater microbial communities from aquifer - Crystal Geyser CG10_big_fil_rev_8/21/14_0.10 (SPAdes) (version 2) | ecosystem: Environmental > Aquatic > Deep subsurface > Groundwater ...
GGTGTGAACGTTTCATCCATTGCACTATTGCTGCTTGTGAATACCCTAAATGACGAGCCACTTCACGAGTGGATTTACCTTGGCGGACAAGACGAACTGCTTCCATTCGTACCCGAGGAAGCGCGGGATTAGTTGTATATGACATATGCCTCATATTGTAGCAAAGTGATTACAAGGTATTGAACCATTACATCAAGTTGACAATATTGCGTTTTTGTTCTATGTTTGGGTTGTTTATTAGCTGTTCTTTGAAAATTGAGAAATCAAACCAAAATTTAAGAAATCCGCGCGAAATCCGCGTGCAGAAACTACCTCAACCACACACACGCACCATTCACCAAGGAGGATGTTTGATGTTTCGACGATTGTTGTACGGAGCGCTGCTTGCGCTTACTGCCTTTTGCCTGCCCATTCGGGCGCAGGAAGGCACAGGGCCGCAAGGCGAATCCAATTCTGCCGCATCGGCGGTGTCTTCGGAATCCGCTCCATCTGCAGAGCCTGCAGGGGAAGAATCTTCGCCCCAAGCCGCGGAAGCGCCGGGTGATGCAGCCGCAGAGCTTGCCAGTGCCGAAACCGAAGCCCTAGGCGATGCGGACAGCGGCGAACCCGCGGCATCTGAAGAAGCCGCAACAGACGCGACCGCGCTGGATCCGAAGAATGATCCGGCCAATGTGCCACACTACCGGCACGAGCTTTTTTCCAAACTATGGAAAGGGGCGGAACAAAAAATTCCGCCGGGCAAGATCATCAAGCGCGGCGAGCGGATCATGGTGGAGTTCAGCGGTGAATACACATATGTCACACCCACCCCGCTTGAAATCGACGAGGAAGGAAATGTTCATTTCCCCGTCGTTGGTATCATAGTAAAGCTTGCCGGCATCCGCTATGCGGATCTGGAGGACAAAATTGTCAATGCCTTCCGGAACATTGGCGATCCGGCGCTTACGGCGGAGCGCCTGCAAGCGGGAACCACCAGATTCTCCATTGATCTGGTGGATATCCGCGGCGCCCGCATTACCGTATACGGCGACGGCATCACGCCGGGCGAGCATGTCTTCAACTCAACATCAGTGGGGCTGCTGTATGTACTCAATGAAATTAGCTTCCCACTTAACCGCGCGTCCCTGCGCCGTATTACAGTTATCTGGCTCGACGGCGCCAAGCGTACGTTTGACTTGTACGGCTATGCCGACGAGGAGTTGGATGCCGTCAATCTCCTTGACAGATGCCGGATTGAAATTCCAGCAAAAGGGCCGGTGGTTACGATTATGGGTGCGGTGAAAAATCCGGCCAAAATCGAGCTGGTCCCGGGCGAGAACTGGGCTGATGCGCTTAAGTACGCGGACGGGTTTGCCGCAGGCGCGGACCCGGAACAGATCCACCTCACCCGGTATCCTATCGGCGCGCAGGAGCGCACCTACTTTTTCGCGTCCACCCGGCCAATATTGTTGGAAGATGGAGACATTATCCGCGTCCGAACCGCAACGCAGGATTGGCGCAAGCCAATCGTTAGCATCAGCGGGCCGGGCGTGGTGCGCAGTGAGCGTCGCGATATCACGGACCGCGCCATGACGCTCGGCGAACTGATTAGTTTCGCCGGCCTCCAGCCGGACGCGAACGATACGGTTCGGGTCACGCGCACCAACCGTGACCGAAGCATCAACATCAACAATCTGACTCGTCCGGACTGGGGATTCCCACTGGAACCCATGGACGAAGTATTTGTGTCCTCGGTGCATGAACTGCGCGGAGGAACCAAGTATGTCATCCTGCAAGGCGCGGTCAACAACCCGGACTCGTATACCCTGGCAAATGACATGCGCCTGCTTGATTTGCTGCGGCTCGACGGCAGCATCTACAATCCGGAAAAGCGCGATTTGTTGTACACGGTATGGCTCGTGCGCACAGACAGCGCCACCACCATCACGCGGGCGCAACGCATTGACCTTGCGTCTTTGCTCGCAAATCCCGCTGATACAAAAAACAACCCCCTGCTCCAAAGCAGGGACCAAGTCATAGCCGTCGGCAAGGCGCAGTTCGAGAGCGGACAGATCAATGTTCGCCTGTACGGCAGCGTGAACAACCCGAGCGAGTACTCGGTGGCGCACGACATGGCGCTTGATGGACTCATCAGCCAGGCTGGCGGGCTTACCGCACGGTATCCGGTCGCGGTTACGCGGCTGCATCCGCGACCCACCACAGACGCCACCACCGCAACCGCGGCAGTGGACACATTCGTGGTGGACGAGCCTGACGGGTTCAAAGGTGTCATATTGTCGCACCACGATATCTTCCTCATTGAGCCGACCGAGCAGTACAAGCCGGTTGCAATCGTGCACATCACCGGGGAAGTGGTGCATAGCGGTCCCATTATGCTTCCCCTTGAGAACAGAACCCTCGCCACAGCGCTGGACAGCGCGGGTGTGCGCGCAACCGGCGATGCGCAATCGCTTTCGCTCATGCGTGGAGACACCCGCGTGGTGCTGGTTGCTGATCCCCGCGAGAGCGCATATCTGCTCCGCGACGGGGACCGCATACACGTGCCGCCAATCCCAAACACGGTTACTATCGGCGGCGCTGTGCGGAATCCCACGACGTTCGCGTGGGAATCCGGCATGAAACTGCCAGATATCGTAACACTCGCAAACGGATTCCTGGAAAACGCGGATCCCAAGCGGACGTACACGCTGTTGCCGGACGGCACATACCTCAAACTCCACCGGTTTTGGCTTATTAAGCGCTGGTGGAAAGATATACCGCGCGGCGCCGTTATCACGGTGCCCGCAAAGCCGCCGGAAAAAGAAAAGCCACCCCGGCGCGGACCCCGCCACCCATAACCGAAAGGAACGACCGCCATGCAAGGACGCAGGGTCGGCGGCACAGTATCTGAACCGCCGCCAACGCCGAACAACGGCGAGCAAGCCCTTGAACAAGCAGGCTTATGGAACGACTCGGCCAGGATCACGAACCTTGAATGCCGCGCTGGGGTACACGACCAGCGCATTGCGGAGTTGCAACAGCAAGGATACTACGATGGGGACGAGGTAAACCTCGCAGACTATCTTCTTGTTATGATTCGCCGCCGGTGGGTGATCGCGGGGTGTACGGTGTTGGCGGCGCTTGCTGCCACATTTACAGCCTGGCAACCACAGTACACCGCCGAGGCGCGGCTGTCCTACCCCGCCAGACCGACGGAGATCGTTCAAGGAGTGGACGGCTCTGTAATGACCCTGCAAGCGGATGAGCCGCTCAAGGCATACTCTATTTTGGCACGGGTCGCTACCGAGCACACCTATGTGGATACCGCCGGAAATACCGTGGCCCTGCGGTTTGCATACCACGCAACCGGCAATGTCCAAAACGCGGCCGCGGCGTTGGAGACAGCGCTAAAGGTAACGCGCGGAAATGAGAAAGAGGGCGCCAAGGGCAACCTCACCATTGCCGCAACTCACCTGGATTCCACGGTCGCTGCATCCACGGTAAACGCCTACATAGATGAGTTTGTACGCTACAAAAAAGGGTTGTGGCAGCGCGCGATCGGCAACCTCAATCGCGTGGAAAAAGAAAAAGCCGCAACCCTCATGCAGTACTTGAGCATGGAACAGCTTTCAAGCGGGGTCAGCGGCACCACTTCCGCCCAGGCGGCGCTCACTGATCTGCGTGTCCAGCTGGAAAACCTGGAACAGCGGCGCGCCGGGTTCCAGAAAAAGGTAGATCTGTACGAGAGCGAGTTTCCGGTTGACCTCAACCCGCTCTACGCCCAGCCGGAAAACATCGTATATAGCGGATTTACCCGGAAACTCGTACTACTCGGCGGAGTGCTTGGATTGTTTGGCGGCGTGTTTGCCGCATTTGCATTGGAATACTTAACCGGCGACCACTTCCGCCGGGCATTCCAAGCGTCCCGAAACAAAGAGGGCGTCCAACAGGGGCATCCTCAAAAAAGGAGCACATCATGATCCCTGCAAACGGCGTGCTGACATTGTTCCTGCTTCTTGCGGCGCTCGTCGCCGTATGGCTCGGATGGAGGCACAGGCGCATCCGATGCTTGGCAGGCGCGCTCGCCATTGGCGTGGTCGGCATACCGCTGTATGTAACCGCGGTCGCAGGGTACGTCGTTGCCAGTCTCGCAGTCACGGCAGTACTCTGGATCGCGAGCCCGCTCCGCCGCGCCGCGACACGGGACCCGGCGGGTAGCGGACAGGACATATTCACCCGCCCGGCCTAGAGCCCAGCACCTTCGCGCACAACACGCGCAACACGCACCTTCAACCGCCGCCTGGAACACCACCGGGCGGCGCTTTTTTTTGGAAAAAAAATAAGACCCGGGTCCTCTCGCTGGAGAACCTCGGGTCTTTCGCCGCACTTGCCTGTCCTGCTTAGGAGGCCAGGATGGCGATGGTGGTAAGAATGAACGTTGCGCCGAGCCAGACCGCCCACCGGATAAGCTGGGCCTGCTGGAGCTTTACGAGCTTTTGTCGCGCCATGGCGAGGGGCACTGCGTACTTCTTGCGGTCCCGTTTGGCGACCGGAGAATTCCGGAGCTCCTGCCTGGTGTAGCCGGATTCAAACCCACGGAGCTCTGCCTCGCGCGTCGCGATAACATCTGCGAGCTTGGCAGCGCGTTTCTTGTAGTGGGGGTACTTTGCGAGTACCAAAGGCACGCCAGCGAGAAACACAAAGATGGCGGCTATCCCGAATAATAGCGTAAGCATCAGACTCCTTTCCCCGCATCAGGTGAAAAAAAGTGGGGCCAGCAACGCATCGTGGGGACGAACGCGTCGCTGGCCTCGGTCGGAGAGCTAGCGGGCCGGGGGATGCTCCACTAGTTGAGGCTCTCCTTGTCGGCATTGTTAGGGTACGATTGGATTTCGGTTGTCATAAGTTGAGAGTGTAGAAAAATAAACGTTCTTTTTAACCAGATTTCCCCTCTTAAGTGCGGTGAAAAGATGGTATAATTGAAGAAGAAATATCTTCAATAGTAACATCTTTTCACCACTATGTTCAAATCCACGCTTTAGATAGTGGAAACTGTTACCCAAAAGGGAGCGGTTAGATAGTAAAAAGTGTTACCGTAGCCATATATGAATATGGCTACGGTAACCACAATCTATGAGGAACACCTCACAGCCTACCGCGCAGGCTCTAAAGCGCGCAAGAGCGAGATTCTAGATGCGGTCTGCCGCACTATGGGGATTGCCCGCAAAGCCGCCATCCGGCGCTTTAATGCCCTGCTCGCCCGATCAAGCGCATGGGAAGACAGGAGAAAGGGGAAAGAAATCTATGGCCCTGACGTTACGGCCGCGCTCAAGGACGTCTGGGAGCTTGCGGGAAGGATATGCGCCGAGCGGCTCCATGGAGCAGTACTGACGTACGTTGCCCAATACCGACAGGCGCACCAGTGGAAACATCGGTCTGCCGCCACCGCGCTCCTGTGCGAGATGAGCCTGGGCACTATGAAAGTCCGGGTGGGGCGATTTGACAACCCCTGGGGGCGGCACGGTCTTGGCGCCACCAAGTCATCGGGCATTCGGGAGATTGTGCCCATCCGCCGGGGCCCCTGGAACAACCCCGCTCCCGGCAATGGCGAGGTTGATACTGTGGCCCACTACGGGGCTGATTTGCGCGGAGACTACTGTTTTACGGTGCAATACACTGATGTGGCGACCATCTGGACCTGCCTGGCCGCGCAGTGGAACAAGGGAGAACGGGCAACCGTAGCCAGCATTACCGGCATGAGAGACAGACTGCCATTCCCCCTGCGCGGGCTTGATCCTGATTCAGGGGGTGAGTTCATCAACTGGCACCTGCTCGGGTGGACGCAGCGGCAGACACCGCCCATAACACTCACCCGCACCCGCCCGTACCAGAAGAACGACCACGCCCGCATTGAGCAGAAAAACTATGTGAACGTGCGCAAGTGGGTGGGATATGTGGCCGGTATGACGATCCCCGAGACGTGGCGCTGCTCAATGAGCTGTACCGCGCTCTGGAGGGCTATCTCAACTTCTTCATCCCCTCGGTAGTGTGCGTCCGGAAAGAGCGGCAACCGCAGAAGCGGACGAAGCGTGTCTACGATGCGCCGCAGACCGCGTATGAGCGGGTGCTGGCACGAGATGATATTGATCACGAAGTAAAAGAGCGGCTGCAAGCCAAATATGCTACACTGTCCATGGTTGAACTGAAGCGCACCATTGACTGCCTTACCAAGAAATTGGCGGCGCATCACCGCAAGGGGCTACGGTAACACTTTGAGATTATCTAATGCGTGATAGGTGGAAAACTAGGATTTGCGCCTAAAAAATTCCCTGCCAAGTGCGCGTTCTTGGCAGGGAATACGTTAATGCGTGCGCCACTATGGGCGCTTGTGCGTACCCCTCCGGTGGAGTACGCAATACATACTCCACGCGGATGCGTAATTCTTGCAATGCGTAGGCATAGGCACTTGACGCGTCCTCGGCCATCACCTCTCCAATACAGATATGACCGTCCAACGTAACCTGAAATGCATACCAGCGTTGCACAACAACCTCCTTTGCTTTGGGATGCTGAACAGAACAACTTCTCGCCTATGGTTAGTATACGCTTACTTCTGCAAAAAGTAATCCACAAGGCACGCAACAAGTGCGCAATGCGTTTGAATTGTCCCCGACGACCGTGCTATATATAAGTATATATGCGTACACATACCATTGTAACAGGGATGATAGGGGTCGCGGTCATCACCGTAGCAGCATGGCTCTTCGTATTCCGCGTGCTACCGGCCCATGCCCCGGCTGAATCCAGCACAACAGGCCATGAGGACTTAATCAGCGTTTCCACACCCGCCGCCAATGACGCGGTTACGAGCCCGCTTACGGTCACGGGCGAAGCACGTGGAAACTGGTACTTTGAGGCATCATTCCCGGTTCGGGTCCTGGATGCTAATGGCACAGTGCTTGCTGCAGTTCCTGTGCAGGCGCAAGGCGAATGGATGACAGAAAACTTTGTGCCGTTCCACACTACCCTCGAGTTTGAATCCCCTACCACTAAAACCGGAACTATTGTGTTCCAAAAAGACAATCCATCGGGATTGCCAGAGTTTGATGACGAAATCCGCATTCCAGTCCGATTCAAATAAAAAAATAAGACCCGCTTTCATCCTGAAGGCGGGTTTTTTTGTTGCTGTGCGAATCATTGCGCACCATCCGGCTGTGCATCCTGCAGCGGCCCAGGAAGCAGTTCTTCGGTGAGCTTCTCAAGCATGTGGTGCCCGATATTGCAGGCGTGCAAGCTGTTTAAAATCAGTGCCACGCGCCCGGCAACATATTCGCGTTCCGCCGCATCGGCAATGATCACGCCAGACAAACACAAGCACAACAGGGTAATGCCGTATTCATACTTGAGCTGATGTCCCTTGATCCATTCCTGGCGTACAGCTTGGTCATCAGCACCTTCGTGCATAGCCGGAGCATCAACATGCCACATGACAAAGTTCCGACATGCCTGCTCAAGCAGATCCAGAATTCTCTCTATCACCGCATGTGTAATGTGCGGAGAAGTATCAACTGCCCCATTCATGGGGTACCTCCTATGTTTTTAAGGATGAAAATCGCAACACTAAAGAACACTTGTTACCATACGTAATATTACATAGGGTGTCAATAAATGCCAAAAGCTTGACAAACTATCTAGGATATGATAGTATGACCTCTTCTACGAAATAGAGACTTGTACGCATATATGGGACTAGAATCACCAGTCAGACAGTATTTGCAGGACCACCGGAATTAGAGCATACCCATATATGGTACAAATCTCTATCTCGCAGAATATATACATTTTAATATCAACCTCTCCAAAGCCGTGAAAGCGGCTTTTTTTAATGTAATTTTTTAAAACTTGCGCTTTCCATTATTACAGAGCCGCCAACATTCCGCTCAGCCTCTTTTTTTGTTATAATTAAATATATGACTGAATCAATCACTGCCCTACTTGCGATTCTGACAATCGCAGGCAACATCACTATTGTTCTCGCCTTAGCGCTCTGGATTATCACCCGATTCCGAAAGCTGAACTTTCTTGATCCGATTCTTGCGTTTATAAAAAACCATGCCATTATTGTCTTGTTTTTGATTCCCGCATCCGCAATTTTTGGAAGCCTATTTTACGAATTCTACGCAAAATTCCAGCCCTGCTTCCTGTGCTGGTGGCAACGAATTTTTATGTACCCGCAGGCAATACTTGCCGGAGCCGCGCTTGCCTACCAAACGCGGGATATCATCAAATACCTCATTCCCTTCTCCATCTTGGGCGCACTAACCTCTGCCTTGCACTACGCAAACCAAATCCACACCCGGCTTAACCCGCTCGCGGATCCCCTTGTTGCGTGCGCCCCTGGAGCGGCATCCTGCTCCGGAGTGTATGTATTCTACTACGGGTATATCACTATTCCTTTGATGACCTTAACCGCATTCCTGTTGCTGTTGATTGTTGCGCTGATCGCCCGAGAAAAACGCACTAGTGGCGATAGCGTGCGCCAACTGCTTGGCTGATGTTGTTGAATCCGTCTTTTTTGAGCAGCTGAACCAATCCGCGATTTATTTCGCCCACCACCTGCGGGCCCTCGTAAATCATTCCCGTAATTAACTGCACGAGCGTTGCTCCGCGCTTTATTTTTTCGTACGCATCCTCTGCGCTAAATATACCGCCTACGCCAATAATAACAAACTTGTCTTTGTATAGCTGGTAAGTTTTTGAGATGAGTTCATTGGAAAGATCAAAACATGGTGTTCCGCTTAATCCCCCTCCCTGCCCCTCAGGAATTGGGTCTTTGATTGATGGGTCATGTTTATTCTTGTTGAGGTTTCCAATGATAACCCCGCTGATCTGGTGCTTAGATACAACACCAAGCAAGCTAGAAAAACTGTCCCAAGAAAGATTAATAGGCATTTTTACAAATACCGGCTTTGTAATGGCAAGCGTGTCTAATGTGGACAATAATCGCTCCAATGTATCGGGCGTGGTAAATGGCTCTCCGCCATACGCGTTCGGGCACGAAATATTGATGTCGTACATATCACCTATTCCTGCTTCGTAAAATCGCCGCAAACATTCATAATAATCCCGAATGCCTGCTTCGGTGTCAACTGTTTCTTTGCAGTTCGTTTTAGCGATAGAGATAATCATCGGAACAATAGACTTTTGTCCTGCGCTCAATTTTTGAATGATGGCAGAACTGCCTACATTCTTGAGCCCATAATTGACGATAATACTTTTTGATGCTGGTAGCCGAACCAAACGCTTGCCGCTGTTTCCGTGGTACGGCTCAAGCGTTATTGAGCCTATTTCCACAAACCCAAAACCAACAGATGGTAAAATCTGCACAAGATTTGCGTCCTTATCAAACCCAGCGGAAAGCCCGACTGGATTTTGGAAGTGGATGCTGCACACTGTTTGCCTAAGCACTGAATTCTTAACGTGCAAAAGTCCGCGCGTAATTGCGCGCGTCATAGTGTGCTTGCCTAAAAAAACGCCCATCCGCGCAAACGAATCATGCGCTAGTTCTGGATCGCGCCGAAAAAGCAGGGGCTTATATATCCATACATACAGCGTTCGAATCAATTGTGTTTTAAGATTGTACACGCTTATATGCTAGCGCAGGTAGGTATGCGCGCGCAAGCTCGTACGCTCCAAAAAACACAGTGCTGTATGCGAGATACCCTGCGAATGAATTCCTAAAAAACGGAACACCAGCCGTGTACGAAGCGAGCAAACCCAGAACATCAGGGCTATACATGCCGGAAAACGCCCACACCGCGGCATTCGTAGTAAGGTAAAAAATAACAGACGCAATAATACTTGATCCGATTGCCGTAGAGAATGAATAATGTCGGCGAGCCGCATACGAACCGCCAAGCGTAAACGCGTATGTGGCATACACTGTTACCATAACCCCAAACGTATATGATCCGATGATAACATCGGAAACTGCTAAGGACGCAAGCGGAAGCAAAAACCATTTTCTTGGCATTAAAAATCCCGCAAACAGCATCAAAGAACCCATTGGCGTAAAATTCCATGGATGCGGGATAATGCGTGCAGCTACTGCAAGAATCGCGATTGCTGCACCAAAAAGAACTAGATTTTTTTTGTTCATAACTGTTGGAATAATGATGAAGTAAATTTCCACATAATACTATCGCCCGCAACAACAGGATGATTATTTGCCGCAACCTCTGCATATTCGTTATTCACCCAGTACTGCCAATAGTTGTTGTCTTTGCCGCTTTCGTAGTTGTTGATGCTTTGTATAAGCACTCCAAGGTCTCCATAGTCAGTTGATACCACCGAAAGCTCCGGATATTCTTCTGCGGCTCGTTCAAGCACGGACCATACAGTATCTCCTTGGTTGAAAGTAATATGATTTAAGCCAACAAGCTCCGAACCTGTATCAATAAGCATGCTCACGGATTGCTCAAGAGTAGTTGATCCCTCTGGTTGCAGCGCGCGCTGTTTAATTTGCTGGCCAGACCATCCAACCCCAAGCAAAAAACCCGAAACCAGAAAGAGTAATCCAAGAATGAGAAATTTAAAATGCTTCATATATATTCTAGTTAATAATTCCCATGGCCACCAAAAGCGGGCCTGTGTCGCCGAATCATGATTGCGGTCGCAATAATCAGCATAGCATCAATGAGATACACAGCAAGGTGCCAGGGATTTGGCAGCGTAAACGGCGCAGATAGTACCTTGTTTTGAATAGCAACCCCGGCAACGCGGGAAGAAACGAACTCAATAGGTATATTGATAGCGCTCGCAACTTTTAATACAGAGCGCTGCCTGCTGTCAGATGCAAGGAGTGTTACATAGATTTTTTGGGATTCTTCCGGCATCCAAAACCGAACCACTACATCTTGAGACTGTCCGGGCTTAAGCCTAAACTTTTGCGGATTCATACTCATTGGCTCACTAAAAGTTTCAGGTGTTGAAAGCTGATACTGCTGATCAATGGTATCGGTGTTAGTAACACGCAGTCTTGAAGCAACAGCTTCTCCCTGCATACCGCTTGCGACAATGCGCGATTGATCAACAGAAGAGCTTCCCGCATATACCGCAGACGGCAGGAGAAACATAATTATGATAATACTATATCTCATACAATCCCCGATCCATCGGGACGAGAGTATATGTTTAGTTTGCAGCATGCGCCCAAAAAATTAATGTTCCGCTCTCGGTTTGAGTCGTTGTATATGAAGCTGGTATAGACAATGTAACGCCAACTGGCGTAGTGGTATTTCCGGAAATACTCTTCTGCCACTGTGGCGGAACCACATTATCCAACGTCAAATAATTTGTGAATAATGATGATCCAGCTACTGACGCAGTGGTTATAATGCCTCCTGATCCGTTATTTACGATAGTTGCCTGTTTGGTAGATGATTGGCCTGGATTCAAGGTGCCGAAATTTAAATCACCAGATACTCCAAAACTTACTCCTCCAAGCGGAGGTTCATCGACAGGAACAACGCTTCCAACGGTAACCAAGAGTGGCAAGTTTGCCTGCGCTCCCGCATCCCCCGCAGTAACTAAAATCGCATTGCTGCGTACGTGGCCATCTGCCTCCGCAACAAGGTAGAACATGCCGTCCTGGCTCCACGTCAAATCTACCTGACCGTTCGCGTTCGAGGTAAATGTTTCGCTTGCGCGCGAAAGTATAGCACCGGCATAGGGCTGCCATGAACTATTGACGTATTTCTGAATAACTGCGGTAGTTGTATCACCCAGAACAACTGTGGTAACATCGTGCACCACGCGCAAGGGTGCATCATCCCAAGCTCCATAGTACCAAACAAGCTCATCGCCTTCGGACAGCACATACTCGCCTGCTCCAACTTGCGCGGTTTCATAGTTTGGCAAATACGACCACCCATCCATACCCGCGGCAGTTTCTCCCGCAATAGTAGTGAGGTAGGGGCCATACTGCGTGTCTTCTATGGTGTACGTGTAGCCGCAGGCCTGGGCAACGGATTTGATGGCGTCAAGCGCGGTCGCGCCCTCGGATTGGATATCGCAGATGGTTTCTTCCTGCCCCTCAATGCGCAGGCTCACCGAAGGCGGCGCCGTGATTGATGCTACCGGATAGTATTTCCCGGCAAGCGCGATTGCGGCGTAGGATGTGGCCGTAGGCGTAAACTGGTCCGCTGCATGGGACTGCGCGTCAAACAAAAAGTACCCGTCCGCATAGAGCTGCGCGTTAAGGTAGACCTCGGGCGTTTTTCCTCCAACAGCCCAAAATCCGGGATCATCGCCCATAGCATGCAAGCTAGACAAGACCCAGGCCGTGGATGCGGTATTGGAAGCCTGGCCCGGGGCTATCGGAAATCCGCCGTCGTCATTCTGGGCAACAAGCAAATAATCGGACGCGGCAAAAATCGCATCATCGCTCGGAGACACGCCTGCTGAAATCAGCGCCATAATGCCCATGGCCGTGTAATCCACGCTGGATTCGGTCGACGATGAAGACCAGTCCCACCCGCCGTCCGCAAGCTGCTTGCTCTTAAGATAGCTGACGGTTTGGGTGATGAGCGCGTCCGTTGCGGGCACGCCCGCGGCGCGAAGCGCGAGTATGCCGAACATATCATCGCTCAAGATGTTTGCGTCCCCAATTTGCCCGCTGGAGGCTTTTTGGCGCAAGCCGTACACCAAATTTTCATTGCCATAGGCGCGCGGGTCTTTACCCAAGGCGGCAATGGCGAGTATATAGGTTGCATAATCATTTGCCGTATTCCCGTCCAGCGTTTTCAGGAACGAGGTGTCACCTGTTTTTGCGCCAAGCGCCACTGCCGCCATCACGGTCCAGTCAGTCTGCGGGTTGATGGATGCGAGGTAGGCGCCTACTGCCGGGCTGACCACGGCATTGGAGGGCGCCAAGTGGCCGAATACGCCGAACATAACAGCCGCGGCAATAAGCAGGGATGCGATAGATTGGGCAGGGTGTTTTTTGACTGACATAACGATGAAATTATTGTTTTAAAATTGGGATGGGAGGCGTTTTGCGAACGCGTTCCCATCCGTTTCGACGCGCTCCCATCCGGGTGTTATGTGTACGATTCAGCGCCCTCGCCGTTAAATCGCACGATTAACATCCAACAGACGTAAAACGGCCTTCCATCTGCCGGAGCCGACAATGGCTCAAACAAGCTAAAGGGACCCTGCTCAACCCGGTCGCTGTCACCCGGATCAAGGGACACGCTCATGGTGCCGTGCCTGAATCCGCGGATGCGGTTACCGAAATCATCATCAGACGAAATTTCGTATATACCAAGCCGGCTGACAGCGCTTTTGCCGGATGAGCCGGGCCATGCGCGGCCCAGGGTACAGCACCAATTGCCGTCAATGCCATACAGGGACTGAACCTTGGGACCGAGTGTTGTCTCCTCCGCGACCGCGCCCATCCGGCGCGCGTTGAGCAGATCCCATGCCGAGGGCATAGAACCCCGCATACGCGAAGGCCATACCATCTGCCAGTAAAGGCGGGAGACTATGGCGCGGTATCCCGGCGCTGATGCTCCGGCAGGCTTTGCGAACAAGCCCCCTTCTACGCCATCATTCGGGTTAATGGGAACCCAGCCGTGACCTTCATCCGCCCAGTCTTCTTTTTCCGGCGCTGCGGGCAGGGACTCACAGCCAGATCCAAATATGAGGCCTCCTCCTATGGCCGCAGGTGCGGCAAGGCCAAGAAATCTACGCCGGCTCGGATGTGCCGGTCCGCCAGTCAAAGAACGAATTGCCACGATCTCCTCCTTGGTTTCGGGACAAAAAAACCTGCCGTCTCGGGCAGGATGGTATGGTTCATTCGTATGCGCACGCGCCAAGCCCGGACTCCGGGATTCGGGATTCGCGCGTGCGCATACAGCACCTTGCTCGAGGAGAACCCGCCGATTCGGCGGAACCTTTCAGTACTCGGACTTCCCACCAAAAGGCGGGTTACCGTTGCGGCACAGTGCCGGACTTTAACCGGACTTCCCTGAAAGGATTTAATTAATTGTTAATGCAGTACTACTTTACTACAACGCGCAAATCATGCAACCCCAAGGTTGTGGATAAAGGGTAGCAGCCTTGTGTTAGCTCCTCGGCTTGGAAATGAAAAAGAATACTTTTTCTTCATTTCACTCGCTTTATGCCGCTCATAACACTCCCGCCCAGCCCGACATAGGTGGGGCTGGGCGGAGTCACGACAAGCATGGAAACATTAATTAACACTTGGAATACCCGCAACTTCGGCACAGCTGGCATCCCTCACCCATCTCAAGAACACCTCCGCAACTCGGACAATCAGGAGCATAACCATAATCCGCCATAGAAGCGCTCGCTGTACTTACTATATTCATAACAGGATCTGCTGGCTCACTTGCGTGCGCACTGCTCGTAGTATGAAGCTCAAGCTGCGCCTGTTCGCCCTTACTATGCCGTTCAAGAACTTTCGCAATTGCGTCTGGAAGTGAAAAAATTTTAGTGCCGTTTGTTCCAAAGCTAGGCATAGGACCGCGGATTCCTTTAAGCTGTCCAATAATGTCTTCCACCGCAATGCCACTACGGAGCGCGAGCGAAGCAAGCCTACAGATGGCTTCGCTCTTCGCGCTAAAGAATCCGCCCGCTTTTCCGATTGTAGCAAACACTTCAAATGGAGCGCCAGATTCATCATCATTAACCGTAACAAACAGCGAACCATAGGCGGTCTTCACTTTATAGGTTTTGCCGCTTACAATTTCCGGCCGATCTTTTGGTTCGATATGCTGTTTAACTGCGGCCGCGTGTGCGTCTTTTGCATCCTGTTTCTTTTTGTCGGAATCAAGAGATTCAAGAACCGATACATCGCGGGAATTTTCTCTAAAGTACGCTATCCCTTTACAGCCAAGCTCATACGCATCCATGTAGAGTTTTTTTACATCATCATGCGTATGGGATTCTGGCGCATTTACGGTTTTAGAGATGGACGCATCAGTATATTTTTGGATCATTGCCTGCATGCGGACATGCTCAAGCGGAGAAAGCTGTTTTGCATTCACAAAATAATCTGGAATCGGCTCGTTCGGATGCTGTTCTGTGTACTCTTTGTACATCGGGTGATACACAATGTGCTCGCCAATCCGATCCTTACGCTTGAAGGAAAAATCATACACTGGCTCAATACCACTGGAAACGCCCGCCAAAAGGCTAGTTGTTCCGGTTGGAGCCTGAGTCTGGAGCACGCCATTGCGGATGCCATATTGCTCAATACCAGACCTAATATCCTGCGGAAGCCGCTGAATGTAGGATCCTTGTAAATATTTTTCTTTATCAAAATCAGGAAACACGCCTTTTTCTTTGGCAATTTCAATGGAAGCGCGATAGGATTCGTCGCGGATAAACCGATACACTTTTTCCGTAAGCTCAAGCGCTTCTTCACTGCCATAGCGCACCTTGAGTTTAATAAGAAAATCCGCAAGCCCCATGGTTCCCAATCCTGTCCTGCGCACGTTCATCTGGGCTGTTCGATTTTCCTCGTATGCATAGGGAGTCGCATCAACCACATTGTCTGCAAATCGCATAGCAACACGAACCGCTTTCCCTAAGTTCTCCCAATCAATGGCATCAACAGCAGCGCCGATAACCTCGTTTTTGGCAAATGGAACCAAATTAATTGCGCCAAGGTTGCACACGCCCCAGGCTGGCAAGGGCTGTTCTCCACATGGATTCACACAGATAATATTTTCAAAATACCAGGTGTTGGATTCTTTGTTGCACCGCTCCATAAACACGCAACCAGGCTCCCCAGATGCATGCGCGGATTCGGTAACCAAATCCCAAAGCTTTGCGGCTTTGATAGTCTTTCGCACCTCCCCATTCCATACAAGATCCCAGTCAGCGTCTTTTTTAACAGCTTCCATGAATCGGTCTGACACGCACACCGAAAGGTTTGCGTTGGTGATTTTTCCCATCTCCCGCTTGACCGTAATAAACTCCTCAATATCCGGATGATCATCGTTCATCATGAGCATCAGCGCGCCGCGCCTGGATCCGCCCTGTTCAATAAGCCCGGTAACGAACGAATAGAGCGCGCCAAATGATACTGCTCCGCTTGCGCTGCCATTTACACCTTTGACATAGCTTCCACGCGGACGCAAGGACGACAAATTAACGCCCACTCCTCCACCACGGGCCATAATTTCCATCATAATGGTAACGCTCTTCATAATACCGCCGCGCGAATCTTCTGGATATGGCAATACGTAGCAGTTATAAAATGTTACTTCGGTATTTGCGCCGGCGCCGGTTAAAATTCTTCCGGCTGGAACGAATTTAAAATCAGTAAGCGCCCAATAAAAATTATCTTCCCATTCCCGCTGCTTTTCCGAAGTTGTCTCAGCTGTTGCGATGGTTTTTGCGACGCGACGCCACATCTGTTCGGGCGTGTGTTCTATTTGCAATCCATCTTTAGATTTTAAGCTGTAGCGGTCCTTAAATACCTTTCCCCCAAGATCGGTGAGCTTTTGTGGAACGGCATTTGTCTTTTCCAAAACTACTTTTTTGTAGTAGCCGTTGAGGGACTCTATTTCTTTTATCGCGACCACGCTCTCGGTTCGCGCGCCGACGACAGGAGCCTCGCTAGAGGATGCACTTTGCTTTTGTTTTTGTTCGTCCATAGTTGTTTCTATAGAAGTTTCTAATATAGGCAAACACAATATGTTGTGTCTGCACAAGCAGTATAACACTAGATGTTGTGTTTGTTAAATATGAAAGGTTAGCCCAAAATTTTGATCTGTGTGGATAACTTAGGCTATGCACACCACACAGCACGCTCGTTTAAACTTTTGGAGGCAACGGCCCCGCGCCACCGCGCCACTCCTCTTCAACAACACCTTGTTCATGATTTAAAAACCGCGCCACAATATAAAAATAGTCCGAAAGCCGATTAAGGTACTGAATAACAAGCGGGTTGCGCGAACTATTATTTGCTCCAACCACCGATCGCTCCGCGCGGCGGACAATTGCTCGAATCCAGTAAGCAATAACCGAAGCCTGCGCACCCGAAGGAAGTATAAAATGCTTTTGACGAGGAAGCGTTGGCTCAAGCGCGTCTATCCTCTCTTCTAAAAGAGCAATATCAGCCTGAACAACTCGTGGAATGTATGCTTTTGTCTCTGCTGGCGCATCCTCCGGAGTTGCGATTTCTGCCCCAATAGTAAAGCACACCGACTGTATGGCATAGAGTTCGTCTCTGATATTCTTCGGTAAATCAACGCGCGCCGAAAGAAGCCCAATAGCGCTATTGAGCTCATCAACATCTCCGTTCGCAGCTACACTCGGATCGTTCTTAGAAACCCTGCCCCCTCCAAACCGAGCTGTATCTCCTTTATCGCCTGTTTTTGTTACAACACCCATACATAAAGGCGGGGTCCCCTCTCCCGCTACAACAGTATAGGCTATTCTTATGGATTCATCAATTGCGTTCCCACATCCCAAAACCTGGCATCACGCTGTTCGGTTTTAAGCCAGTACCACCACTCAACGCCCCACAAATATATTTCCGAAAATCCGGTTTGCTTGGCAAACGCGATAGTAGCCTGTGTCCGGCTAAAATTCATGCTCTCAAATTGTTCAGCAAGCGGCGTCATGGAAAGCGGAACGAGCGTCCAAGGCTCAAGCTGTAATTCCGAAAGAAAAACATCAGTTAAGTTTTTATTGATTGCTTCGGTAAATCGAGCGCGCTTCTGATAAAAGCCCGGCCGCAATGGGTAATGGAAGCGCCCGAATGTGGGATTATCGGTCACACGGTACAGGCTCACTCCAAGCCGGTCCACATCCCTGGAAATAGAGAGCCATCCACCAAGCTCACCGGAGTCAGTGGTGGCAATTGGACGCCCATCCAGAGAGCGTACAAGCGCCACCTCGCGGCCGAATAGCTCCTTAGAGGGACTTGGACCATAACACTCCCCAAACCGGAATGTGGGCTCGTTTTCCACCTGCCAGAGCACAATGTTCTCGTGGTGCTTAAGCTCTTGAATTGTTTTTTCTAAAAAGCCAAGCACGAGTCCATCCAGCTCCTCGTGCGGCGTTCCAATAAGCCACGTAGGATCATGACATTCAGGCCAGCGCATCAGCTTTCTGCCCACGTTCAAGGTGACTGTTGCCCCGCGCTTTTGGGCTTCATCAAGCATCCAATTAATGTCCGAGAAATCATATTCGCCTTTTTTCCGCTCTGCTTGGCTCCATGGCACCGCTAAGCGAAAGCGTTTTACGCCCATATCATCCAATAGCGCGATATACACCTTTTTCCAATCAAGACCTAAATCAGTTGCCTGCCTCGGAGAAAACGAAACACCCCAGGTGATAGTGCCCGGCTCTTCTACGCCTTCTCCGGAAATAAACCAGATAAAAAATACAACTAGGAAAACAACAAGAGCGGTTCCGGTGATTTTGAGGCCACGCTTAATATATTTCTGGTGTTTTATTCGGTGCATAACCACGTAACACAATAACCAATAAATATATGAATATTACAATCCTCCAAGCTCATATTCACAGAAATCAACCACCACATCCGACGGATTATTCTTGGCCGTATGGTTTGCTTCCGCGTGCTCATTCATCAAGCAGTCCGGCTGGTCATTATGCTGCAAGCTGATCTGATGCCCAAATTCATGCAGTATTGTTGCCACCACATACGAGCCGAACGTCTCCGGTGCGTTACGGGTAAAATCTTTCATGGCATCAACATACAGAATAATACCATCTTCCTGGTATGTTGAGCCGAGAAGCGTGGGCTCTTCTTCTTTGGCACTCGCAAACAAAACGTACAAACCAGCAGTATCGCGATCAACACTACTACGCCGGTATTGGCGCGCAATCTGCAGTACGTCCTCGGCGCGGACCAGGGGCACATATGGTATTGCAACATTCGAAAAAACCACAGATGTAGGTTTCTTGGTAATGCCTTGGATGCGGTCAGCAACCGACTGCATAAGTTCGGAATCAATAGATAGGCCGTCCATACCATACACTTCAACCACGATACGTCCATAACCACTCCCAATAAAATCTTCTCTGCCGTCGCCGTCATAGTGCAGGCTTAACACATAACGCCACACAGGCACGCGGCTGAACCACTGCCGCCAATGAGTATTAAAATAATTATCATCAGAACCTCGGGCCATGAGTCCTAAAAAAACAAAACCGAACGAGCAAAAGATAACAAGCAAAAGGCTGATAACTATAAAAAATTTTTTCATCGTTTAATATCTCCTCTTAATAATTCAATAATAATAAGTATCATAATGGTGCCCCCAGCAAACACCTCCCACAGCATCCCCCATATTAAAACGCGATTAATCCTATACCAATAGAAATAAAAATAATGGCTACAATTTTCTGCGCAAGCACAGCGCCTGTTAAGCGCTCGGACAAAACCGTGGGAAATTTTTTAACCAGCAAGGCCACGATAATAAGCAAAAACGCATACTGCACCCCTTGCATAGCATTGACGAGTGATACAGACGCGAGGGAAATCGCGTAATTGACTAAAACAAATCCCAAAGATCCAGCAACCTGGCCGGCGAAAAAGAGAGTAGTAGTCTTTCCCCCGCCCTTCTGCTTGGGTTGATGTAAAACCCCATAGCGGGCTGATGGAATGAATAAAAATGACAATGCCATTAAAAACCCGCCGACCCTAGACCACATGAATCCAGAGATGAATGATTGCTCGATATATACCTGCTTGGTGATAACAAATGAAATTGCGAACACCAAAGCGGCAATAACCGCATACACATAGCCCCTGGCGCTCCCCTTTCCTTTTCGCTCAAGCGTGATGAGTACGCCGCCGGTGACTAACACTGCAAACGCCAGAATCTCTGTTTGCCCCAAACGCTCTCCTAAAAAGAAGTACGCCAATACAAAGGTGAATGCCGGAACAAATCCTCCAGTCAAAGGCACCACCCGCGAAACCTCGTTCTCTTTAAGCCCTGCAAAAAAGAATACCAAGGCAAGCACAAATGTCGCGCCCGCAATCAGCGCGCGGACCATTTCCGGAGTTGAGGGGACAGAAACGCCGAACGGAACCAACACCAAGGCTAAGATTCCGAGCGCCCCGATAAAAAACGCATACGCAAACGGCGAAGGAATACGCTTTGATGACAACAAAAACTTGTCCATCAAAAACGCGAGCGCGTTTAAAAAATGTCCTGCCAATACTACGGTAATCCAATTCATGTATATGCCGTCATCCTGAGCGAGTGTACTCACGAGTCGAAGTATCTAAGCCAGTATTCACGCTAGACCCTTCGACTCCGCTGCGCTCCGCTCAGGGTGACGAATTAAAAACAATCTTCTTAATACTCTCTACACCCTCCCGAGGCGCCTCCAAATACCCTTGCAGCGCAGCCTCTGCCATCCAGCCGTTATCTAAATAGTCCATAAGCCACTCATGCGTGTACTTGGGATTTTCCTGAGCCACACCCGCGCCAATCACCTCCAGCCAGTACTGGTTGAACTTCTCCTGTGAGCCGATAGGCGGCGCTATAACAATCGGAATCCCAAGCGCTGTATAAAATGACAACTCGCTTGGTTTGGTCCAGAGAATGTCCGTTTCACGCAAGGCAAGGTTAAATGTGCGGAAATATTCTTCTTTTTTGTCCGCGGAAATAATTTTAATGCCATGCCCCACATAATCATCCAAACGAAACTGGCTAATGCTCCGCTTAAAAAACTCCAGCACGTCGTTGTGGATGCCCGCGACAAGAGTAACTCCAATTTTTCCTGTTTTAATATGCACCGCTAAGCTCTCAAGTAGCTGGGATCCGAGCACCCGCTGTGCGCCTGCGCCACCGATGGCGAACATCACCCACACGCGTTTTTTCTCCCCATCAATAACTGCCGGCTTTTTGCCTAAAAACTGCTCCAAGGTGTCACCGTAGTTTCTATGGAACACCCCGCTCGGATCGAGCACCGCAAGCCTTCGCCATATGTCATGCTTCAAAACTTTTTCATTCTGGCCAATAAGCTCTTCTGGTAGAGGAAATCCCGTCAACATAATATTTTCCGAAGGTATACCATACAGCCGCAAGCGCTCCATAGCGCGCTTAGTAGGGGCAAGGTATTTAATGCGGCTCGCCCGTGGATCCATAGGCGCCCAGGCGCGCGAAATATCCGCGTCCGTAACCACGCAGTAAATCTCCCCGGGATACTCCCACACTTCTGCCATAAATGCAGGAATAAAAAATGTGGTAATAAAAGGGTGCGGGTCTTTTCCGAGCTTTTCGATGAGGTGTTTGCCCCACTCCTTCCGCTTGATGAGCCGATAGGTCTGCTTGAGTTGCAGTGTGGGCCTGGTTAAGCTGCGGCGTGGGTAAAATGGGGCAATAGACTGGAACTTGTCAAAAATATTCCATACGAACTCGCCGACAAGCGGAACACGTTTAAAACGCGTAAACCATTCATACGCGCTGCGGGATTGTTGCCAAATATCGCGATCCTTTTTAGGGATACCCTCGTAGCTATTAGCGTTGATGATGTTCTGGTGATCTAAACCGCGCAAAGGATAGGCAGCTCTCTGGTGACCATATCCCATATCAACCGCAACGATCCATGCTTGATTTTTTTTAGTATGTGTTTTTATTTTTGGCATAGATAACCTGTCATCCCGAGCGAGCGTTACTGCGAGCCGAGGAATCTAGTCTAAATAGGTAACAAATTTATTATACCATTTTTTACAAAAACTAAAAAAAGCAAGTACCTGTTGTAATATTATCCAAAAAAAGAAGCACGTCTGCAATACTGCATACAAACGTGCTTCACCCGATTAAGGGTGTATAAATCCTGCCCTACCTGCGTCCCCTGCCTTTGGGGTCTGATCCTTAGCCCGGTGATAATGCACCAGGGATCTTCATCCTGCTTCCTGTTAGTGGCGGTGCCTACTATGCGCACTCCTTGCTCTGCGGTGACCCACTTCGGCAAACAGCATACGGGGACCTGCATCGCTCTGTTGCGGAAGTTCGGCTTTGATCTCGCGACGATGCTGTTCAGCGCTCTCTGCCACAATTCCATCACCTGCTTTTTGCGGTTCCTGCTTGTCTGGCGACATAGTATACCGTCCTCCAGCGGCTAATAGTGAACGAAAAGAACAAGAGCGCATCCTATGACGCGCTCTTCGTGATGTTCCAATGAACTAGGTAAAAAATTGATCCTTGAATACAATTGCCGTAAATATTAAGAAAAACAAAATCTCAATCCAAATAATTCCCTTGCGCCACCATGGCGCCTGGTAAAACTTTGGAAGCTCCCTGCGGTTCAAAAAGTAGGTAAGCGCCAAATGCACAAGCATGGTAAACGCGTTGATGACCGCACCAAGCACAAGTAACGCGCGCGGCTGGTTAAAGCCAGCAAGCATCACAACCGCGCCGAACGCGATAAACAGCCACAGTGTAACATAGAACATGCGCGACATGTTGTAGGGCTTGTTAACCGCTTCTTTGCGGATGGCAAGATTCTCCGCAATAATGCGCGAGCATGATTCAAATACTCCAATCTGCGTGGAAAGAAGCATAATGCCGCCAACAGCCAGAAACAAAGTGCCAACCAGGGGAAACGTGAGTCCTGCAATACTATCTGCCTCAAGCAAAATAAATCCAATTCCCTCGGATGCGCCTTCTACCCCATGCACTGTAATAAACGCCAAAAACGCGAGCATCACCATGGTAAACGCGCCCGTGGCCCAAAATACAATCGCATGCTCCATAAATACACGGTGTATCCACGTATGGAACCGTTTTTTGTTTTCTGGAGTATCGAGAAATCGAACATGAGATCCCGCTGAAACCTGTGCGTTAGACTTGCCAGTTACCACGCTCGTAATGCGCTGTGTATACGCTCCCATGCCATAGCCTTTGTCTTTTATATACAATGATTGCGCGAGATTCAAGTTTCCTCCGGCGCCGGCGTACGCAAACGCGGAAAGAAATACCGCAATCGCAATACCTTCGGGCACAAATGTGTACCCATCGCCTTGTCCCAAAAGCCCTTGCCCTAAAACAACCCAATCAGCGCCACGAGCTAAATATATAGTGAGAATAGTAATAAGAGGAACAGAAATTAGTACAAGCCATTTTTGAAAAAATTCCACCACCGTGTACAGCACCGGGCCCAAAGTAAAAATAATGCCAACAACAACAAGAAGTGCGATTGCAATGTAGTGCGTATTTTGCTCTATTCCAAAAATCTTGCCAATTAATACCGCGCTGGCCGCACTCATGCCCGGCCACCCGAACCCAATGAACGATGAACCCATAAACCAGTATGGCAAACCTTTCCACATCCTATTGAATCCCACAAACACGCTCTCGCCTTTTACTAGGGCATAGCGCTCTATCTCGGTGTTCATAAAATACTGAAACGTGATTCCCAAAACTGCCGCCCAAATAATTCCCAACCCAAAATTAGCCGTAAGATACGGCCACAGGATGATTTCCCCACTGCCTAAGCCTAATCCGATAAGAATAAAACTCGGGCCGATGAGATGGCGCAGCTTGGGAGCTTTTGGAAATGGTTTTGTTTTGATCTTCGCCATGTGCACATGCAGTATACCAAAAAATTAAAAAACCAAAAAGAAAAGCGCTTCATCTCCCGTAGGAAATGAAGCGCTTGCGGTCAAAAAGAGCGATTCGATTCAGTCGTCGGTGCTGAACCGATTGTTGTCAGTTGTTGCGGTGGATGACAAACATCATCATCCCCGCCTTCATGGCGAACGAGTCCGCCAGGAGGGTCACCTCTCCGTCCCGGATGTCGGCGTAGGTCTGGTGAATGACCTCCTCGCCGTCCTCGTTACGGAAGACGAACGCAACCTCGCCGGTCGCGTCCTCGGGAAGCTGTGAGGTGTCCCAGGTGAACGTGAATGGCGCACCTAGGTGTCCGGGATTGAAGTAGAGCACGAACTCCATGCTCCGCTCCGCATCCGACCGTATGTCGAACGCGGTCCGTTCAGGAACATCCAGGTCGTCGTTCCACATGTGGAACGACATGTACGGAATATCGCTGGGTGGGTCGGGCGGCAAGGACTCGAACTCCACGTCCTGGCCGTCGTAATTGTCCGTAGCGCCGGGCGCCTGACCGATAATCTGATCACACATTCCCATATCGCCTTCGCTACAGCGTCCGACCATTTTGATCGGCATCCCCCACCCCGGACCGCTCACCACCTCATACTGTGTGGTGTCCGTGGAGTACGTTCCGTCGATATCGCGCAGGAGTACGGTGTAGAAGTACCATACACCCTGCTCTGCAGTTGCGTCGACATACTTCTTGTACCAACCAGCATCACGGGAGCCCAGGGTGAAACTGCTGGGAGGGTTCACCAACTCGCCGCGCTCGCCTGGCACCTCGGACCGGTAGATCCAAAACGACTCCAAGGACTGCACCCGTGGATTCCACCAGAAAAAGTACACTTTGGGGTCGCCCGGGTACGAAACCACGCTCACATCGCGTGGGTTGAGGTCGGTTCCCGCGTCAGGAACCACGGTCGTGGTTCCGTCGGATCCGAATCCTCCGCCACCGGTGCCGATGGCGTCGGCCTCAACACAGACTTCGCAGGATGCTGTCGCGGTGTTGCTCACCGTGATCTTTTCCGCCGGAAGCAAAGGTTCAGCCGGTGACATGTAGGACACCGCCACCGCCTGAGCCACTGCCGTAGGCGGCGGCGTGTACGCGGGCTGGACGAGCTGAACGCTCGCCGTGCCCATGGACCGGTCGCCGTCCATACCTTGGACGGCGACAACTAACACGAGCGGTCGCCCACTCGTGTTCGCCGCCACCGCCTGGTAGCTCCCCCAGAAACAGAGGGGCCACTCGGTGTCGCCGGTGAGACTCGCCGAAAATTCCCGTGGATGCGGGTCGCTTCCCGGGGTCTCTACAGACACCAGGAAATGAACCCTCGACATATGGTCCGACTCCGCGCCGAACATATCCTTGGCGCGGATGTTGATCCGCAAGGTGCCATTTCCACGCACCTCCATCGGACCATTGGGGGTCTGGGGGAGTAGGACAACGTCCGACTCGCCCACCACCGGCTTGGTCGCGGGCTTGGTGACGCCACGGACCTGGGACTTAACAACGCCCCAGGTCGTTGACTGTACCGACGCCACGAGCGGCGTCGCGAACAACAACATCATTGCCGCCACGAGCGTGACAGCGTGCTGCAAAAATTCCCTCATCGGATTCCTCCTGATGTGAGGGGGTGGGTGGAGCTGAAAAACTCGAATTTATTATCTTTTGGCCTTTTATAGCCTCTGATTGTCAAAATGCAGTATTTGTATTAATTAATAATGATAGCACAAAGGGGATAATTTGTCAATAGATGACAAATTATCCCCTTAAAAATCAACAAAAATAGATTATTTCAACAATTCCCGTGTAATTGCTTTATACTCCTCCACATTGGGCTGATCAAAGGCGTTTACCTGCATAAGCCGAGCCAAGAGCATGGTTTCAACCATCTTAAACTGTAAAAACTTACCAACAGACTCTTCACTAAGACCCTCAAGCTCAACTTCCACAAACGGCAATCCTCTCTCACTGAAAGACCGAACCGTACCTTGGTAAATGGCGGCCATCACCTCTTTGACGCTCTTTTTATTAAGTTCCGGGACAATAGCATCAAACTGATCATCAAGGTGCGGAATACTCACATCCCCTTTTGTCCGAGTGCGCACGAATGTGGTGAACTTATCAATGGGCCCGCCAATCAAAAGTTGGAACAGAGAATGTAAATCAGTGGAACCAACGGTGACAAATGGGGTAATGCCTGCATGCACGATGCGTCCAGAAAGATCATGCTCCTTGCCAAGCGACTCCCCCACTAATTGACGATACCATTTTCCAACACGCTCCAAATCCGCGTCAAACACGAACAAGTTATGCATGGAGGCGCCCTTTTTTATGGCATGGTGGATTGCGGCAGCAGATTGCAAGGCTGGATTCTCGTCCGCTTGATGTGACAAACAACGCTTTTGAATGGATGCCGCGCCGCGCCGCAACGCCTTAATATCAACACCAGCGAGCGCCAACGGAAACAATCCCACCGAGGAAAACACGCTCCAGCGGCCGCCCACGTGCGCCGGGTTTGGCAAACGCGGAATAGACTGCGCCGCGGCCCAATTATCAAGTTTTGACAACGGCTCTGTGGTCACCACCACTGAATCGCGCCAATTTTTGTCCAATGACTTAAGGCAATCAACCAGCACGCGGCTATTCATTACGCTTTCGCTGGTAGTGCCTGATTTGCTAATGATATTGATGAGTACTTCTCCTCCATTTCGGTATATGGCGCGCATCCTGGCGCATGCTTCTTTGAGCGTGCGTACGTGCGCCGTATCAAAAAACGACAAAAGAACCCCAGAAGGCCGAAGCGCCTCATACACGGCCCAGGTTCCTAAATTGGATCCGCCAATACCAACAACCATCACTTCTTTGAGTTTCTTTGATTTTTTTTCACGCACCAAGCGCTCAATCTGGATCTGGAGCGCGTCATCATTCGGCAGATGCAAGCTTGATTCATTAGAGCTGTAGGACGAATCAAGGCTTGCTACTTTGAGATCATCAAGATACAACGCAAGCCCATGCTGTGCTTTGTCGACATCACGCTTAGTAATGTGCGAAGTTTCTTTGTACGAGAACTGCATACTATAAACCGTCATCCTGAGCGAAGCCCGAGTAACGCGAGGGCGAAGTCGAAGGATCTAATCTGTTATTTATGTTATACCCCTCGACTTCGCTCGGGGTGACAAAAGTAGTATACCACGAAAAACAAAAGGGTTCCCGTTATGGAAACCCTTTTGCAAGAATCAGTAGCTTGAGTCTAATTAGAGAATTGCGTCTTTGGTGGCCTTTGCAACGCGGAACTTAACGACTGTCTTTGCTGGAATAGAGATCTGCTCACCAGTTGCCGGATTGCGACCCATGCGTGCCTGTCGCGCAACTTTCACGAGCTTGCCGATTCCTGGAATCGTGAACTCGCCGTTTGACTTTACTTCGTGGTACGCAAGCTCAACGAGCTTGTCCATGAATTCGCCAACATCTTTCTTGCTCATTCCTGTTTTATCAGCAATTGCAGCAAGAGTCTGTGTCTTTGTCAGTTTTGCCATATTCATTTCTCCTAATAATAGTTAGTAGTAACATATGAAACGTAGCAAAAATAGGCTAAATTGCAAACTTTTAAAAGGCGCAAGCTGTGGATAATGCCTTTATTTTACAATTTTTTTAATCTCAAACCCCTGTTCTTGGTCTTTGATTTCATACCCAAGTTTTACTAATCTTAGCCTAATTTTGTCTGCTTTGTCAAATGAATTTGCTTTTCTAAATGCAAAACGCTCTTTGCCAAGCTTTTTGACTTCCGCAGGAATATTTCCTTGTTCTTTTGCAATTTTTTTGGCACGATTCAATAAATCCAAGCCAAACACCATATCAACTTGTTTGACAAATGCCAAAAGCAGAGCCCTGCTTAAACCGGGGTCTTTTACTGCCTCCCAGAGTACGGCCAAGGCCTGTGGAGTGCCAAGGTCATCGCTCACATGGAGGTTAAATCGTTTTTGATATGTATTGGTTTTTTTATGTTTTGAAATGATGCGGGGCCGGGCAATTTCTTCCAAAAGATTGTGATAGGCGGTTTGTGCGGCAGTCAAACTCGCGAACGAAAAAGAGAGTTGGGACCGGTAATGGCTGGTAAGCGCCAAATAGCGATATGCCAGAGGATCAAAGCCTTTGTTCTTGATAGCCGAAAGCGTAACAAAGGATCCTTTTGACTTTGCCATCTTTTGCTTATCCATAACCAAAAATTCGCCATGCATCCATATGTTTGCGAGCGGCTTACCGTACGCTGCCTGGGACTGCGCGATTTCGTTTTCGTGGTGTGTGCCAATATGGTCCACGCCGCCGGTGTGGATATCAAACGGCTGACCCAACTGCTTTGCGGAAATAGCAGAGCACTCAATGTGCCAGCCAGGAAACCCATCTCCCCATGGAGCAGGCCAGTGCATTACATGGTTTGCGTGGCGTCCCACGCGCTTAAACCATACTGCGAAATCAGCGGGGTTGTGCTTGTTCGAATCCTCTACTACTTCACCTCGTGAAGTAATTAATTTTTCGGATAAAGACTGTCCGGACAATTTTCCATATGCCTTGAACTGAGCAACATCAAAATACACTGCCTGTTCGGTCTCGTAGGCATACCCTTTTTTAACCAAGCGCTCAATAAGCTTAATTTGTTCGGCAATTGCCTCAGTCGCTCGAACCACTGTTGCTGGTTTTTTAATATTCAGTTCAGCTGCATCATCAAAAAAGGCTTTCGTATAATACTCCGCAATCTGCCACACGGTCTTTTTTTCTTTTTTCGCTTCCTGCTCAACCTTATCTTCTCCGTAATCAACATCTCCAGTCAGGTGCCCGACATCAGTAATGTTCATAACGCGCTTCACGCGGAATCCTTCGTATCGCAGGCTACGCTCAAGAACATCTGCAAAAATATAGGTGCGCAAGTTGCCTATGTGTGCATAGTTATATACGGTGGGACCACACGTATACAAGGAAACTACCCCTTTTTTGAGGGGCTTACATACTTGCTTCTTCTTAGTAAGTGTATTGTAGAGCTTCATGTGCAACTCAATAATAGCACCTTTCAACGCCATACTCAACGAAAAAGAGCCTATCCGGAAACGGACAAGCTCTTTTTAAAACACGATGCGTTACATTCCTGGCTGTGTCATGCCGCCATCTGCTGGCGTTGCCGGAGCTGCTGGAACTTCAGGAGCCGTAGGAGCTGCTGGAGCCATAGGAGCTGCCATTGGTTCAACAGGAGCTACTGGTGCTTCAGGAGCCATAGGAGCTGCTGGTGCCATTGGTTCAACAGGAGCTACTGGCATAGGTGTAGTATCTTGCATAATGCATTGTACTTACTGTTAAAAAAATCTGAACACGAAAAATAAATAAATGTTCAAATGGTACTCATAAGTATATCACACGAGCACATGAAGTCAAGTAATCTTCATTTTAATCATGAGCCAATTTTTCTTTTCTCCGCTAAATGCAGTGCGAATAAACGCATACTTGCCTTTGAGTTTTTTTCCAAAGAATATAATTTCTATGTGCCCGGCTTTGACCGCGCTCTTCATACTCATCAAAATTCCGTCTTTCTTAAGCTTGCTGTTTTCATAGGTGCCTTTATCCCACATGCTAACCGTACCTCCGCCGTATTCCCCTTTTGGTATCTCTCCCTCGAACGTTCCATACTCCATGGGATGATCCTCGGTCTTAACAGCCAAGCGCTTATCTGCCGGATCTAAAGGCGGACCCTTGGGAACAGCCCAAGATGCAAGCACGCCGTCTATTTCCAAACGCACATCATAATGAAGATGGGACGAATGATGCTCCTGCACCACAAACATTGGTTGTGCTGATGAACGTTTGCGCGACGAACCAGCTGGCTCGCTCGTTTTTTTAAAATCGCGTTTTGTTTTGTACTCTTTGAGCATATGGTTATTCTAACAAAAAATAAAGGGAAGCAGTAGTGTTTACCTGCTTCCCTTTTTGCGTGTAGTGTTTGCATTACACGCTGTATGTCTCCTGGAACGTGCGCGCCACACCCACGATGATGTTGCGGATAGACTCAAGCGTACCGCCGAACAGGGCGCGAAAGTCATCTATATTCCAACCAATGTGTGCGAGCACTTGTGCCACAAAGCCGGCTACGAACACGGCCCCGCCAATGACCAGGCCCGCAATGGCAATGGTGCCGAGGCCTGCTGCAACGAACTGGAACGCAGAAAGCCCAAGCCAAGCTGCGAGCGCGATTCCTGCCACAGCAATGCCATTCTTCATCCACTGCTCTGGATCCAGACCCTGAGCGGACTTGGCGGCGAACGTAGCCTTGCTGCTGATAACGCTACGGTGAGCGATCTCATTCCCGCGCTCATCGAGGATGCGCAAGCCCGAGAACAAACCAAAGCCCACAAACGCACGCTTGCCATCCTCGCGCGTGATGGCAAACTGCGTGTCGCCCTTGTGGTTCTGGTGAAAGCCCATCTTGAACGGAACCACAGTTCCAGATGCATCTCGCACCCGGTATGTCTGGTTAGAGCCTGGTCTCTGTGCCAAGTCGTCTATGAGCACAGGCAAACCGCCAAGTGCGGCAACCACAGATGCTTCACTCTCCTCCATGTCCACATCCTGATCTTCTGGTCCTTGCGGCGATCTATTGCCACACCCAACACCTGACAGCGCAGCCACTACTCCAAGATAACAAAACTCTCTGCGATTCATTGTGCGCTCCTTTGTACGTATATTGCGAGAGTGCCTCGCATGAAACAGCTACGAAACATTAAAGAACATGTCATGATACCACCAAAATCGTATTTTGTCAACCTACATTAAATATGTGTCATTTAAAAGTTAAAAGTGAACACTTTTTGCACTTTTAAAAGTTAAAACTGAACAATCGGCAAATCTGTGATTTTGACCTTTTGGAAGCCGGTGAAATATCCGTTATGCCAGAATCTGATTTCA
>Ga0210057_1001941_pt1 | contig 30557 bp, 35 predicted proteins | sample CryGeyCG2114_010_2_FD_183968 | JGI IMG/M metagenome (GOLD analysis project Ga0210057, IMG submission 183968) | Groundwater microbial communities from aquifer - Crystal Geyser CG10_big_fil_rev_8/21/14_0.10 (SPAdes) (version 2) | ecosystem: Environmental > Aquatic > Deep subsurface > Groundwater ...
TGACTCAAGCTGATAAGAGAATTATAAAAAAACTTGAAGAAACAAATAAAAAGATAACCAAATCTCTTGAAAATTACCAATTTGGAAATGCCACTCATTTAATTTATGATTTCTTTTGGCATGATTTTTGTGATAAGTACATTGAATTGGCAAAAAAACAAAATGATCAAAAAACGAAAAAAATAATTGCCTATATTTTATTAAACTCATTAAAAATACTTCATCCCTTTATTCCTTTTGTAACTGAATCTATTTATCAAACATTGCCATTTAAAGAAAAAGAATTTTTAATGATTGAGGAATGGCCGGGAAAATAATTTTAAATTTTAATTTTTAATTTTTAAAAAATAAAATTCTAAGAAATCAAGGTCGTGCCTCAAAAGTTTTTTAAAAGGTTTGATTTAATTTTAAAATCCAAGGTCGCGCCTTTACTAAGGTACGACCAAGATTTTAAAATATCAAATCTAAAAAACTTTAAGGCGTGACCTTAGATTGATTAGATAAATTTTATTTTAAAATTGAGTTGAAAATTGAAAATTACTACTTATGCAATATGTCTTTTATATTTGCCTTGGTCTTTTGCCTAGTTTAATCTGGTTATCTTTTTATTTAAGAAAAGATAAAAACCCTGAACCAAATTCTATCGTTATAAGAATATTTATTTGGGGAATATTTTTAGCTCCTTTAGCGATCGCTTTAGAATTATTATTAGTATGGATAATCAACCCAGATTACAGTTTTACTTCTATTCTATCTCAAACAAATTACGATAGTATTTTAAAAACTATTATAGCTGCGACATTAATACCGGCATCGGTTGAAGAATATTTAAAATATTCAATAGTAAAACACAGATTTCTAAGAAAATCAGATTTCGATGAACCAACAGATGTTATCCTGTATTGTATTATTGCAGGACTTGGATTTGCCGCTATAGAAAATATACTTGTTGTTTTCCAAAATCCGTTTCCGAGTTTCGGAGAATCATTTACAATCATTGGATTTAGATTTCTAGGAGCAACATTGCTCCACGCTTTAGCTAGCGGGATAGCCGGCTACTGGCTTGCTTTAAGTCTTTTAAATACAGAAAAAAGAAAGAGATTGATATTAACAGGATTAACTCTTGCTATTATTTTTCACAGTTGTTATAATTACCTTATAATTACAGCACTTAACAGAACAGATAATTACAAAATGATTTTAATTATCGTAATAGCAGTTCTCCTTTTCTCCGCAGCATCGTTTGTATCTCTTTATTTTAAAAAATTAAAGAAAAAACAATCTATTTGTAAAATAAGTTCCTAAGTTTGGAAAATAAAATTTGAAACAAAAATAAGTTTCAAATCTAATTAGTCCAAATTTAAAGTTATTATGGCTAAAAAACCTTCATTTTTTGAAAAATTAACTGGAGCCAGCTGGTCTGAATCTGAAGAAAATAATTCTAAGAAAAAAGATGATAATTCTAAAAATGAGATACTTATTGAAGAAAAAGAAAATAAAATGAAAAAAATAAAACCAGTTAATAAAAAAATTGAGAAAAAAGAAAAAAAGATTTCTCCTCAAAAAGAGGAAGAGATAAAAGAAGACTGGCTCAATGAATCAGAGGGACAATTAACAATTGACGTTTATCAAACTCCAAGTGAGGTAGTTATTAAATCAACTATTGCCGGCGTTAAACCAGAGGATATTGATATAAGCATGACTAATGATATGATAACTATAAAAGGAAATAGAAAAAAAGACGAAGAAGCAAAAGAAGAAGATTATTATTATCAAGAATGTTATTGGGGTCCTTTTTCCCGTTCTATAATTCTCCCTGTGGATGTAGAAGTTGATAGCGCCGAAGCTGGAATGAAGAATGGAATCCTTACAATTAGACTTCCTAAGATTGAAAAAGTAAAGACCAAGAAAATATCAATAAAAGCTGAATAGTATTTAATTAAATTATTTATTTTAAAATCCCGCTTATTGTAGCGGGATTTTAAGCATGGTATTATAAAAAAATGAATAGAATTTATCATAGATCAATTATTGTCCTTCTTATTATTTCCACAGTACTAATATATCTCATACTATTTCTTCAAATTATTAATAATGAAAAAATAGCTTTTGGCGTTAAAATAGCAGACGCTAATTTAGGCGGAAAAAATATTATTAAATCAGAGGAAATATTAAAGAACGAATGGAATAATTTTAATGAACAAGAAATAATACTTTCTTATCAGGAATTTAACTGGCCTATTAGATTATCTGATTTAGGATTCAATTTGAAATTTCAAGAAACAATTGATAACGCCTATAAAATTACCCATCGGGGAAATATTTTTATCAACATCAAAGAACAGATGTTCGCTTTGTTTGGTTTACGCCAAATCAATCCTATTTATGAAATAAATAATGAAAATTTTCAAGAAAAAACAACTAATTTGTTTAAAGATATTGAAAAACCAGCTCAAAACGCTTCATTAATTTTCAATGAAGAAATTGATAATTTTTCTTTAAAACATTCTACAAAAGGGACAACAATTGACAGAGATAAATTACTTAATAACTTATTAGAAAATGCTTTAAATTTTTCAACAGAAAAAATCGATCTAGAATTAATTATTGATGAACCGTCAGTATTAAATAATGAAGTAAATTTGGCAAATGAAAAAGCTCAAAAGATATTATCAAAACAGCCATATCAATTAATTTTGGAAAATAGAATTTGGAAAATTAATAAAGAAAATTTGATTAACTGGATTCAATTCAAACCTGAAAAAGAAAATAATTCTGAAAATGAAATTCTTGGTATTTTTTTAGATAGAAATAAAATTGAAGAATATTTAAAAAAAATATCTTATGATATAAATCAACCGGCGACTAACGCGCAATTAGAAATAGCCAGCAGCACCATTGTTGTTTTTATCCCAGAACAACCTGGATTTGAAATAAAAATAGAAAAAACAATTGAACAGATAAATAATAACCTTTTATCTGATGAGCCGAATAAAAATATAAATATTATTGCGGATAAATCTTTGCCTGAAATAACATTAGGACAAACAAATGATTTAGGAATAAATATTTTAATAGGTCAAGGCGTTTCAAATTTTTACGGCTCTTCAAAAAATAGAATTCATAATGTTAAAACAGGAACCGCAGCATTAAATGGAATGATAATAAAACCGAATGAAGAATTCTCTTTTAATAGCATCATAAATGAAACAGGGCCAGAACAAGGATATTTACAGGAATTAGTCATTAAAAATTATAAAACGGTTTTAGAATACGGAGGAGGATTATGCCAGGTCTCAACTACTATTTTTAGAGCAGCAGTTAATACAGGATTAGAAATTACCCAAAGATCAGCTCATGCTTTCCCTGTTCAGTACTACAATCCTCAAGGATTTGACGCAACTGTTTACAGCCCTTATACCGATTTGCGTTTTATAAACAACACTCCGAATCACATTTTAATTCAAGCGTTTACAAGCGGCTATCAATTATTTTTCAATTTTTACGGAACTAACGACGGTAGAAAGGTAAATATTAAAGGTCCTTATGTCTTAGAAAAAAAAGATGATGGGTCAATGAAAACAATACTTACTCAAGAAGTTTACAAAAAAGGAGAACTTGTAAATAAAAAAGAATTTTACTCTAATTATAAATCACCCGATCTATATCCTATAACTACAGAAACAGAAGAAGAATAATTTATTTTTCCCTAAAATTAAAAACAGATTTAAATAATTTTAAAATATTGGCAGATTTGGCCAAGTCATTTCTAATTTGTTCTTTTATCTTATTTTCATATTTATCAAATTTATCATTATGATAATATTTTTTTTCCATTTTAACTAAAACATTAGTAATGAAAATAACTGCAATTGCAACAGGAAAAGAAGCGATAACATCCATAAAATAATGTTGACCTAAATAGACAGCTCCAAAAGTAGATAAGAAATTCCAAGGCAAAGTTAAGAATATTGTTCTTTTGTTGAATCTATAAAGATAATACAAAATTAACAAGGCCCAGACAACGTGCATGCTAGGAATTGTGCTAATTGGGATAACATCATCTCTTCCTATGCCGATGTTTTCATGAAAATTAAATATTCTGACATCAAGTTCGTTGCCATTGATTGTGTTATTTATATCCTCATCAACTTTGTTATAAATCTGACTTATCCTTTGAGGATTATAAATATTATTCAGATGCCTAGGACTATTAGCAGGATATATCATCCAGACAGGCAAAGCGATAACAACCGCTAAAGTCATTGCTATTATATATTCGCTAAATAACTTTCTCTCTTTATTAAAATAAAGAATAATCCATGTTATTCCCATCATTGATCCTAAAAAAAGATATCCAAAAATTAAGAAAGGAATTATTTTCAAAAGCAATTCAACTTGATAGTAAGAACCTAAAAAGGGATAAAAACCAAATAATTTATTATCCATATCCATTAATAAGCTATCAATAAATTTTCCTCTTAGTAAAACAGCTAATAAGCCGAGTAAGATAATTATCATCCCTAAAAAAATACTAACAATTACAAGAGGCCTGAGAATAACTAAATTAAAAAATAATATTTTTTTAATTTTTTTTGAAATATTTTTGAAAGAATTTTTTAATAAAAAAATAGATTCTTTAAAGGATTTCTTTTTTTCTACAAAAGGATTAAGCCAATTAATTGTATAAAGATAAAATTTATAAAATATATAAATATAAATAAAAATAAAAATAAAAGAAAAATATTTTACTCCAGCTGCAAGATTTTTAAACCCACTATTAAAAAAATCAGTAAAACCTGATTTAAATCCGTTTAAAATAAGATAACAAGACATTATTACTACTGAAATAATAAATAAAACATACTCTTCAATTCTAATAGATTGAAGAATTTTTTTAATTTTAAGCATGGTGCGGACGGTGGGAGTTGAACCCACATTCCGTAAACGGAACCAGGTCCTAAACCTGGCGCGTCTGCCAATTCCGCCACGTCCGCATACATATATTCTAACTTTTTAATAAATTAAATCAAGGCATTGAACTTAACAAAATACATAGATAACGCTGCCTTTTTAGATTTTTAGGTTTGATATTTTAAAAAACTTTTGAGGCACGACCTTAGATTGATTTAAAAAGGTTGACTTTTTCTAATTTATTAATTATAATATAGACAATGGAATTTAGCTAAAAGGGCTTATTCCCCGCCCTTTAAAAATTAAACACTTTACTTTATAAGGAGGAAAGGAAATGGAATCTTTTTTGAATGGTTACTACATTGCTTTGTATGTGTTCGGCATTACTTTAGTAATTGCCGGACCTGTTATTTTGGTATATTTTTTAGCAAGGCAAAATATTCTTTTTACTATTGCGAAAGAGGGCCAGGCAAAAGCAATTATGAAATTCGGGGAATTTGAAAGGCTGATTATGTGTTATCAGGGATTCGGATTCAACGAAGAATGGGATGTTTGTCAAAAAGTGACTCATGGAAACCAACCTTGTATAAATGGAGTTGTCGGAGCAATAAGAAACAGTAACGACGAGATAACAGGAAATTGCCCATTAAGAAAAGAACCGATAAGGATAGGTGGACTAATGTGGGTTGGAATTCCGTTTGTCCACTCTGTCTATAAATATGAATTCAGATGGACATCATTTGAACAAACAGAGGAAGAAGGAAAAGTGGTTGAAAAAAGAATTCCCCACAAAGAACTCGTAGATTATATACTGGTCCAAGATGACATTTATTACAGCTTCCTTAAAGGAGCTGACACGAAGGAATTGGTTCCGGTGGATATGGAAATGCTTTTGACGGTCAGAATCGTCAATCCATACAAAGCCCTGTTCCGTGTCCAAAACTGGCTGGAAGCGGTTCAGAATCAAACGAAGCCTGCTTTAAGAGGCTTTGCCGCTGATAAAAATTACGCGGATCTGATTGGAAAAAAAGAAGAAATAGAAAGGGAATCCGACACATTTTTAGCTCAAACGGGAATACATAAGTATACGGAAAAAAATTATGGCGCCCGGTTAAAAAGAGTTGGATTAGTATCCATTGATCTATCAGGCGAAAGAGGAGAGGCCTATCTTGAAGCTTCAACGAAACAATATGAAGCTGATAGAGAGAAAGAGAGGATTGAAACAATCGCCAATGCAGAAGTAATGAGGATAAACAAAATTTACACAGAAATAACAAGTCATGGCTCCGAAGGTCTTTTTATTAGGGCCAACGAAGCGATTGAACAGGCTGGAAAGGGTCCGAGCAACCTCGTAATCTTCCCTCTGGGATCAGCAAAGTCAATGCTGAAAGATCTAACAGGAGGAATAAGCAGAAAAGAAAAGGAGTAAAGATAATGCTAACGACATTAGGAATATTATCAACGTTGTTTCTGATAGCTTTAACTATCTATCTTTTGACAAAAAAGAAATACTGGTTAAGTGCTATTATTGTTTTATATCTAATATTAATTCCAACAATATTCACTTCTGTTATAGAAATGGAAGAAGATGAAACAGAAACTTCAACAACTTCAGAAAACAGAGGTCGCGTTTTGTCAAAAACCATAACAATTCCTGGTAACTCCACCATCACGGTCCCGGATATGTATTATGTTTATTATAGTAAAAGGAAATGGGACCGAGTTATTGTGAAAGTCATAGAAGGACCATACGAAAATCTGATTTGGCTTAATCCGGATTTGCCGGACATCCAGGTAAAGAAGAAAAAAACAATATTCTATGCCTGCCCACCAGGGGCAGGAAAGAAGAATAAAATCACTTTCAGGAATAAAGGAGGTGAAGAAATAAAAATAGGACTGCAAATAATAGCAGTCCGATAATCAAAAGCCAGGCAAGGTCAAAAACAAAACCCGCCTGGCTTTTAAAATTTAAATTTAAACTATTAATGCTTCAACTATCATAACAAGTCCTTTAGCAGCTAAAGCAACTGCTATTCCAACTAAAGCCCAAATAAGCATCTTTCTAGCTGATGAAATTTTTTCTTCGTTTCCAGCTGAAGTAAGCCAATTAAAAGCAGCCAAAAGCAACATTATAACAGCAAGAGCTATGAGAACAGAAAAAACCCAATTAGCAAGAGTATTTATTATTGAAATTACAGCTGATATACTAGTAACATTTGTCGGCACATTTGTAACAGCGGCAAATACAGAAAAAGAAAATCCAAACAACATAAGGAATGCTAAGCTCGCAATTATTATTTTTTTCACAAATTTCACCCCCTTTCGCAAATTAATTTATTTCAATATGTTAAGCTCCTAAGAGTTGTCTAATTATACTTGTAAATCCTGCTCCTATTAAGCAAATAGCAAGACCGACAGCTGCCCAAATCATTGTTTTTTTTGCCTGTGTCACTTTTTGTTCATTGCCTCCAGAAACTAAAAACATAAATCCCCCTATTAAAAACATTAACGTTGCTAAGGGAATCGCGATCATAAAAATCCAGCCCGCTATATCGTTAATTAAAGTTTTAAAACTGGTTGCATTAAGAGGATTAGTGATCGATCCAGCTCCTCCTGTAGGAGGAGTTATAGTTCCATTCGCAAAAACATTAAAGGGAAAAAATCCAAAAAAAGAAATTGAGAAAATAAACAAATAAATTTTTTTAAATATATTTTTAATCATAAATTGTATTAATTACAATTAGGAAATTTATTCCAAGCCCAATAAATTACTGTATCGGGATTTGCTATTGTTTTAATTAATGTGTCAATTAAAAGCCAACTACAAAAAATTATTGTTAATCCAATAGCTGTGTTTATAAAAATGCTTCTTGCTAAAGTAATTTTTTGTTCACTCCCAGCTGATGTTAAAAAGATTATGCCTGCAGCTATAAATAAAAGAGCCGCAAGCGGAATAGCTAAATTAAAACTAATAAAATTAATTACATTACTCGCCAATTGCCAAAGATGGCAAAGATTGCAATCGCCTTTGCAAGGAACTATTTCTCCCGTTATGAAACCTGCCTTAATAATATCACTTTTAAGAAAAGCAACAATAACTAAATAAATAATAATAAATATTTTAAAAATTTTCATTAAATTATTTTTTCATTAAAAGATCTATTTGACTAGATGATTTACTAATTGCATCTCTTATTGTCTCTTTTCCTAATACTACTGATTCTATCATATCTGCAAAAATATTTTCAATAACAGGACTATTAACTTGATACCATGATTGCGCAGACAAAGATTGTTCAGCAAAAACTCCCACATCTTTATCATTTCTTTGCCAATCAACAAGATCTCTGCGAGCTGTTGGTCTTTTTGTTTCTTCTAAATATTTTTTTGAATTTTCTTTTTGTCCCAACCAGTTTATAAACTCCCAAGCTTTTTCTGAGGATTTAGAATTATATGAAACAGTCAACCCCCAATAATTAGCGTAATTAACATCTTTCTCTGAACTTTCAATTTGTGGCATTTTGGAAACTCCAAAATTTAAATAAGGAGCCTTAGCCCTGATAGTCGGCAAATGATAAGAATAATTAAACATCATTGCTGTTGTTCCTTCGTAAAAAGCGTCAATAGAATAATGCATCCTTGTGTTCCATGTATAATATGGATTTAAAGGATTGGCAAAATTAGTATAAAATTCTAAAGCTTCTTGTCCAGGATAAAAAGATTCATTATTTATTTTAACAACTTCATCAAAAGCAGTCTTGCTTTTTTTATCATCTATCATCTGAGCGCCTGTCTGAATCATTAAAAGAGATAAAATATCAGTTGAACGATTTACATTTCTTGCCGCTCCTAAAGATGCTCCGGCACGAATAATATTATCTCTATCATCCTTTATTGTTATTTTTTCCAAAACATCCAAGAATTCTTTCCATGTTTTAGGAGGATTAGAAATTCCAACTGTATTAAAAATATCTTTATTATAATAAAGAGCTAATGTGTCAACGCTTAAAGGAATAGCAACAACACGATTATTTACAACAAAATCTTTATAAACTACATCAACAAAATTATCTTGAACATCTTTAAGTAAAACTAAATCAGATGGAGCAACTGAAATCTTATTTTCATATCTAGGAACCCAAGTATGATGAATCATAAAAACATCAGGACCTCTTCCACTAGCCATCGCTTCAAGCAAATCATTTTCATATGTTGCCTGTTGTTTTTTATAATATTTAACTTTAGTTTTTGGAAATTCTTTATTAAAATCAGCAATTAATTTATTAAAAACATCTGAATCATCAAAAACACCCCAAAATTCTAACTCTGTTGTTTGCAATGGACCTTCCTTACAACCCGGGAAAGAGAATGCCAAAGCAAAAATAAAAATAGGAGCAATAAAACTATAAATAATAGCAGTTTTTATTTTAAACACAAAATAAATTATTAATATTTATTTTCTAAAAATAAGACCGTAATGGTGATTATCCATTCCTAATTCTTTTTCAAAATCAAATCCTTCTGATTTAAGCAATTGCAAGGACTCTTCCTTTGAAATTAACCAACCTTCTTTAGGCGCTAAAGAAGAATCCTTAATCCATTCTATAAGAACAAGATTGCCATTATCTTTTAAAACTCTTTTTGCCTCTTTAACTATTTCTGATTTTTTCTGTGATTGAAATAAAATATTACGCAAAAGAACAAGGTCTATTGATTCATTATTTAATTTTGAACCATTTGGAGATTCAAGATTACAATGAATTGTTTCTATATTAGAAATATTTTCTAACTTTGCTTTGCCTTCAACAGCCTCTAAAGAATCCTTCATAATATCTAAAGCGTAGATATAGCCTTGGTCAGAAATCTTAGCCATAGGAATGCTAAAAAAACCATTCCCGCAACCAAAATCAGCTATATTCATATTATTACGAATATCAATTTGACTTAAAATTTCTTCTGGCTTAATAAAACCGTTATTGTTTTCCATATTTTTATATACAAGCGGCTGAGACAACTTTATCGCCTTGCCTTAATCTCATAACTCTGACTCCTTGAGTCGCTCTGCCGAGAGAAGATACATTTTTAAGTTTTATCTTTATAACCTGACCTTTTTTAGAAATAGCAATTAGATCCTCTTCTTCTTTATCTAATATTTGACCGACAACAATATCTCCTGTCTTATCGTTGATTTTAGCTGTCTTTATTCCTATCCCTCCTCTTTTTTGAATTTTATAATATTTTAAATCAGTTCTTTTACCAAATCCGTTTTGAGTAATAACTAAAATTTTTAAATCCTTTTTATCTTGTTTGCCATTTATTACATCCATTCTAACTAATTTATCATTATTTCTCAAATTAATTCCTTTTACTCCAGAAGCCGTTCTGCTCATAGATCTAACATCACTTTCCTTAAAACGTACACTTTGACCTTTTGAAGTAATCAACATAATTTCATCATCCCCAGAAGTAAGATCTGCCCATTTAAGTTTATCTTCTTTTTTTAATTTAATAGCGATTAGACCATTAACACGCACATTAGAAAAATCTTCAATTTTTGTTCTTTTAATTATACCATTTTCAGTTGCTATTACCAAGTATTTAATATCGTCTCTTTTACTAATATTAAGAGCTGCCGTTATTTTCTCATTTGAGCTTAGCTGAAGAAGATTAACAATAGCTTGTCCTCTAGCTATTCTTTTTGTTTCAGGAATTTCATAAGCCATTGTTCTAAAAACACGTCCTTTATCTGTGAAAAATAGAATATTGTCATGAGTTGAAGCGTGCATAAACCAACCAACCGCGTCTTCTTCTCTCGGAGTTATTCCAACAATTCCTTTACCTCCTCTGTTTTGAGAGCGGTAAGATTGAGGATTAACTCTTTTTATATACCCACCTTCTGTCAAAATAATTATACAATCCTCTTTCTGAATTAATTCTTCCACATTTAATTCATTTACTGGGTGAGTATAAACTTTAGTTCTTCTTTCATCATTATATTTTTCTTTCAATTCCTTGAGTTCTTTCTTAATAACAGTCAATATTTTTTTAGGACTTTTAAGCAGATCTTCCAATTCTTTGATTAATTGTTTCTTTTCCTTTAATTCATCTTTTATTTTCTTCTGCTCTAATCCAGCCAATGTTTGTAATTTCATTTCTAGAATAGCCTCTGTTTGTCTTTCGCTTAATTTAAATTTTTTAATTAAGTTTATACCAGCCTCTTCTCTGTTTTTAGATTTTTTAATCGTATCTATAACAGCATCAATATTATCAAGAGCTTTACTTAATCCTATTAAAATATGAGCTCTTTCTTTAGCTTGATTTAAATCAAATTTAGTTCTTCTAGTTACAATCTCCTGTCTATGTTTAATATATTCTTCTAAAAAATCTGTTAATGATAAAACTTGAGGTTGAATTCCATTAACCAAAGCAAGCATATTCATATGAAATGTTTTTTGAAGATCAGTGTATTTGAATAAATGATTAAGTATTTTCTTAGGATGAGCGTCATTTTTCAAATCAATAACAATTCTTACTCCTTGTTTATTTGATTCATCGCGAATATCTTTAATCCCCTGTATTTTTTTACTTTTAACTAAATCAGCTATTTTAATTATTAAATTAGCCTTATTAACCCCATAAACCATTTCATTAATTAAAATTTGAAATTTACCTGTTTTATTCTCCACAATTTCAGTTTTAGCCCTCATAACAATCGGACCCTTCCCGGAACTATACGCTTGTATCATGCCCTTGCGATCATAAATTTCTCCACCTGTTGGAAAATCAGGACCCTTAACAAATTGAAAAAGATCTTTTACTGTTGCGTCTGGATGATCGGTAAAATAAAGTATCGCATCAACTATTTCTCCTAGATTATGAGGAGGAATATTTGTCATCATTCCAACGGCAATACCCATTACTCCGTTTAATAAAAGTTGAGGAAGTTTTGCCGGAAGAACAACCGGTTCCTTGCGAGTTCCATCATAATTATCAATCCAATCCACTGTTCCTTTTCCAATGTCTAAAAGCATTTCTTCGGTTATCTTAGACATTTTTGCCTCTGTATAACGAAAAGCAGCCGCATTGTCGCCATCCATAGAACCAAAATTTCCTTGTCCATTAATTAATGGATATCTTAAAGAAAAATCCTGAGCCATTCTAACTAAAGAATCATAAACGGCAGCGTCTCCATGAGGATGATATTTGCCAAGAACTTCACCAATAACAGTCGCTGATTTTCTGTGTTTAGAAGAGCTTGTTAATCCTAACCCATGCATAGCGTACAAAATACGACGATGAACAGGTTTTAATCCATCACGAACATCAGGAAGAGCGCGAGATATAATTACGCTCATAGCGTAATCTAAATAGGACTCCTCCATTTCTCTGGTAATTGAATATTTTTTAATATTTCCTATTTCCATAATATTTATCTGGAAAGCGGTAATCTAGCCGGTTTAATTGCATCCGGTTCATTATAATTATTTATTATTTCTTCTTCCTTAGATTCTTCTTCTTCTTTTTCTTTAAAAAAAGAGCCGATGCTAGCCTTAAAAGCGTTTTTTAAAGAAACTGTATCATCCTTAATAGTAATATTTTTTTCATTATTTTTATCATCTTTAATTGATAAAGATTTTTTAAGAGAGAAAATCCAAGCTGAAGAGATAAAAAACATACAAACCAAAACAGACATCCATAAAATTTTAATGCGAGTATGACGAGGTTTTTCTTGAATTTTTTGAATAAAATTAATTAGAAACATATAATAATTTTTAACTTATGGCTTCATTATAATTACTTCCCTTTCCTTGCCGAGCAATTCTTTCTTTTTCAATGTTAATTTATCAACCGCCTCTATTCCATTCAATCCCATTTCTTTTATGAAATCCTGAGCATCGTCTACATCCATTTTTAATCCAGGTATTTTATAATGCATAGGAATAATAACGCCTGGTTCAATTTGATTAATTATTTTAACAGCCCTTTTTGCATCAATAGTATACTTTCCGCCAATAGGTATCATTAAAACATCAACGCTTCCAATCTTTTCTATTTGTTTATTACTTAATTTATCTTGACCAAAATCGCCTAAGTGACAAATCCTTATTTTATCAACCTCTATCAAGTAAATAATGTTTTGTTCTTTTTCTTCTTTATCGTGAAAACTTGGACAACCAACTACACTTACTCCTTTGATCTCATATTCTCCAGGACTGTCGATAATAAAGGGCTGACTACTTTCCATGCCTGTAATCGCGCTAACATTATTATGATCATAATGTTGATGAGAAACAGTCACAATATCCGCGCTGCAACGAGGCGGATTCAACCCAATTTTTTTATCAAATGGATCAGTTATAATAATTAAACGACCTCCTTGATTCGTTATTTTAAAACAAGAATGGCCATACCAATTTATAGTCATAAATTTAATACTAAGATTTTATCACATAATGAAACTCTTGCCAAGCCGCTAATCTTAAGCTATACTTCATACTAAAATATTAAAAACTATGACTAAAAAAGAATCAAAAACAATGAAGGACCTTCTTGAGAAAGAGAAAGAAGCGCCTTCCCTTCCTCAACCCGGAGATATAGTTGAAGGCAGGATTATAAAGATAAGCAATAACGAATTAATTCTTGAATTAGAACCTTTTGGAGTTGGAGTTATTTATGGAGCCGAATTAAGAGAAAACAGAGATATGGTTAGAAATTTAGAAATTGGCAAAAAAATATCAGCCTTAGTTCTAGATTCAGAAAATGACGATAACTATATTGAATTATCTTTAAAGGAAGCAAATATAGAAAAAGGATGGACAGATATTAAGAAAAAGGAAGAAGACAATGAGACTGTTTCTGTCAGAGTAATTGAGGCCAATAAAGGAGGTTTAGTAATAAGATTATCGGGGATTATAGGATTTTTGCCCGTATCTCAACTTTCATCAGAAAATTATCCAAAAGTAGAAGACGGAGACAAAAACAGAATCCTTCAAGAACTTAATAAATTTATAGGCACTGAAATGGAAGTTAAAATTATCGGGGCAGATAAAAAAACAGACAAACTAATTGTTTCAGAAAAAGCTTGCCAAGAAAAAGAATTTTATGAAAATTTAAGCAATTATAAAAAAGGAGATATAGTTGAAGGAACTGTTACTGCCTTAACTAATTTCGGAGCCTTTTTAAAGTTTGATGATAATATAGAAGGCCTTATCCATATATCTGAATTAGATTGGCAAATAATAGACCATCCTGATCAGATATTAAAAGAAAATGAAAAAGTAAAAGCTCAAATAATTGATATTCATAATGGACAAGTTTCTCTCTCTCTTAAAGCTCTTAAAAAAGATCCCTGGGAAAAAATTAAAAATAATTACAAGAATGGCCAAACTGTTAAGGGTAAAGTCATTAAATTTAATCCATCTGGAGCATTTATTGAAATTAAAAAAGGAATCCATGGAATGATTCATCTCTCTGAATTCTCAAAACAAAATAAAGAAATGGAAGAGGTTCTTGAAATAGGAAAAACGTATAATTTTGAAATAATATCATTTATTCCTGATGCTCATAAAATGATACTAGGGATAAAAATATAATAATTTTTTATGAAATATTTATTTAAAAATTTAATCATCGCTTTTTTAATATTCATGGCTATTGCCGGATTTTTTACTGTTTTTAACAATTCAAATGAAAAAATTGAAGAAATATCTTTAAGTAATTTGGTTGAAGAAATAAATCAAGAAAATGTATCAACTATTATTATTAGAGGAGATAAATTAGAAATTGAGTTAAAAGAAAACATAACAAAAGAAGCAGTAAAAGAAAGAGAATCATCTTTAACAGAATCATTAAAAAATTATGGCGTTATTCCAGAAAAATTAAAATTAGTTAATTTAGAAATAAAAGGAGAATCTGGAACAGCTTTCTGGGTAAGCGCTGTCCTTCCATTTTTGCTACCTTTGCTTATTATAGGATTCATAATCTGGTTTATGTTCCGAGGAGCTCAAAGAGGACAAATGAAAGCTTTTTCTTTTGGAAATTCTAAAGCTCGTTTAATTGATCCCAAAGATAAAAGAAATAGAGTTGGTTTTAAAGATGTTGCTGGATTAAAAGAAGCAAAAGAAGAATTACAAGAAATAGTTGAATTTCTTAAAACTCCAAAAAAATTTATTGATTTAGGAGCAAAAATTCCAAAAGGAGTGTTGCTTGTTGGATCTCCTGGAACAGGAAAAACTCTTTTAGCAAGAGCTGTTGCCAGCGAAGCGAGTGTTCCCTTTTTTAGCGTTTCTGGATCAGAATTTGTTGAAATGTTTGTAGGTGTTGGAAGCTCTCGAGTAAGAGATCTTTTTCAAACAGCTAAAAAAAACGCGCCTGCCTTAATTTTTATTGATGAATTAGACGCAATTGGAAGACAAAGAGGAACTGGTCTCGGAGGAGGACACGATGAAAGAGAACAAACTCTTAATCAAATACTCGTTGAAATGGATGGTTTTGAAACAAACACGGGAGTCATTCTTATTAGCGCGACAAATAGGCCTGATGTTCTTGATCCAGCATTGCTCCGCCCTGGAAGATTTGATAGAAGAATCACATTAGATTTGCCTGATATTAAAGATAGAAAAAAAATTCTTGAAATTCATTCTAAAAATAAGCCAATGAGCAAAGATGTTGACTTTCAAGAAATAGCGGAAAGAACTCCTGGATTTTCAGGTGCTGATTTAGCTAATTTAGTTAATGAAGCAGCTATTCTAGCGGCAAGGAGAAATAAAAAAGAAATGTCTCAAGATGAATTAAGAGAATGTATTGAAAAAGTTCTTTTAGGACCTGAAAGAAAAAGCAGTATTCTTTCTAAAGAGGAAAAAGAAATCGCCGCTTATCATGAATCAGGACACGCTTTAACAGCAGCTTTGCTTTTAAATACAGATCCAATCCAAAAAATATCAATCATTTCAAGGGGTATGGCCGCGGGATATACCTTAAAACTTCCTACATCAGACAAGCATTTTCACACACGCTCTGAATTTACCGATGAATTAATTGTTTTATTAGGAGGATATGTAGCGGAAAAAATTGTTTTTAAAGAATTAACAACCGGAGCTTCAAACGATTTGCAAAAAGCAACCGAATTAGCCAGAAAAATAGTAACTAAATATGGTATGAGTGATAAATTAGGGCCAAGAACATTTGGTGGCAGAGAAGAAATGGTTTTTCTTGGCAGAGAAATTTCTTCAGAAAAAGATTATTCTGAAGAAGTCGCTTCTCAAATAGATAAAGAAGTTTCTAGATTAATTGATGACGCTCATAAAAAAGCTAAAAAAATTATTATTGACAATAGGAAAAAATTAGATCAAATCGCTAAAGTGCTTGTTAAAAAAGAAGTTATTGAAAGAAAAGAGTTTGAAAGGTTGATGAAAAAGAAAGTTTAATGATAAAATTAGTTTATGGGCTATGGGCGTGTAGCTCAGTGGTTAGAGCAGGGCTCTTATAAGGCCAAGGTCCCTGGTTCGAGTCCAGGCACGCCCACATAATAATTTTCTAAAAGGGGCGATTGGCGCAGTTGGTTAGCGCGTCTCGGTGACATCGAGAAGGTCACTGGTTCGAATCCAGTATCGCCCACATAAATATTTATCCAAATCTTAATTTGGATATAAATATTATGCCCGCCTCTGGCGGGCTTTCTTGATTTCTGGCTTAAATTCTGTTATTTTATACAAATAAGGGCCCGTAGTTCAGTTGGTTAGAACGCCGCATTTGCAATGCGGAGGTCAGCGGTTCGAATCCGCTCGGGTCCACTATATAAAAACACCTACTTTATTTAAATGGATTTGATTTTCATACTTTTTTATTAATGCTAATAATAATAAATCCGATTCCAGATAAAATAGAAGCAATGTCGTAAGTTAAAATTATTCCATCATCAACAATATTTAGCAATCCATTTAATAACAATAGAATACCAATAATTATTACTGTAATTTTTGTTGTTTTGTTCATATTATTTTTTACATTATTGAATTTAAAAGCCGAATTTTGCCTAATATTTGTGCATATCTGACGTTCGCTGCAACGTAGCAAGAGCAAATACGGGTGAATGCTTTAGGATGAAAGCTGTAACTGGATACTCGTTGTTAGCTGATGTATTCTTTTTCTTTTTCTTTTTTCCGACAGCTGTCGGAATTGTTTTAAAAAATTTTCAAATTTCTTTTTCTGTTTTGGATTTTGAGCAGAGAGGTTAGGGGTTAATGCCCAAAACTCAAAACTCCTTATTTGTCTTTTTTTTCTTCAAGTTCTTTTTGACTTCTTGGTGCAGATTCTACAAGTGAATCTATTTCATACTCGTCTGCAAAATATCTATCCAGAAATTCTAAACTTAATTTTGCAAATCCATGTTTATCAATTATTTCATTTCCTTCTTCATCAAATAAACAAAAATCTGGGTGAGCTCCATTATTTCCAAAGTTTTTTACTTTATACAAAAGGGCTTTTAATTTTTCTGATATTCCTGTGGATTCGATTTGTGCGTATAAGTTTTTCCCAGTCGTATTACTATCTATCATTTCTTGCTGTATTGCGCGACGAGCCATTAGCATGCAAGCATTATAAAAACCATTGTTGTAGCAATTTATTGCTTCTTTAAAATCAGTTCTTACTTTTTCATTTGTAATAAGCTGTAAATTTACTCTCGGTTTCCAATCACCAACAATCGGATAATAAATATCTAATTTTTGGTTATAGCTAGCAGCATGACTACGAAAACTATTTGGGTCACAACCGTTTGCTGTCCATTTTGTAGCTATTAGGCCTTGGCAGTTCGTGCAAATATAAGGAATATGATGCTTGTTGTCGCTTACACATTTTTGATGCCCCTGCTCAATAACCACAAATTGACATTTTGTGTCACAATGAGGACAATTTAATGATAATGTTTTTGAATATGACATAATGTATTATTAAAAATTTATTAAGCAAATGCAAACAGTTGTTGCTGTGAAGAAACTGGCTCTGTAACTTCTTCCTCAATTTCTCTTTCCAACATCTTTATAATGGTATCACCAATATGATAGCCAAGATTTACTGGTACTGCATTTCCAATCTGTTTATATTGTTGTGAAATTGAACCTGCAAATTTCCAGTTGTCAGGAAATGTTTGGATTCTAGCATATTCGCGAACAGTAAGAGGGCGAGTTTCTTCGGGATGACATCGTTCTGTTTGTTTTTGGGCTGGGCTACAAGTCAATGTTAATGACGGTTCATCCCATGAAAGCCTTCTTGCCATGCCAGTTTTTCCTCCTCCCATAAAAAAACTTGCTCCCATATATTCTTTTTGTAATTTTTCTGGTAAATCTCTCCAATACCCACCTGGTGGAATAAGTTCTAAAATTTCATGTTTTTTTTCGGGATATTTTTGACCCTCAGATTTTGGGCATTTATACAGTGCTTCACGCAATGGGATAATATAATCTTTTTCTTTGGGAAATGAGATAGGAATATCTAGATCATTTCGTACCCCAATAATTATCAAGCGCTCTCTTTTTTGTGACACATCTAAATATTGTGAACGAAGTACTTTATATTTTACTCTGTAGCCCAATTCTTCCAAAACAAAAATCATTGTTTTTAGGGTTCTTCCTCTGTCGTGATTTAAAAGACCCTTTACGTTTTCACCAATAGCAATTTTTGGTTTAACTTCTTTTACGCATCTTGCAAATTCAAAAAACAAAGTTCCGCGAATATCTTCAAATCCCATTTTTTTACCAGCATAAGAAAAAGTTTGACAAGGAAAACCTCCTTGTACAATGTCTGCTTGTCCTTCCTTAAATTTTAAATTTCGAATATCGTCTTCTACTACATTCCAATCCGGTCTATTGATTCGTAAAGTTTCACAAGCATATTTATCATATTCATTTAATAAAACATGCTCAATGCCCGCATTTTCCATACCTATTGCCGTACCTCCAGCTCCAGCAAATAGTTCAATTGCTGTGTACGGTGATTTTTTCTTGTTTTTTAAAATTTTAAACTTATTTGTTTTACTTCCAGATTTATTTTGGATTCTTTTAATCTCATCTAACAAGAATATTCTTGCGTTTCTGTCATCCCTAAATGACTTAATTAAACCGAATTTATCCCAGCGTCTAATAGTATCAATTGATATGTTTAGCAGGGTAGCAGCTTCACCTGCCGTATAATATTTTTGATTGGTTTGCATATAAAAATGATAGAAATTATATCTATCATAATTATATCAAATAACCAATACCTATGCAAAGGTTATATTGTGGAAAAAGCCATTTTAAACAATTCAAAATATTCTTTTGCCTCTTTTTTACTTAGCTTGTACCTGTGCTTATCAGCTAAAACTTGAGGTAAAACTTCAAATAATTCTTGAAGAGCATTTTTTCTACCAGTAGCCATTTCGTAAAAACTCATGCCATCAATAACTCTAATTTTATTTTTAACAGGTCTACGTTTTTTAGTTTTATTATCAGGTGGAGTGAATGGTTTATTATATTTTTTCTTTCCTTGCGGGATCACTTCAACAAAATATCCAATATAATCAGTGTACTCGGGCATTTTTAGTTTTGACTTAATTGCATCATAAATTTCAACTTTATGATTACCTTTTGTTGTATTAAATTTATTCTTTACTTCCGCAATGATTTTCTTTTCTTCATTTACAACATCAAGACCACCTCCCACACCTAAGTCTTTCCATCCAGGCACAGCCCCTAAAACTTCTTGATGAAAATCACCAATAGCATTTTGCATTGTTTTTTGAGTTTGTCGGGCTTTTTCTTGTTCAATCCATTTTTGATAGGAAATTGAATGTGTAACTCCGTGAAATAGAGCAGAAAAAGGATCTACAACGTTTTTGTGTAGCTTAATTTCTGCGTCATGTTCTGCTGTTTCAATTATATTGACTACACGAGCAACTGCAACACAAAGATCTTTGTCGGATATGAATTTCAAATAAGACATAATATTTAATTTTGTTGTTAATATTGTAACTTGTTTTCCCCAAAATTTAAAATCGTTTTCGGAGCGGAGCGGAGAAAATTTGGGAAAATTGTGAGCAGAGCAATTTTCCTTTTATCCCTTGTTATACGAAGGTTAGGGTGTAGCCCGAAAGCGCAGCGTCCCCTTGAGTTGAGAATGAGCCCGTACATAGAATCTATCTAATCGATTTTTTTGTTTTTAATATAATTATCAATTCTCTTGTTTCTTGAATTAATGAAATGGATTACTCTTTTTTTATATAATTGATATTCACTAATATCTGAAAAAGTCGGACGAGTTTTAAAGTTGTCAAATGGTAAATAAAATTTTATATTCCTTTTTTCATCAAGCATATCATCTAACAAAAAGAATTGGATGTAACCTATAAAATCATCAAACAAATCAAAGAAGTCTTTATAACGCAGTAAAGTATCATAAAGCGGACTTTTTTGTCCCAAATAAAATAGACGAATACACTCTAATGTTAGGTCGAATCTATCATCAATTAAACTATTTACTCCGCGTGCTTGATTAATTGTATGATTCCCATTAATTCTTTTATTTGGAAAAATGATATAAGCTCCGATGGTTGAACCTGCATTAAAAAGTTCGTTTACATCTTCTGGAATTTGTTTAACAATCCAATTCTTTCTCTTTTGATTTCTGTATGAGTGTGTTATTGCATCGCTACCTAAAAAGAATTCTCCAAGTTCTGACTTATGATATAAATAAGCTCCACTTTTTTCATCAGATAAATCAAAAGTCTTACCATTTGACAAAGGTTTACTCCACAATATTTTATGATATTTCTTAAGTGTTGGACTGGTGCTATCAGGATCACCACCATTTGCATCAGAGTAAAAATTAAATGTTGTATCAACTATCATGTTATATTAAAAAATCGATTAAATTTAATAAATGTATTGATTTGATTAGGAGAAAAGGGCTCATTCTCAATTTCACTTAACTGGTTATTATGCAAACTTTTTATTATTTAAACACATAAATTTGTATATTATACAAACTTATAATACAATACATAAATAATATAATTATATTTATAATCTCAATATTATTATAATGATATTAAACTTAAAAGGCAAATGGAAATTCTAGAAAAAGTTAAGAAATTATTGAAATTAAGAGGTATATAGTTCAAAAAAATCAAAAATCCATTATGAAAATAATTTTTGAAGATAATGATATTATTGTTGTTGATAAACCCGCTGATTTAACTGTTCATCCAAATAATTCAGAACAAAAAGACACATTAGTTCATCAATTGCTTGATTATTATCCAAAACTCAAAAATATTGGCGAAGATTCATTAAGACCGGGCATAGTTCATAGATTAGACAAGGATACTTCTGGAATAATAGTCATAGCTAAAAATAGTAAATCATTTAATTATTTGAAAGATTTATTTAAAAATAGAGAAATTGTTAAAAGATATATTGCTTTAGTTCATGGAAAGGTCAAAGATAAAAAAGGAACAATCACAAAATCAATCAGTTTTTCAAAAAAAGATCATAAAAAAAGAACTGCTTTATTAGACGCTAAATCAAAAAAAGCATGGACGGAATATAGGGTTCTAGAATATTTTTATTTTTCAAAAAAAGAATATACTTTATTAGAGGTCTCTTTAAAAACAGGCAGAACTCATCAAATTAGAATTCATTTAAAATCGATCGGACATCCAATTGTTGGAGATAAACAATATAAGTTTAAAAGACAAATTTGTCCAAAAAGTTTAACAAGACAATTTTTACACGCTAAATACTTGAAATTTAAAATGCTTGATGGTAAGATAATGGAGTTTAAATCAGGACTTCCAGAAGATTTAAAAAAAACATTAAACGAGATTAAAAACAATGAATAGATTAGAAGAATTTAATAAAAAACAATTAAAAAAAGATATTCCTGAAATTAAATCAGGAGATACTGTTTGCGTTCATCAAAAGATCAAAGAAGGCGACAAACAAAGAATTCAGATTTTTGAAGGATTAGTTATTGCTAAAAAACATGGTAAGGGCATAAACGCAACTATCACAGTCAGAAAGATAAGCAAAGGATTTGGCGTAGAAAGAATTTTCCCTATTCACGCCCCTTTCATTGAAAAAATAGAAGTGATTAAACATCACAAGGTTAGACGCGCAAAACTCTATTATATCAGACATAAATCTGCCAAAAAAGCCCGACTTCAAGAAATTAAAGAAAAATCAAATAAAAAGATTTCTTCTGGAAATAAAACTGAAACTAAAAAAGAAGAATCAACTGAGAAAAAATAAGCCCAGGTGGTGGAATTTGGTATACACACATGGTTGAGGGCCATGGCTCTCTGAGCGTGCGGGTTCAAGTCCCGCTCTGGGCACTGTAATTTTAAAATTATTCTTCCTCTATTATAGTGTCAAAAGGACAAATTTCTTTACATTTGCCGCATTTTTGGCACTTTTTTTGATCTATAACAGCTTTGTTGTCCTTGTTTATAGTAATCGCTCCATAGGGACAAATTTTAAGACAAGCTCCGCAACCAGCACATTTTGATTTATTAACTTTAAATTTAACCATATTTTTTACAATCATTTTACAAAAAGAAAACAGTGGCAATGACCATTTTTTTTAATTTCTTTTTTATGATAAATACAAGGACAAATAATTTTATTGTCTTCTTTTTCAATCATTTTAATTCTGCGACAAGGACAATATTTCTTGCCGTATTTTTTTTCTCGTTCAAGCAATGTATTGATAAGATTATCTGATATTTTACGGTTCGGATTTAATTTAAAATCATTCTTTTCAGCATAATCTTTATACTCCCTAAATATTTTTTTGAAATCCTTTCCCCTTTTAAGCATATTGCATGGCTTTATTTAATGAACGGACATTTTTCTTTTTTAACTTCTCCGTCTAAAACAGCTCTGATAAATTCATTACATGACTTAAACCCGCATTTTCCGCAATTTAAATCAGGAAGCATATTTTTGATTTCTTTTCCAGCTAAAAATCTTTGACGCGATTCTTTTTCATCAATTATTTTATTGCCATAACAATAACCGCAGATCGCTGAAGGCATAGAATGTTTTAATGTGAGTTTCCTGCCATCAATAGATAAAGATTCTTTTATAGATTCTGCAATATCGATAGCTCCTTCTCCTGTGAGTCCATTAACTTCAGTTATTTTTGCTTTAGGATTAACTTTCAAAACTTTTACTCTAAAGATTTCTCTTTCTGCTTGAGAAATCAAATCTCCTTTGCTAATAGCTACAACATCTGCTTGAGTTAAAATAGGTCCATAGCGAAAAGGATCTCCTGAAGTAATATCCAAAATACTAACTCCCAATCCTTCTTTGATGTAAGGAGAACAACGCAAACATAAACCGGCAGTTTCCAGAATAATAATATCCTTATCTTGGTTTTCTTTAATTATTCTCGGAATTTCTAAAGCCGTATAATGATCAGGACAAAGTTCTCCAGCTAATTTTTTGATAGTAGGAATTTTATATTCATTAGAAATATATTCATCATCTGATGTTCGCAGACAATCAAATTTAGCAAAGAATAATTTAAAATCATCTTTTAATTCATGAATTATATGTTTAATTATACTTGTTTTTCCTGATCCAGGTGTTCCTGCAAAAATTATAAATTTCATATTATTTTTTTGATTTAATTGGTTCGCAATATATTTCTACATTTTTAATTTCTTCACCCTGCCTTATTTTATCTCTAATGTTTAAGCTATAATTTTCTATCCAATTAAGATAATGAGCAATGCCCTTTTCTTTTAAAGTTACGTTTAAAACTTTAACAATACCTCCATTTTTAATAATAATTCTTTTATCAGCATTTAGAGCTAAAGAAGGATCGTGAGTAACAATTAGAATAATTTTTCCTTCTTCCACTAAAATTCTAATTGCTTCTTCTTTTTTAATACCGGCATTCTCTATTTCATCAATTAAGATAATAGGAGAAATACTGATATTTGCAACATCGGAAACCATCAAAGCCCTGCTTTGTCCTCCAGATAAATTTAATAGATTCATTCCCGGTGTAATCATCTCGCCTGTAATTCTATTGGCTTCATTTATCACTTCTTCAATTAATCCCGGTTTTGATTTTTTACCACGAGATTCCAAATGTAAACGCAAAAAATCTTCAACAGACATATCTGTCAAAAAATTCATACTTTGAGCTAAAGAAGCAATTAATTTTCTTTTTGGATTGGAACGAATGTCTTTATCAGGAATTTCATCATTAACTAAAATTTTTCTTTTGCTTTTTGTGTCTTTCTGAGCCAATCTTTCAATATCATAAAGAAGCTGACTTTTACCAGCTCCAGTATGTCCGACAATAGCTATTACTTCTCCTTTTTTAATATCAATTCTTTCAAAATTCTCTTTTTCATTAAACTTATTTATTCCAGGCAGAATTGTAATTTTTTCAATCTGATCATTCATACTTTTATTTAATCTTTATTATCAATAACAGAACTAATAGCTTCTGCAATGATTTCTTTAGGTTGAACTCCTGTAAATCTTTGAATAATCTTGCCATCTTTAAATAAAATTAACGTAGGAATAGCATCTATGGAAAAACTAGAAGAAATTAGAGGGCTTTCATCAACATTAAGTTTACCTATTTTTATTTTATCTCCGAATTCATTATCAAGTTCCTGAATAATGGGCGCTATCATTTGGCAAGGAACGCACCAAGTAGCCCAAAAATCAACTAAAACCGGTTTTTCGCTTTGAAGAACTTCTTCTGAAAAATTATTATCGCTTAAAATTAGATTTGACATAAATTTATTTGTTTTTAATTATTTCTTTTAATAAAAATTCAATATTTTTTCTTTTTCCAAGATTGATTGATTTTAAACAAGAAGATAAATTTTCTTTAAAATAGATTTCAATAACTTTTTTTAAACCAAGATTAATCGCATAAAATTGTTCCGTTATTTTACGGCAATCCTCTTTTTTTTCAATAATATTGGCTAACCCGTCAATTTGACCTTTAATAATATTTAAACGTTGAATTACTGTATTTTTTCTCATATATTTAAACAATTGATTTCTATTGTATACCCCTATAGGGTATATGTCAAATTAGTGTAATATAAAAATCCCGTTGGGGAAATCTTTCCATTCTTCAAGTTTAATTAAACTTCTCTTTCTAAATTAACATCGCATTTAGGACATTTTATTGTTGAACAAGGAATACCTCTTTTGTGTTCCGTTCTATAACCGCATTTTTTGCAAACACAATAACCTTGAGGATCAGCTCCTTGTCCTTGCCACCCAAAACCTTCTCCTAAACTAATCTTGCCTAAAATTTTTCTCGGTTCATAAAAGCTTTCCGTAAAATTATGACTTTCAATTTGAATAGCAACATATTCTAATAATTTAACTTTATCTATTAATTCTTTTTTAATTCTTTTAGTTATTTCGGTTGCCTTAACCACGCTTAAATTTTCAGGCAAACCTATTTTTATATTAGCGGTAATAATTGATCCTTTTTTCTGAGTTTTCATTTCTTTTAATTCAACATTTTCCTTCTTATAACTTTCAATAATTTTTCTAATTTCATCTTCTTCTTCTTTATCAGCGGAAACATCAAGTAAAGAATTAACCGCTCCTTTGCCTAAAGAAAAAGATTCTTTAATGATATATAGACCGACTAATAAAGCGAGTAATGCGTCTATGTAGATCCAATATTTTGAAAAGATTAAAGCGATTAAAACTACCAACGAAGCGTAAACATCAACTCTTGAATGAATTCCATCAGAAATCAAACTTACTGAATTTTCTTTTTTGCCATAATAAATTTTTAAACGCGCCATTATTTCATTGATCAGAGCTGAAAAAATCATAATCCCTAAAGAAAGATATCCTATTGTTACAACTGAGGGATTATAAAAACTGCGATAGGCGTCGTAAACGATAAATAATCCAGTTATGAAAAGAATTAAGGTTATAATCAAACCAGCCAGAACTTCAGATTTATAATGTCCATAGGGATGTTTTTCATCCGCTTTTTTCTTAGATATTTTTATACCTAAAAAACTAATGAAAGACGATAAAATATCCATTCCTGAATGGATACCTTCTGCTAAAATAGCTGCAGAATTAACTAAAAGACCAATTAAAATTTTTCCAATTGCTAAAACAAAATTAGCTAAAACAGAAATTAAAGATATTTTTTCTTTCATAATCATTATTATATCAAAATATGGAAATTTCTGGAAATCTCTGATAAGATAAAAGAGTTAAGGGCGGTTAACTCAGTGGCTAGAGTGTCTCGTTTACACCGAGGAAGTCAGAGGTTCGAATCCTCTACCGCCCACCACAAGGAGAGGTGCTCCGAATGGCTAAGGAACCGCTCTCGAAAAGCGGCGCCCGTTTACGGGTTTGTGGGTTCGAATCCCACCCTCTCCGCCAAGTTAAAAAAATAAATTTAAAAATCTATGAAAAAAATAACTTTAATTTTATTAATAATAATTTCTTTATTTATTGGATATTTTTTAGGAAATTTATTTCCTATAGATATCTTAAAATCAGACAATAATCCTTTTGATTTATCAGTTAATAAAACTGAAGGCATTCAAGGAAACGCTAGACTTGAAGTAACTTTATTAATGGACAATGGGATGCCACTAAGCAATGTAGAAGTAGATTTAGCTGAAAATCCTGGATCTCCTTTAACAGGCGGAGTTGCCCTATCCGATGAAAATGGTCTGGCTGTTTTTAATGTAATGCCCGGAAATTATTTTATTTTCTTCAATGATAATAACTTTCCAAAAAACGTAGAGGTTCCTGAACCAGAACCAGTTGAAGTAATCACAGATAAAATTAATCAAAAAACTATAACATTGAAAATAAAATAATATGCCTGATTTTATAACAAACAATCAAATTGAATTTATTCTTATAGCGATTTTAATTCTAATAATACTTTGGAATGTTTTTTTGAATTTTAAAATTTGGCAGATAAAAAAGAAATTAAAAACTTTTTTTAATGGGAAAAAAGCTTCTGATTTAGAGGGAGTGCTTTTTGAAGAAATCAAAAGATTAAAAAAAGCTGAAAAGAATATACTAGATCTTTTTAAAGTATCAAAAAATTTGGAAAAAATAAGTCAAAAAACAATTCAAAAAATTGGCGTCATCCGTTTTAATCCTTTTAAGGAAACAGGCGGAGATCAAAGTTTTGCCATTGCTTTGCTTGACGCTGATAATAATGGATTAATTATTTCAAGTTTATTTACAAGAGAAGGAACAAGGGTCTATACTAAGCCGATTGAATCAGGAGAATCAAAATATCTTCTTTCAAAAGAAGAAATTGAAGCTTTAAAAAAAGCTGGTCTAAAAATTAAATAATTAAGAAAAATAAAAAAGCCCTACGGCTTTTTTTATTTGAGAATATTTTTTTGGATTAATTTTGTTTATTTCTTCTTAATCTTTTCTTCTTTAAGAATTTTTTTAGCTATCAAAAATACAACAAAAGCTAATATAATGAAATTTATAGCTTCCGCAAGAAAAGAACCCCATTTTAAAGCTATTGGACCAATTTCTAAAGAGGCATTTCTCCATGATTCTCCCAATATGAAGGGGTCTATTATAGGCATAATAATATCATTAACCATAGATTTAACCAATGAAGTGCTAGCAGCTCCCATTATAAAAGCAAGGCCAAGTCCTACTATTTTATATTCCTTAAGAAATCCTAAAAAATCTTTTATCATAAATTTTATATTATTTATTTCATCTGAAATACAAACAAATAAATAAAGTATCGCTTATTGGTTCAGGAGAACACATGCTAATATGATTTAATTCTTTTTTTCCTTATTGGGTAATAAACTAACCCAAAGATAATAAATAACAAGCCAATCACAACAGCAATCCATCCGGCATATAGAAAAAATCCATTATCTTCAAATAGTTTAATAGCGGCAATGCCCAAAACAAATGCAGAAAATCCTGTCCTTATATATGCAAGGGCATTACGCTCATTAGCAAGAATGGTTCTCTCTTGAGCAAGTAGCTTATGTGATTTAACTGATTCTTTAAAATAATTATTTTCCATAATAATTAAGAATAAAATAATTCAAACCTACGAACATTCTGCAAAAATTTTTCTCTTATTAATCGCTATTATATGGGGAGAGTGCAACCTGACTGATTAAAGGGACAATATGACGCAGAGGAACTCTTTTATCTTCTATTTTTTTTATAAGAGAATTAAGTTCGTCAGAATTAATATTGCCAACTAAAGCATTTCCTTGTTCTCTTATATAAGTATAAACATCTCCGTTTGGAGCAATGAAACAATATTTGTCTTCAGAATCAGCAAACTTCTTCATCCTGATATCTATTAAAGGAAATTCATCCTTAATCTTTGCACAAATATTATCAAATTCATTTTGTTGAATCAAAAAATTGCACTGATTTAATTTTCCTCTATTCAATGGAATAAATTCTAGAAGAGACCAATACTTTATCGGCAAATTACTCAAAATTTTTCCGATTTTATGAACTTCATTTTTATTGATTTTTGTAATAAGTGTTTTAATATTAACTGAAATATTAAGGTTATGAAAAATTTTAATTAAATTAATTGTGTGATTTGTTATGTCTTTATTTTTTCTCATTTTAACTTGCATATTGGTTTTCACTGCATCCATTGTTAAACTAATTCTAGAGATTAAAGGAGCAATCTTTTGCGCCAAGAGATTATCAATTTTAAGTCCATTTGTATGGAGAATAATCTTTAAGTTATTTTGTTTTATATAATCAAGAATTTCTAAAAAATTATTTGCACAAAGTGGTTCTCCCCCGCTAATTGTAATTTTTTTAATACCCGATTTGATAATTTTATCAATAATATTTTTTTTAAAGTCCAATGAAACATCTGGCATTTTTACATCCCAAAAACAAAAATCGCAATTGAGATTACATGAATTTCCTAAAAGATAATGAATTTCCCTCATAGTTAGAACTTAATTCTCTGAATATTATAAATTTAACTAAAGCGTACTCCATGAATTATTTTGCACAACCAATAATTATCTAATCTTCCTATTTTTTAATATATTTGTAATTATATCATTTTCAAAAAAAGCATACAAATTTATGTACCAATAAATTTTAACTTAAATTGACCAAAGTGTCTTTAAGTGGTATTTTAAACAGTATGATATCTAAAAAAGAACAAAAAAGTAACCTTCAACCTAAACCACCCGTTGTAGTTATTTTAGGTCATGTTGACCATGGAAAAACTAGTATTTTAGATTATATTAGAAAAAGCAAAGTGACTCAAAGAGAATCAGGGGGAATAACTCAGCACATTGGGGCATATCAAGTAGAACATAATAATAAAGAAATAACTTTTATTGACACTCCTGGTCACGAAGCTTTTTCAGCTATGAGATCAAGAGGGGCTAAAGTAGCTGATATTGCTATTTTAGTTGTTGCGGCCGAGGAAGGAATTAAACCTCAAACAAAAGAGGCAATTGATCATATTAAAAAAACAGGAATTTCTTTAATTGTTGCTTTAAATAAAATTGATAAAAAAGAAGCTCAGCCAGAAAGAGTTAAAGAAGAGTTATCTAAAAAAGAAATTGTTGTTGAGTCTTTAGGCGGACAAATCCCCTGTATTGAACTTTCAGCTAAAACAGGTCAAGGCATTGATAATCTTTTAGAAATGATACTGTTAATAGCCGAGATGGAAGAATTAAAAACTTCAGTTAACGCTCCTGTTTCAGGAATTATTATTGAATCTAATCATAATAAGCAAAGAGGCGCTACAGCTACTTTATTAATAAAAGAAGGAATATTAACCAATAAAGATATTATTGGAACCAATTCAGCTTGTGGAAAGATAAAAACTATGGAAGATTTTCAACATAATCCTATTGAGAAAGCAATGCCTTCAACTCCTGTTATAATCACCGGTTTTGATAAAGTTCCTCAAACAGGAGAAAAATTTTATGTTTTTGAAAATTTAGAACAAGCTCAAGCAAGAATTGAAAAACATAAATTAAAAAATAATTCTTCCTCCGAAAAAGAAGTTTTTCTATTTGAACCTGATAAAAAAATTCTAAACATTATTTTAAAAGCAGATGTTCAAGGATCTATAGAAGCAATAAGAAAATCTCTTAAAAGTATTCCCGACGATGAAGTTTCTTTAAGAATACTAAAAGCTGAAGCTGGAGATATTACAGAATCAGATATTAAACTGGCTGAATCATCTCAAGCTAGAATAATTAGTTTCAGAATTAAAATTAATTCTTCTATTAAACGGATAGCTCTGCAGAGGAAAATAAAGATTGCTAATTTTGAAATAATTTATGAACTTATTCAAGCAGTCAGAGAAATGCTTTCTAAACTATTAGAACCTGAAGTAATAAGACACCCTCTAGGAAAATTAAAAGTTTTAGCTTTATTTAAAAAAGAAAAAGACAGACAAGTTGTCGGAGGCAAGGTAATTAGCGGACAAATTAAAAAAAATACTCTAATTAATATTGTTCGCGATGATAAAAAAGTAGGGCAAGGAAAAATAATTCAACTTCAAAGAAATAAAAAAGAAACAGAAGAAGTATCTAAAGACCAAGAATGCGGAATTATGTTTCAAGGAACTATTAGAGTTGAAGA
>Ga0210057_1001942_pt1 | contig 30557 bp, 27 predicted proteins | sample CryGeyCG2114_010_2_FD_183968 | JGI IMG/M metagenome (GOLD analysis project Ga0210057, IMG submission 183968) | Groundwater microbial communities from aquifer - Crystal Geyser CG10_big_fil_rev_8/21/14_0.10 (SPAdes) (version 2) | ecosystem: Environmental > Aquatic > Deep subsurface > Groundwater ...
ATATTTTACTGTTTCGGCGTCAATCGCCGGAATAATCCGTTCAAACGGAGCAAGTGGTAAAAATTTCAAAATATCTCCCGCAATATTATAACTTTCTTTGGTAAACCCAAGTATTTGACGATCCGGAAACTGAAAATCCTGCACCGCCGTTCTCTCGGTTAAAAATTCCGGATTGAATAAAATCCTCAAATCGGAATACTGCTTCTGGTACTTGTCGGTTGTTCCTGGAATTATCGTGGATTTGATAATCACCGGCTTTCCTTTTTCCGCCTTGGCAGCATTGGCCATTGCGTCATCCATTGCTTCAAGATCAATCCCCATATTCTCCTTATGAGGAGTTGGAACGGCAATAATGATATAATCTTGTTGTATGACATCTTCTACTGGATCACTGTCTTTAAATTTATCGTAAACTTTTACTTCGTGTCCATTGTTTTTATAGTAATTAGCAATAGCACTTCCCACAAATCCACCACCAATGATACCGAGAGATTTCTTTTTCATCACTTTTATATCTAATTCTTAGTTGATTAATTGTTGTATGATAAGTATTATAACGTTATGAATACAAGCGGTCAACAAATCAAAATCCTATATATTGTCACCCAAGGCAACTGGGGAGGGGCGCAAAAGTATGTTTTTGATATGAGCAAATCGGTTAGCGTAGATTATTCAGTTGTAGTTGCTTCTGGTATTGAAAACGATACTTTGGGTAAAAAAATTACAGACCAAGGAATAAAATACGTCGGATTAAAACATTTAGTCAGAAATATTAATCCTATAAAAGATTTTAAAGCAATAAAAGAAATCGCCAATCTAATAAAAAAAGAAAGACCAGATGTCGTCCATCTAAACAGCTCCAAAGCGGGAGTCTTGGGTAGTATTGCGGCACAATCAGCAGATGTCAAAAAAGTAATATTCACAATGCACGGATTAGTGCTCAACGAACCGCTTAATCCTGTTAAAAAATTAATATATTTAATTGCGGAACGATTATCTGCCCGTTTTACTGACGAATTGATAGCGGTTTCGGAAAAAGATAAACAATCAGCGATTAAATATGCGGTAAAATCCGCAAAACATATTTCCGTCATCCATATTGGAATCGGTTTAAAATCTCTTGAATTTTTTCCAAAAGATAAAGCGCGACTTGAACTTGGTCTTGATCCTAATAAAACAATTGTCGGCACAATCGCCGACTTTTATCCGGCCAAAGGTTTACCATATTTGATTGATGCGGCAAAGAAGCTGATTGCGGAAAAACCTGACTTACAATTCGTGCTGATTGGAAGATCAGGACCGGACAAGAAAAAGATTAAACTGCTCGCGGAAAAACTCGGCGACAAATTTATTATTCGAGAAAATCTTGACCAAGCTTCCCAATATTTGAAAGCTTTCGATATTTTTGTCTTGCCAAGTGTCAAAGAAGGACTACCTTATACCATCCTGGAGGCTATGGCAGCTGGTTTACCGATTGTGGCCACCAAAGTCAGCGGTGTGCCGGATGTTTTGGAACACGAGCGATCAGCTTTACTGGTAGAACCTGCGAATTCAGACAAACTAGTCGATTCTATTCATCTTCTGCTCTCTTCTGAACAACTTATAAACACTCTTTCCACAAACGCAAAAAACCGGGTTGCCGACTTCAGCTTAGATAAAATGGTTGCGGAAACGAAAAATATATACCATCCCTAGCGGGCACTAAAAAACACCTTGAGTTCATCGAAAGGTATTTTGTGTTTACTAGATTTTATTTCAAAGGATTCTTTTCGTAAAAACCAGAATTGACGTTTTCAATAAAAGCTTCAGCTTCGGCAATATAATTTCCACCAAATCCTTTAATAACATCCGCGATTGCGATCGCTTCTGCCCGTTCACCCCTATAAGCGTACGACAGCGCGAAATCGATCCATGCATCAACATTGTCTGGTTCGACTTTTGTCAATTCTTCGGTAAAAAATGAAATCCAATCGAAATCCCTGGCGGTTTTGGCTAGTCCCAACATCCTGGTTAAATGCTTTGCCTGTTTGTAATTTGCGCCGGCAATTTCCATTTCATCGATCAAATCTGCAATTTCGCCATTCCTTCCTTGCATGAAATACAGCCTTACCAGATTAATATAAGACTCAACCACCTCGGAGTTTAACTCAATAGTCTTTAGAAAAAACTCTTCTGCCAGTTTTGCGGAATCCTCGGCCTGCTTTGCGTCTCCCGCTTCTTTGTAATCTTCATATAGATAAAGATAAGAATAACCGGCTTCTTGAGGACCATGCGGTCTGGTCGGAGTCAGCTCTTGCAGTTTTGGGATGTAACTCAAAGCTCTCTCGATCCGAATTTTTTCCTCGCCAGGAACCGCGTCGCGGGTAGTATTGTAAAACCGCGCGGCCAAAAGATAATTTTTAGCATCATCCGGCTTTTCAGAAATCAATTTTTCCAGTTGTTCCTCGGCATAAGTTACGATAGTAAAAACTTCCGGATTAATAGGTCCTTGCTCGCCTAGCTGCGTCCCGATAAAATCTATAAACTGGATTCGGTATTCGTTTTGGCCGTAGTTTTCTTTTTCCAAGACATCTTTAAACCGATCAAAGATTACATAAAAATTATCTTCCACCGGGTTTGATCGCAGGGCAACAGCGGCGGCCAAGTTTATTTTGGCAGGCTCCAAGGTTCCCTTCCACATTATCGGCCCTAGAAGCAGCAAGTACACAGCCAGCGCCCCCAGCCATAACTTCTTCGAGGTTAGTATTTTTGGCACATCGAATTTTGGTAAAAAATTACTTGCCATAAACGCCCAAGCAAAAAACAGGAAAACATAAGTCCCGATGCTTTCAAAAACAAATAAATCCTGGACAAAGTATGCCGCCGCAAGGGAGATAAAAATGATTGCCGGAACCTGCTTTTCTTCGTTCCCTCGCAGACGCTTGAGCATATAGTACGCGGGATAAAAAATAAATCCAAGATATAAAAGCAATCCGACTATGCCGGTAGTTACCGCTCTATCAACAACTACATTGTGCGCGCGGTCAAACCAAACCACAGATCCTTCATCTTTATAAATAATCGGCGGAAAATTTTTATTAAAAACAATATTATAATTTTCTAAACCATAACCAAAAATCGGCTTATCCTTCCAACCTTCTATTCCCGCCCTCCAGGCCGCGATACGCGTCTCGGTTGTTCTGTCAGTAAAACTAAAAACAGTGAGCTTGTTTAGCATTGGTGAATTTTTTACAAACGGTCGATCGCGGAAAACAATCAATAACCCGACTGCGGCCACCACTAATATAATAGCCCCGAGGGCAGATTTTCTAATTATTGGAATATGCCGCTTTGTCCAAACCAAGAGCAGGCTGGAAAACACTATTGATCCGACCAAGGCCACCAAAGCGCCTCTGGTTTGGGTGGCAAAAATCACCCAAATAAAAAGCGCCGCAAGCGTGCCGTAATAGATTCTCGCGATTTTAGAATTTCTTTTCCAAAAAAGATACGCGGCAAACGCTATCTGAAACAATATATAACCGGCCAAAAAAGACGCGTTCCCAAATGTCGCGTCCGCGCGGTCCCCGGAAGTAGCCAGCACCGACTCAAGTTTCAATGATTGCGCGACCGCGAACAAAGAAACCAACAACGCTACAACTAAAGATATATCAAAAAATCTCGCCCAAGTTTTTTCCGTTTTTATAACCGACGTTAAAATAACAAAAAAAGCTGCTAAATGCAGTAGTAAAAACAATCCATCACTTCGTTCCATATCGCCCCAAAAACTGCCATAAAAATTGACCCCTAAAAAGGACGATATAAAAGCTCCAATGATAAATAATCCTAAAATTATCGTTAAGATGTTTCTTTTGGGACGATACTGCTCATCGACTAGCGCCAAATACAAAAAGGCCAATAACATTATCTCGACAACTATCCGGAAAAGAAAAGCTTTGGTGGCAATAAATGGAAAAAAGAAACTATTGTTAACGAAAAGGGGGGCGGCAAGTGCCAGCGCGGCGCCCGCATAAATAATCCAAAGAGAAATTTTTTTTAGTGTTTGCATGATGATCTTGGCTAAAAATCCAGATGTCAAAATCCCCACCTGCCTAAGCCTGTTATATCAGGTAAGACATGTTAAGAATAAATGAGTTGAAATAAAGGATTTGTAGGAATATCATATGGCGGCAAATGGCGGGCAGGCAAATTACAAATCAATGATTAAAGCTCAAAATCCAAAATAATAATTCTTTTGTCATTTGGATTTTAGGACTTGATTTGACATTTGATATTTAGATTTTGGATTTCTTTCTTCTTATCTAAGTTCTAGATAATTTTGTCTAAATTCCTCCGCTGAATCCGGTTTTAAAGTTTCCAACCGGGAAAGATAATTCTTGGCCTTCACAAAATCTTCTTGATCTATAAAAAAGTTGGTTAAAGCTGAATAATAACTGGCGGCGTTGGAAACGTCGGTTTCAATCGCCATAAGCATTGTCGGCTCAAACATGTCCTGCTTTTCTTTCAGATTAAACAGGTACAAATCCATAAGCCCTTGATAGGCCGGGGTATAATCGGGGCGCAAATCAAGCGCCATTAGATAGTAATTTTCGGCCTTTAGAAAATCCTTTAGAAAATACTGGTAGTTGGTAGCGATATTGTGAGCGGCGGCAAAGTTTAGCGGTTGCAATTCCAAAACCTTTTCCCAAGCCCTAATCGCTCCTTCGTGATCGTTTAAAAATTCTTTTATGTTTCCAAATAACATCCACTGACTGGAATCTTCTGGGGTTTCAATAACAACATCTTTTTGCGCGTACAAACTATCAATTTTTGCCTGATAAGCCTCTTCCGGTAATCCTTCGGCAGGCGAAAACTTCGATTCGTCAATTTGTAAGATTTTTTTAACATCTCTCTCTTCAGAAGTTGGAAAAACTTTAATAAATCCCTGGCTTTGGAAATACCATAGAATAACTAAAATAATTATAACTATTCCAACTGCAATGCCTATTTTTTTGGATGTGAACATATTGTTTTCTAAACTCTTAATTTCCAATGTTCATTTTTCACTTCTCGACTCCTCCGCCTGCCTAGACGAACTGGTTCGCTCGAAGAATAAATTATTGTTCGGGCCTGCCGGCAGGCGAAGTCGAGAGCTCAACGAAAACCGTGAACTGAAAACTTATTAAACGCCTAATTATTGTATCCAAAAATAGGGTAAAAAGCAACCCAGCCCTTTCCAAAGAAAGAGCTGGGTGCTTTTTCTAGCTTTAGATCAGCTAGATTAGATTACGTAAATCGTGACTATACAATTAGTCGCTAATTGTAATCGCGGTTGAAGTGGCAGCTCCACCCAAGCCAGCGACCAAGTAACCGTTGTACCACTGCTTGCTCGTTAGAGAAGCGGCGGCTTGACTCTCGTCAAGATTTAGGTCAGACCACACAAAGTTACCTTGGTTGTTGACTGTGTAAACAGCCGCTGGATCACCACCGGTATCGTTGGTTGTGGTCGCGGTGTCACCAAGCAAGCTGGTAGACACTGCGTCAGAGCTGGTTGTAAAGCCAGTCACAGTCATCATCAAATCGACTACAGCGGTGGAACCAGAACCTACTGGTAACCATCGTTTGCCGTGAGATTGACTGGATGAGATCGCCAAGTTCCAGGTTTCTGTGCCGTCAACCAGGTAATCACCGTCAGCGTCCAAGTCAGACAACTGGCTGCCTGTGGTAATGCTTCCGCAACTGCCGGTACAAGACTGCAGTTTGGTGTAAGCATTAGTCAAGACTAGTCCAGATGTTGAGGCTGTGGCGTAAGCTAGACGGTAGACACCGATCTGGCCACCAACCGCGGAAATCTTCGTGCGGTGCAAGGTAGCAGACGGGGTCAAGCTGGTTCCCGGGTTCTCGACAACGACTGAAGGTACAGCCTTGTGCAAGATAATCGCGGAACCAGTGGAGTCGGTGTAGGTAATGGTTGCGGCTGTGTTCGAGCCGGAGCCAGTGGCAGTCCAACCAGTGGTTGTATTGCCATAGGCGCCCAAACCTACTTTGATGTCGGCATTGGCAGTACCAGGTTGGTTTGTGCCAATATCAACAATGTCTCCAATTACGCTTAACTTGATAGATGTAGCATCTCCGCCTTCAGGAACAGACAATGCTCCCTTAGTTAGGTTTATTGTTGTGATGGCGGCGCTTAGGTTGTAACCGGAAGCGTTACCAATAACTACACCGTCAACTTTCAAGAACATTTTTTCAACTTGATCATATGCTCCTGCGGCAGTGCCGGTTAAAGCACCATCGACAACGTTAACGGTTAGTTTGGTAATATCTACATTTTCGTTATCAGCTTTCAATTTAACTTCAGACAAGACAACACCGCTGGTGCCGTGGACCACTAACCGTGACGCGGGGTTGTCACCGTGCACGTTAACGGTCAAGGTTCCGGCAGCGGCAATGGTCAGAAGAGCGCCGTCGGAAGCAGTCAAAGTGACTGTAGCGCGGTTTCCGGTATCAACTCCGTAAGCAACGACAGAAGCGTTAGTCGCGGAAGTTGTGTCGGTTAGACCAAAGGCCGATACTTCGCCCGCGTTGGAGTTAGAGCCAATGTCAGTGTACAAATTCAAAGATACCGAGGTCCCTTTGGTAACAACCAAAGGAGAACTCAAGGCAAATGAAGAAGTGGCGGCAGCGCCAGAAGTTGGCGCGGCGTTAATTGGATCTAGCGCAACGCCATCGGCTTTCAAGGTAAGATTGTTCAACTTACCGGTTGAAGAAGCGCGAATGGCGATAGTGGTGATTCGAATGTCTTCACCAGAATCAGTGGCATCCAAAGTCCAAGCGCCGGACAACACGCCGGTGTCATTGGTGACAACGGTCTTGTTGGTTGGCACGGAATCTTTGGTTACTGTCAAGATCGCGGCTTTTACCGTCTGAGTTGAAGCGGAAATGCTTGAGCTCGGGGTTGGAGTAATTGTTTGACCAGTTACTTCACCTTTGGCGGTAATGGCTGAACTTGGAGTAAAGCTTACTGTAATGGTGTCGTTGGTTGCCCAACCACCGCTTGTCGGAACAGTACCGATAACTTGGTAGTGGGAGACTCCTACCGGAACGGTAAAGGAATCGGTTAACGCAACGGTCAAAGCAAGAGCGACATCTACCGGACCGGCAACAGTGGCGCCGTTAGCATCTACCAATCTGACTGATTCTAACCTCTGTCCATTTGTAGTGGAAGAAGCTGTGGTCAAAGTCAAAGCGGTGATTTCAACCGGCTCACCTTTTGCTTCGAATTCGAATGCGCCCAAGACTTGGTTATCACCAACGGTGATATTTTCAGCACCAACGGTGCTGGACCTCCCTACGCGCAAACTTCCGGTAGAAATTGTGAATTGGTTGTCAGACAATACTGGGTTGGAGTTTACGGCCGCGCTTTCCCCGGTATAAGTTGGGGTAATGTTGGCGCCATAGGTTTGACCAGTGACCAAAAGATCAGTGGTTCTCCAGATACCCAAGTCAATGGTTCGAGCGGAACCGTCAACAACATCGGATTTTACCAAATATTGGCTGGTCTGACCTTTCTTGATCAACTCGGCTGGGAAAGCAAAGCTAACAAAACTATTGTTAACAGTCCCATCAGCCAAGAAGGTACCATCTCGGTACAACTTAAGGTTTGCAAGATCAGAAGACAAAGACGCGCTACCCTGTTGGTAAACCTTCACTTGAGAGAAGGTTACGTCTTCCGCGGATCCTGCAGCTACCTGGAATGAGAAGAAGGTATAAGCGGTCTTTCCTACTTCAATAGAGGTAGAAGTGGCATTGGTATAAGAACCGCGAGATACGGTTGCTGTACCAATTACGATAGAAGTGTTGATAGTCATTTTATTACCAACAACCGGGAAACTGCCGTTTACCGAACCGCCTTTTAGAGTGATTGAGTTTAGGGCTAACGTTGGCTCTTCACCGGCACCAGGAGATGTCGCCATATTTCCCGCTAACATAACCGATTTGGTTGTGCCGTTTGGAATGGTCAAGTCATCTGTGAAGTTGGCTGTGTGTGAAGAGTTGAGTGTCTTTCCAGAGTCATTGATAGCCGCGTTGGTTGAGAGATCGATAATATCGAGACTGGAGAAAGAAGAGTCCTGGGAAATCCCGGCTCTCTCTACTACCCAGTTGTCGATAACAACATCACCACCAGTGGCGGTAAGGTTGACTTTAGTAAACGGAACCCGAGCCGCAGACTTTATAGCAATGCCTGAAGCCGGGGTGTCGGAAGCAAGTGACACGGTCAAAGTACCGGTAGAAGATACTGGTGGAGTACCAGGATCACCCGCGACACATAGATTGTCACCAGCAGTGTAACCAGAGGTAGTACCGTCAACGACGGCGACCCACTGATAACCTGAATCCAAGAAACAACTGGCTGAAGGAAAACCTTGCTTCATTGTTTCGGATGTAATTGCCCAGACTGTGCCGTTGTCGTTCACGACAGAGCCTACGCGATAACCCAAATTCGCGCCAGCAGCAAGTGCCATATCGGCCGCGTTTGCTGGAACGACTTTCGCAAAATCAAAACCCCAGGAGTTGAAAACTGCCATAGTGGCAATTCCGGACTTCCCTGTGATTGTAACTTTGTAAATAGTTCCATTGTCATTTACCAAAGATCCGGCCGGGTGAGCAGCGGTAGCACTGTCGATGTTTTCTCCCTGGGGTACCCCCGAAAGATCACCGGTCAATGCCATGTCAAAGCTGTAACCCAAACCGAAAAATACAGAAGGGGTGGTGAATCCGCGTTTTTGACCTTCGGAAACCATAAAAATGGTTCCGTTGTCATTTACCAAACTTCCATCAGCAAACATAACGTTTGCTCCTTGCGGAAGCGCAAGGTCGGCGGAATTGGCTGGAACTACTTGGTTCCAGTCATATCCGTGAGAGAAAAAAGTGTTGGCAGTTGGGTATCCTAGTCGCTGTCCGTCCATGATTTTAAAAACCGTGGAACCGGAAAGAACCAAAGTACCGTTTGGATGTGCGTCTACGGCTTGCGCAGGCACAACCAACAAAACGCCGAATGTCCACACCACTACAGAAATCGCTAACCCAAATGCAAGAACCTTGTGCAAGGTGCTTGCAGTGTAAGGTGTATTCATTGTTCTTTTAATATTCCTTTCTTTGATTCCCTATCTTCGCTTTTGGTAAAACGATTCATTGTTCAATTGATACAATTAATCCGTTTAACCATCAACTATTTTAAAGAATCGAAGTTTTATTTAATTGATTTTCTTTAATCTAGTTTTTCCACATTTTGAAAGCTTTCTTTAAACATGTCGACCGATTATTAATCCCGACTTAAATCGGGAGAGATATTTAAGTGCTTCCAAAAATAATTACTTATTGAGGAAAGCACTAGTTAAAGACGAAATAATGGGCGTTTCTTGCAATGCTGGAACAACAGTTAAAAATAACAAGGTTCTTAAACATTTACAGATCAGGAACCTTAGAATTACGAACCTCCAATTTCATGTCGTTGCGAGGATCCTTGGCGAAAATCCTGGGAAGATGTCGTTAATATTCTTCGAGCGAGGCGCTAGCCGAGTCGAGAAAATCCGAACAATATAATTCTCGACTTCCTCCCTAGGCGGACAAGTCGCTCGAACAATAATATTCAGATTACCACGCGCTTTGCCACAGGCTCCTAGCAATGACACTAACGGTTTGAGAAAAAAATTCCGTAATTCATAGTAGAACGGTATTTTGTATAAATGAACAGACGGAGGAGAATTCAGGCCGTTACATTGAGTTTTTTGGAGTTATCCACAGACTTATAAATAGTTTTCTGTAATATCTGTGAATATCTGTTAAAAAAGCCAAAATATGAATTTTTTGGCTCTTATATATGAATAATTATAAAATTTTGGTTAATTTTGGTCAATCGAGTTATCCAGATAGATATACATATAATTTTTGGCTTAAATTACGTAAAAAAAACGATATTTTGTGTGATCTTTATATATATTGATCTGCATTTTGTTTTTATGTCGTAAACTAACGAAAAATATCTTAATATGTATATTATACCAGATATTTAACAATTTTGCAACCAAATAACCAAAAATTCTACCTTTTACCTCAAAATAACCTCTATCTTCCTTCTTAAATTATCAGAAATTCCTGTACTTTGTATTGTTGGAGATTCAGAGGGGATACCTGTTATCCCGCCTCCTGGAGATCCGGTTACAGAACCATTAACTGTCTTTGGCCCCCCGGTCTCAAGGGGGTCTGGATCTAAAAATATCGCGTAACTTTTACCAGGATCCAACCCACCTAAAACACGAGTGGTCCCATCTACTGCCACCAAAACTCCATCTATCGCCGGCGGGTCATCTGGCGCGTTTATATCGTACGCGGAAACTGAAAAATTCACCGTCGTGCCAGAAGTTGCCGTGACGCTTATGGAGTTATATCCCGCGGCGGAATTTGTCTCATCGAAAGGATCATATAGAAGGATCGCTTTAACCTCATCAGTGAAAGTATTAAAATATAAAGGATCATCATACAAATCATTACAGACATTATAAGTTGCTCCCGAAGGAAGCTCCCCAAAATCCGTGAAAGGACAAATCTGTTCATTCTGACTAAGACCGCGAATCCGATAAAACAATGTTATTTCAGCGCCAGCCTCCGCTGAACTATAAGCCGGCTCGGACAGCGCTAACTGTCTGGACAATCTAAGCTCTCTTAACACTAAAGATCCTAGACTAAAACTGATCAAAGAAATTGCGGACAAGACGATAATCGCAATCAATAAAGTAATCCCCTGATCATATGATCTGGTGATTTTTTTTATTTTTCTAAATTGTAAATAATCAAATCTCATGATCTAAAAACAAAACTTAATTTGAATATTGTCGCGATGAAACTGTCCCTTGTAATTTAATAGTTGTCTGATCAGTTGGACGAACATTTGTATTGGATGTTAAAGTCATTACAAAAGTCACCCTCGGTTGATCGTTTGGACAAGGGTCTGGACAAAACGGCAGACTAAGCGGATAAATATAAAAATCCACGTCTGAAACTATAATATCTGAATTTGATAATTCCGAACTGCCGACCCCCACCTTACTAAGCTGTAAAACCCCGTCGGAAAGACTAATCGTTATCATCTCCCCTGCTGAATTAATCAAATGTAATTCGTCTTCCGGTTGGGATATTCCGTACGCCACGTAAGATCCATAATCAATACTGCCGTTTCTCACCTCCCTGGTTAAATATTCTGTAATAAATCTCGCGTTTTGTTCAACTACTCGAATAGCCCGACTCTTCTCGTTAATTCTTAGAACCGCCAAAAAAGAACCGATAATCGCGGTCATTGCCAAACTAAAAATCGCCACGGAAACTAATGATTCAACCAGGGTAAACCCTCTTTGTTTTCGTGAGGTTTCGCCAAATTTATTTGGCGTGAGGGTAAACCTTTTATTAATTTTTTTGCGCCAATTTTTCATATTTTTTATCTATATGCCTGCCAAATTTTTTGAGTAAAGCTAACTTTAATAATTTCTCCAGTTGGTCAAGTACTCTTCAATAACAACCTTACAGCGAGTTTCTGGCGGGCTATCGGTTGCGGCACAATTCTTCCCTTTCCACCACACCGTAGACTTAACCAGCAACCGAGTGGCAGACTCTCTGGTGATTACTACCAGTCGGGAATATTTCCAATTTCCATTATCAACATGATTATAAGAACCGTCAGACTGCAAATACAGTCGAACATTCTGTCCGCCGGTTGATGTTAGAATTTGCCAAGAATTTCCATATGTAGAAAACTGCAATATGTATTTTTTTCCGCTAGGATTACCTGAAATATTATAAACTTGGCTATCCCAATCCGCGTAACACTCCTGTCCTACCCCTATATCTGATGAACAGTCGCTTAGGCCGTCTGCGTCCTCCGCCTCCAACCAATTGGTGTCACGCATATTTCTTACAACCTCAACCCCCTCCCTGGCCAGATTTGTAGCCACAATTTGATTCACTGTCACATCCGATGCCCCTAAAGCAAATATTGCCAATGATAAACCGCCAATAATCCCGGTGGTAAGCAAAAAAATCGCGACTAAGGTTTCAATCAAAGTCTGTCCGTTTTCTTTTCCAAATAATTCTATTATATTTTTTTGTTTTCTATTCATTATCGTTGAGATTTTCCAAAGGTCTATGACTGAAACACTAGAATATAAAAGCAATTAATCTTTTTTATACTTTTATGATTTAGTAAATTCAAATCTCTACCTCACCTCAATTTTTCCCGTTATTCCATCAACTTCCACTTGTTTTGTAATTATATTGCCACTTCCCGCATCCAATCGCAAATCAAAAAGGACGCCAACATTTTCTGCCTGATTATAGCTTGTACCAACGCCGGTAATCTTTATCCTCCCGAAAGGAGGAAAAAATCTTACTTCTATTTTGCTAGCTGAAACTCCTTCAACCGTAAGATTGGTGGCTGTTACACCAGAGGCAAAAGTTACTGTTTCAAGGTTGGTTCTATTTGGGGTTGGGCTGTTGTTGTCTTCAACAAAAGTAGTGTAAGACTGCCCGTTATTACTTATTTCAAATCCAAAATCCTGGGCCACCTCGGTGGCGCTATACTCCAATCCAAACAATATATTACCCTGCATCTGTCTAAGGGCGCTCTGAACACTATCAGCGGCAACATTTAATCGTTGGATCCTTTCTCCTCGATTAAAATTAACAATAACCGCCGCGCTTAAAAGCACAAGTATGGTTACAACCACCGTTAGCTCAACTAAAGAATACCCACCCTGCCTCTTTTGTTTACTATTTGTTTTATATTTCATTGATTATTGTTCTATCCCTTGAATTACAAAACTCCGATTTCATGTCATTACAAGGATCCTTGGGTGTTGTTAATATCCTTCGAGCGAGGCGCTAGCCGATTCGAGAAGTCGCAGATTTCGAGCCGAGTCGAGAAAATCCCACAACGCAGTCCTCGACTTCCTCCCTAGGCGGACAAGCCTCTCGAACAATAATATTTATCTTGCCCCCCAATCCAGTCCGGGGTGCAATGACACTAGGGGGTTTTCAAAAAGTTTCGTAATTCATATTCTATCAACAGTTTAGCTTAAAAATAAGCTAAATACCAATTTAAAATTTGTTCACCCCATAAAAACACCGCGACCGTTGAAGCGGTTAGAAAAGTGCCAAAAGGTAAAACACCTTTCATCGTTTTTTTCTTAAATAACACCAATACAACCGCCACTACCGCTCCTCCGACATAAGCCATCCCCAACATTAAAACCGATAAAGAAAAACCAAGCATTAATCCCAAAAAAACTCCCAACTTTACATCTCCAAAACCAATCCACCGTCCTTGGGACACTAAAAATAAAATCCCAAAAAAACCAACCAAAACCAGCATACCGTACAAACCGCTTTTCAAAGATATTTCAGGAATAGTCAATCGATAAACCATGGCAAGGATTGTGCCCAAAATTATCGCGATATCAGGGATTAAGTAATATCGAAAGTCAAAAACAAAAATAATAATTAAGACCGAAACAAAAATCAAACCAAACCCTAATCCCAATAAATTTGAGGCTGATAAATCCAGGCTACCACCTAAAAATAAAATTTGACGCGCTAAAATAGTGAATATTGTCGCGGTTCCCAACTCAACTAAAGGATATTGCCAGGAAATTTTCTTTTTACAATAACGGCAACGACCACCTAACCAAAGAAAACTAAAAAGCGGCAGCAAATCCTTTGGAAACAAGCGATGAGAGCAACGCGGACAAGCGGAAAAACCCATCAGGGTCTTGTTTTTATACAGTCGATAAATTACGGCATTTAAAAAACTGCCGACGATTAACCCAAAAATAAAAATGAGAATCGAAACCAAAAATTCCATAAACCCGTAAGTCCTATTTTAAAAAACAATAAGTAGCATATCCGAAGTTTACGCTATAGCGCAAGCTTTACTGCTACTCATTAATTTCAAACTTTTTTAGTTCAGTTTATAAATCCGGCAATGGGGGTGTAACAGTACCATCTTGATTCATTGTGTATAACACTCCGGTTTTTTCAAGTGTAAAGCTTACGGTATAGTTGGGACGCAAATCAGTTTGCCCTGAACAACCGGTCATATTTGCCCCGGTTACTGAATAAACATAGTTGTAGGTAGGAGCCAATGGATCGACGGGAACTCGCAATACTTGTTCCGCGCCGCAACTTATAGTGGAAGCGGCCACAAATTGAGAGGCGGGAGGATACGCGTCCGCGAAACTAAAGTAAACATCCATTCCCAGTCGAATCTGGTTAATATCGGAAACTCTTTTTGTATCACGGGCTTTAACCCTGGCATTGCTCAAACTGGTGGTAATAATCGAAGCCAAAAGACCAATTATGGCAATAACCACTAAAAGTTCGATCAAGGTAAATCCAACAATGGTTTTTTTCTTATTCCCAATTCCCGATTCGTTCTTCATATTTCTATTGTTAATTTAAGCCCACAAGACTTCCCCCATAAGCAACTCTACTTAGGGGGAAGAGCTTTCAGACTTAAATGTTTTTTACTACATACCGCCTTGTGTAGCAGTATGCACACCCGCTGTTAACCCGCCGGTTGCCGCGCCCAAACAAAAACTTATGCCATAAGTGCTGGCTGTTCCGGTGTACATATAAGTATTATTACCAGCCGGACTAGCCGTACATGTACCATCGTTAGGGTTAGGAGCAATCGGGGTACGAGACAAGATAATGCCGCCGGATGGAGATGCTTCAAAGTTGTTGCATCCATCGTCCAGCCCTTCGTTACCATCCAATGCTATGGCGGTTGCCGCGATTGGGTAACTACTGCAATCGTTAAAGTAAAGCTCCAACGCGGTTTGCAGTTGTCGGACATCTGCCACTCGTTTTGCGTCTCTGGATTTTGCTCGAGCGGAATTTAAAGACACTAAAACCACAGAAGCCAAAATACCGATGATGGCAATTACCACCAACAATTCGATAAGTGTAAACCCTTTTGATTTACTCCTTAATTTTGATATAGTTTTCACTCTTTAAACTCACCCCCTCTCGGTTTAGTGAATTTTATAGTTCTAAAACTCCAAAAAATAAAATCAGTATGTGTCAAAATCTTTTGTTGTGTCTTTTAGTTTCTAAAAACGAGACGGGGATATCTTCCGCCTAAAACGTACTAGCTAAATTATATATCGGAAGTAAAATTCCTGCAACCATTATACCCACAGCCAAGCCCAAAATAACCATAATGACAGGCTCTATCAGGGTAGTCATTGTCGATATGGTATTTTCCAGCTGTTTATCGTAAAATTCGGACAATTTCCTCAAAATTCCCGGTAAATCGCCGGTTTCTTCACCAACCGCGACCATTTGCGCCACCAACGGCGGGATTTCAGATGAATTTTCAAAGATTTTGTTTAACTGCTTTCCGGTCTGAACTTCTTTTGACGCATCCAAAAATAAATCTCTATAAACCCAATTACCCGTGATTCCAGCCACCAACTGCAAAGATTTTACGATATTTATTCCCCCGTCCAAAAGATTCGCGATATGATGAGAAAAACGATAAATATAAATCGTTTGCAAAAATTTACCTACAATCGGAAGTTTAATGATAATCCGATCTACCACGTAACGTCCTTTTTCAGTATGAACCATATATCGAAAACCAAAAATAGCGGTTACCATAAGAATTAACACTACCCACCAATATCCGGTAACAAAATTGGTTGCCCCTATAATTATCTTGGTCGCGAAAGGCAACTCTGCTCCCGCTTCCAACAGCACCCCGGTCATTTGAGGCAAAACGAAGAAAAACATTAGTCCGCCAACCGCAAATAATAATAAAATAATAAAAGCCGGATAGGCCAAGGCCCCGCGAATTTTCGATTTTAAATCATAATCCTTCTCTATTTGATCAGCTAAATAAATCAAAGTTTTATCCAAAGATCCGGAGGCCTCTCCGGCGCGAACTAAACTTGTATACAATTCCGGAAAAATATCCGGGTTGATCGCAAACGCGTCCGATAAACTTTTTCCACCCTCGACTTCAAGGGATGTTTTTTCAATTATAATTTTAAATTTTGGCGAATTAACTTGTTTAACTAAAATCTGCAATGCTTTTACTATTCGAACTTGCGCGCCTACCAATGTCGAAAGTTGCCTGAAAAACATCACCATTTCTTTGGCTGAAACCGAAGAAAACTTTTTTAAAAGTTCGTCCAAACTGTCGATCCCGCCCGAAGATATTTCAAATTTAAGAGGCGACAAACCATGCTCTTCCAAAATTTCCGCGGCCTGAACCTCGGAGTCCGCCTCAACTCTTCCTGCGACGATCGAGCCTTTCGCATCTTTACTTTTATATCGATATAAAACCATGACTTGTTTTTTTCAATCTTTAACGACTAACTAGCGAACTAAAAATTTCATTATCCAATGAATACGCTTGCGCGTCATCAAAGGTCACCAAGCCTTTTTTAACTAACTCGGACAAATAACGATCCAAAGAAACCATCCCTTTTGCTCCGGAGCTATGAATAATATTGTAAATTTCATAAGCCCGATTGTCCCGAATAACATTTCTAACAGCCGAATCCGCGAACAGAAGCTCGGTTGCCGGGATCAACCCCCCGCCAATTTTTGGCAACAACCGAATTGAAACTATTCCAAGCAGGATACTCGACAATTGATTGCGAATCTGTTGTTGTTGATGTGGAGGAAAAACATCCACTAAACGATCAATCGATTGTGCCGCGTCATTGGTGTGGAGGGTGGCAAAAACCAAGTGGCCGGTCTCGGCAACAGTCACCGTTGCCGCGATTGATTCAAAATCGCGCATCTCTCCAACCATAACGACGTTAGGATCTTCCCTTAAAACCGACCGTAACCCTGATTGAAAAGAAACGGTATCTTCAAGCACTTCTCGTTGACTGATAATGCTTTTGTCCGGCACAAACACATACTCAATCGGGTCTTCGAATGTTACGATATGCTCTGCTCGCTCATGGTTTATCTTGTCTATTATGGAGGCTATCGCGGTCGATTTACCGTGTCCGGTCGGACCGGAAACAATGACTAATCCTTGTTTAACTTTGGTAAATTTTTCCAAAGCTTTTGGTAAATTTAACTCCTGAAGACTTTTGATTTTATTTGGAATCATCCTGATAGAAACCGCCAAAGTACTTTTCTGATAATAAGCATTCACCCGCAACCGGTGATTTTCTTTAAAAGGATACGAAAAATCTGTTTGTCTTATTTTTTCCAGCATATCTTTTTTTTGTTTCGGCACCAAAACACTACACAGACTTTCAATATTTTCCGGGGTCAAAACGTCATGATCTTTCAACTCAAGTAACACCGAGTGCACTCTATAGATTGGCGGTTTTCCGGCGAGTAAATGCAAATCCGACGCGTCTTTTTCCAACATGTTACTCAAAAGCTTATTGAGAGCTAATTCACTATTTTTGTACATACCGAGGGAATGAAACTTCAAATCGTTATAAAACCAACGGTTTCGTAACTTTCAAAGTATTAATTATTGCTATCAAATGACAATAGGATATCTTAATTTAACCCCTAACAATGCCCGACTATGAATTACGAAACTCTCAAGCCGCTAGTGTCATTGCGACCCCGGACTGGATTGGGGGGCAAGATGAATATTATCGTTCGAGCGACTTGTCCGCCTAAGGAGGAAGTCAAAAACTGCATTCTGCCGGGCATATTTTATTTTTAAACAAATCCAGTAATTACTAATGCTATGTCACGATCACTGCTTTGAAATTTATTTAAATAACTATTCACTCCGCAATTGAGACAATTTTCCACGGAAAATCGGTCCTGCCTTTTGGATAAAACGACAATTGGTAAAGAGGACAATTCGTGCCGCAACCGAATAGTTTTTACCAAATCTATTCCATCCATATCCGGGAGATCAAGTTCTGTCACAATTACAGAAATAGGAAATTTTACAAACACATCCAAAGCGCGCTTCCCCAAAGAACAATGAGTGACCTCAATTCCGGGTGGGCTTATCTTTTCAATAAATATTTCCTTCCAAATTGTATCGGGATCAACAAGTAGAATCATGGCTGGCTACAAAATTACGAATCTATACGAAAATACAAAAAGTTGTGGCCACGAAAATTCGTACTTTCGTAACTTTTCGTAAGTTCGTAGCCACTAGACCTTGGTTACTCTCAAAACCTCTTCTAAACTAGTCACGCCAAGTAAAACCTTAATATACCCATCCTGCTTCATCGTAACCATCCCCTCTTTCAAAGCTTGATCCAAAATTTTACTTACCGGTTCTTTGTCCGCAACCAAAGCTTGAATCGATTTAGACATTGACAGTGCCTCAAAAATTCCAATTCTTCCTTTATAACCACTGCTACCACAAGCATTGCATCCCTCTCCGCGCCATAGACTAATATTGTTTAAATCCACATCCTTCATTTCATCTTTCGGTACATTTTTAAGCTCCTCCAGAATATCTTTTTTAATATCTTCTAAAACCGGAACCTTTTTTTTGCACTCCGGGCACAATTTTCTAACCAAACGTTGCGCGAGAACCAAATTTAGAGAAGCCACCAACAAAAAATTATCAACTCCCATATCTACCAATCGAGGAACGGCCCCGACCGCGTCGTTGGTGTGTAAAGTGGAAAATACCAAATGTCCGGTCAGCGCGGCGTGAACTGCCAATTCCGCGGTTTCAGAGTCTCGAATCTCTCCAACCATTACCACGTTCGGGTCTTGACGCAAAATGGAACGCAACCCCGAAGCGAAAGTCAAACCAATTTCCGGTTTTACTTGCGCTTGGTTTACACCTTCTAGAAAATATTCTACCGGGTCTTCCAAGGTCACAATATTAATCCCAACTTTGTTTAACTTGCTCAAAACCGAAGACAAAGTGGTAGATTTTCCACTCCCGGTTGGCCCGGTTACCAAAACCATACCATGAGGTTTTTTCAAATTTTCTTCTACCTTTGCTTTTTGTCTGTTCCAAATACCCAAATCATCCAATGTCGGCACGCCGGCGGTTTTATCCAAAATACGCAATACGATTTTTTCACCATTTACCGTCGGCAAAGTAGAAACGCGAAAATCAACCGAAATTTTACCAAATTGCATGTGGAAACGACCATCTTGCGGTAATCTGGTTTCATCGATTTTTAAATTTGAAAGAATTTTAATTCTGGATATAATCGCCGGATGAACTGATTTAGGAATAATTAAAGAGCTTTGCAAAACACCGTCAACCCTGTAGCGCACTCTCAAATCGTGCTCGCTTGGTTCTATATGGATATCGGATGCCCTGGCCTCAATCGCGTGCTTAATCATCACGTCAACTATTTTTGATATTGGGGCTTCGGTGATTAACTGCGCGGCCTTGTCAGTTTTTATCCTTTGTTCCTGCTGACGCGCTGAAATTTCTTTTTCTTTTTTTGCAATATCTTCCAGCGCGGTTCGAACTTCTAAGCTAATATCTTTGTTTTGGGAAATCGAATTTTTAAAACTCGTAATGGATGATAAATAAATTTCAACTATAAAATGTTTTTTTTGAGCAAGAAATTCCAAAGCTTCTAAAGAGGTTAAATCCGCGGGATCGGTGATGGCTACTTTTAAAACCTTCCCGTCAAAACCAAAAGGCACAAACTTGTACATCGCAATCGCGCTCTGCGGGATAGTAGCTACCATCTCCTTGGTGATTTTGAAATTTTTTAAATCTATATACGGAAGCCTATAGTATTCCGCTCGCAACTGGGTCAACTCTTCTTCGTTAATTATTTTATTTTGCAGAAGCGACTCAATAAAATACTGTCCCGAGCCGCGAGATTTTATGGATAGTTGGGAAAGTTTTTTATTATCAATCTTTCCTGAATGCAATAAAAATTCCTCAAAACCAAACATGGCGTTAGAAGAATTTATTACCTGCTGCTTTACTGGATCCATCATAAATAAATTTACATTAGAACTTACTCATTCACTATGAATTACGAAACTCTCTGAAAACCCCCTTAGTGTCATTGCGACCACGGACTGGATTTGGGGGACAATCTGAATATTATTATTCGAGCGACTTGTCCGCCCAAGGAGGAAATCAAAAACTGCGTTGTGGGATCTTCTCGACTCGGCTCGAAATCTGCGACTTCTCGACTCGGCTAACGCCTCGCTCGAAGGATATTAACGATGCCAAGGATCCTCGCAATGAGATTAAATTGGAGTTTCGTAATTCATAAAATCCGCCTCTGACGAACCTTACGCCATTTAATTTCGTGTCAAACTTGGTCAAATAAAAAAGCTCTATAAAAATACTATTCCGAAATTTCTTCTGATGCTATCACTCCCTCTTCAACTAGCCCTGTCTCAAAAGAAAATGGATTTTCCACACCTAATTCTTCCGGGTCGACAGTCAGTTCTAAAGAAGGAATAAGCTCTAAATATCGCGAATCAGAAAATATACTAGTGTCAATTTCTTCACCAAAAGGCAACACTCCTTTTTGTCCGGAATACATGCCACCTATAACAGCCTGTTCAGAAAGTCTCGCTATCACTTCCGCGCTTGGTGGGGGGGAGCTATTTCTACCACTCAATAAAATCCATCCATTCGCAATGGCAATAACCACGATTAAACCAATATAAAAGGTTTTTTTTGTTTTACTTTGAATTTGCGTCATATGACTCTATTGTTTCTGATAATATGTTTCAATTACCATATCGAACATCGGAATTTCTTCTCCATCTCCAATTTCGATATTTAAAATCTTCACCTCAAGTAATCTTAAATTTTTCTCTATTGACTCTAAAAAATTAACGAATTGATCCGCTGTCCCAACCACTGCCAAATCTATCTTCAAAGTAACCAACTTGGGTTTAACGAATGCCCCACTGGGATCTTCCTGTATAATTTCGTCCTGACTGCTTTTCGGTTGAGCTCCTCCGGTGGGATCTACCACTTCGGTTACGCTCAATTTGCTAATCGACATGGTATTTAAAAACACCAATTCTTCCAGATCAGCGATTAAATCAGGGACCGATGGGGTTGTTGGCAGGGCTTCTTTCAAATCTGCCAATCTTGCTTCTTCGCCTTCATAATTCGACATTAAGAGATCTATTTGATCTAGGGTTACGTTCTTTTCAATCAATTTAATCTGCGTCGCCGTTAAACCGGCTTTGGCATTTTTATAGTCCTTAAATGCCGGCCATAATACAACCCAAGCTATCGCCAGGACCGAGATAAGCATAACTAATGCAATCAGCTGGTTTCGAGTTTGTGACTTTCTTATAGCCATAAATCTTTAAACTAACTTTATGTAGAAGCTGAATTTAATAACAAAGAATTATTCATCTCAACTAAAATTTCAAATTTTACCATACCCGAATCTTCTTCCGGAGTTGAATCCAAAAGTTCCACTCTTAAAAAATTGGGTGAATTTTCTAAGCCCAACATAACCTTGCCCAGTTCGGTAAAATTTATCGCATAACCGCCAACTACAAATTTACCATCATCTGACACCGATTGCATAGTGGTAAAACGAACAGTTTTCAAAGTCACTTTAGAAAGTTCGTCCCAAGCCTTGGTCCATCGCATATGTTTATCTAAAAGTGTGGTAAAATTATCCAAAGTAAACTGCGCGCCAATCGCGACATTTATCTCTTCCATTCTGTCGTTTATTCGCGACTCCATTTCAGAAGCTTCTATTTTTAAACTTTCTTGAGTCCTGTTGACAACTGAACTTAAAAAATAAAAAGTCCCAAACACCGCCGCTTCCAACACCAAAATCACCACGACTATCCATATAAAGACCGCTTTGGTGTCTGCGTTTGAAGATTCAGACTGTTTGGATAAACGAGCCCCACCCAATAAATTTGTAGCTGATCCCATACAATTTTAGTGTTCCGTCCTTAAAGCCAACCCAACCCCAACTGTTAATTGTGAAGATAAGGCAGAAAGTTTAGCCTCGACTTTTGGGTCATATATTATTTTTGCCAAAGGGTTCCCTCGGGTCACTTTTGGTCCCAATAGAATAAATTCTTGATCTATATTTTCCAGCTCCGACCCCCCACCGGTTAAAATTATTTCTGAAACTTTTTTTCCTTGGCTGGTCATAATTTTCATCAACTGCTCACACTCGGACTTGATTATTTCTATTACTGTTCCCGCGACCTGTAGTGTTGGAGTGACGGTTTGTTTTTGAAAAGAAGATCTTTTTATTTCTTCAGCGCGATCAAAACTAACTCCAAAAGCCGAAGCGATGCTGTCTGTTATAGAATCACCGCCAACTGTCAAATGCCTTGACCCGTACAAATATCCTCGGTCAACCAAAGTTAAATTTGTTGTTTTAGCGCCAATATCGACTATTAAAACCCCGTTTGGAGTTTGAGGGCCAACCAGCGCCCGAATTTGAGATAAAGTTTCTACCTCCAGCGCCACAGGCTCTAACCCGGCCGCGTCAATTATATGTAAATAATTATTAACAACGTTTTTGGCAAGTGCTGTCAACAAAACATCTACTCCTTGATCTTGTTTTGGCGCTACAGGCTCTTCACCTTCTATATCTTCTTTATCTTCTTTCTTTTTTAAAATCGGTACCTTCAAAGCCTTTTCTTGCCGTATAATTTGCCAGCTCAAATTTACATCTTGTAAAGGCAATGGAATATATTTTTGCGCCTTATATTCGATAGAGCTCTGTATGTCCTTTTCCGGAATCGAAGGTAAATTCAAAATTGAAACAAATACCATATTAGCAGGCATGGAAACAACGACTTTTTTGGTCGTAAAATTCGATCGTTTGTACAAATCACTCAAAACTTCCGCGGTTTGATCTAATATGTTAAATTTTCCCTCGCCTCCAGCCGGATATACCACATGAACCATCCCATAACTTTCAAGTATGGCTGTTCCTTTTTCTTGTTTTATCTGAACCGCCTTTATATAAGAGGTCCCTATGTCAATCCCCAGTACACTTTTACTCCTTGAAAAAAGCATAAATTTTTATTTATCTTTCAGTCTTCTTTTTAATTTAATGTTTTTGTGTCAGATACTTCAAGAAAATTGGACAATAAATTGCCTTTCATTAAAAAAATTATAACACGTGGATAACATTTTTGTCAAAATTATTTCTTCCGTAGCTACACTGATAGTACACAACTAATCGCCAGCCGTTTGCCCTGGTTTTACCTGGCTAAAAGCCTTTGGAACAAGGCAAGGAAGCGGCCTAAAATAATGGTAAAGTCTTCACACCTAACCATCAACCTTAAAGACATCGCTTCCTTAGTATGGTCAATATACAACAGAGTTATCAAGAGCTCAAAATCCGCTTTGGGCCCAAGACAGCCAGGGAATTGCTGCAGGATTGCCTAAAGCAAAACGACAATAATATATCAAAGGCTGCCAGAAAGCTAAAATGCAACAGAAGGACGGTTATGAAAGCGCTGGTTAAAAAAGAACAAAACAATCTAATGGACGCAAAGCACATACCTAACAGTCAGCCCAGGCAGACTAAACCGGAAATTGAGGCTCTTGTCCTTAAGTGGCGGGAACAGACCAAACGTGGCAAAAAACGACTACGTAAAATCTTTTTAGACGAAGAAAAAATCACTCTGCCGATATCCACCATAGGAAAAATTCTGAAAAGGAACAATGTTAAACTGCGGTACAAGAAACGGAAACACAGAAGCAGTAATCCGCAGGCTTATAATTTTTCCAGCCTCATGCCATTTGAGAAGTTCCAGTATGACACAAAAGATTACCTTGATAAACAGGCCTTAAAGTAGGAAGCTTACAATCATGTCATCACGCGCGGCCTGCCCCATTACCAGTGGACCTTTATTGATGTTAAAAACAGAATCAGATTTCTGGCCTGGTCGTACGAGCTGACCCGAAACTGCGGCATGGCCTTTGAATTGTTGGCTAAGAGCTGGCTTACTGCCCACGGATTAGCATAAGACCAAATCGAGGCGCGAAGCGATGGCGGAGGAGAAGTTGGGGTTTTAAGGAAAAGCTTTTTTGAAAGAAACAACCAGCTCTGGTGGCAACTTTTAGGCATAAAGCGCAAAATTATCAGAAAAGGGCATCCGGAGGACGACAGCTTTGTCGAACGATCGCATTTGACTGACGATGAAAAATTTTATCTGCCTTTTTTAAGCCAAATTAATTCTGAACAGGAATTATTACAGCGTGGTATGTGGTGGCAGGACTATTACAACCGGCTGAGAGGACACCAGAGTCTGAATGACCTATCGCCCTACCAGTACTTATAATCTAAAAATTATATCCTACCCGAATCTTTTTGCCGTTTCCCTTCCGTTATCTTGGACACTATTTGCGTGCAGCCAGAGGTTATTGACTGGTCAAAAGTTGTGTATGATCAGTTTGACCATGACCATTTAGAAGTGGATAACATTGGATAAAATAATAAAAAATAAACCGGTAATCCGATTTATTTTCGTCTATAAAATTCGACTAAACCCGAATCTCGATTGAATAAGAAATCTTCTGTCCAGCGACGATCCCTTTTTTCTTCCGAATTTCTGCTTTTAGCGGTAAAAGATACTTCCCGGATTTTTTATCTGGAAAAATTGAAGTATTCCAGCTGATTTTATCCACCCCCACCTTTACCGGAAGCGATCCCCAACCTCCGGCCATCTCCCCAAACAATTTTTTAATCTCTTGTGACTGCTTTTTGGAAACATTTACAAAATGCCATGCTGTCTTGCCAGGGTAAATCCAAACCTTTCCTCGAATCTGATACAAAGGATTCTTCATAATTTTCTTGGTTTTGAACCCTCCACGCACGCTAATAATTTTTAAAAAATTAGCTAAATTTCGCCGCAATTCCTCCGACAATATAACCAACCACCAGGGCAACTGTCCCAAGTGATAAGATTCGTCCACCAGCTTTAAACCAAGATCCTTTTGTATACTTGGTTGTTGCCACGCCTAGCGCAAACAAACCTGCCAGGGTGACAACGATAGAAACAGGCGTAGCGCGAGGCACTGACAAAATAAAATAAGCAAATAACGGAACCATTCCGCCAACAATATACGACGCATACATAAATATCGCTTTTTTAAGAGGACCGGTTGAAGGATCTTGGGCAATGCTCAACTCGCGGTAGGCCATCTCTTTGAGCATAAGTTTTTTATTTTCTGACGCGACTCGTGACATTTCTTGCACGATTTTATTGGGCCACCCGTCTTTAACAAATAAATTTTTCAGCTCTTCTTTTTCTTCTTTGGGATATTGTTGGATTTCCTCTTTTTCCTCCAAAAGCCTTCTTTGATTGACATCTTGTTCCGAGCGATTCGCCAGATACGAACCAATACCCATAGAAATTGATTCAACCGCGATGATAACCGTTCCCGCCAAAATAACCGTAAAATGATCCTGGCTCCCGATTGCTATACCGGTGATTGCTCCAAGGGTCGAAACCATTCCGTCTTCAACGCCGAAAACAACCTCTCGAATAGTCGAACTGCTGGTTGTGTTATGTTGGTGATTATATTTTATCATCAGCTCTAATTAATCAAGTATAAAGAAAATTCTCAAAAATATTTCAATTGTGTAGTGGAACGGTATTTATCTGGAAAAAATTTTTTACCATCGCTCCCCATTTTTTGAGTATATTTATAAAAACACCAAAGAGACTTACCCGGAGAAATCCAAACTTTTTTTAATTTGTAAATCGTTTTTTTAGAGTCTTAAACACGCAAGATTGTTACCTATTTAAATTATAACATAAAAAAAGATACGACAAATTGCGTAGCTTCTTGCGAGCCGGGCTTCGCCCGGCAAAAGACGGCAAGTGCGTAAGCCCTAAACTTATCTCACAACCTCATACAACTCCACCGGCCCATCAGACCTTTCCACATTAAATTTTACCCGGCCCAGGGTTTGACCGCGTTGGGTTTTTATATACACCCGCCAGGATCCGGGCGGTAAAACGGTTTTTAAAGAATACCCTCGGAAACCCTCACGCCGGCCGCCGATTAAATTAAAAGACAATCTATCTTTGACAATCCACTTGCCCTGCTGTTCATCGTAATATTGCCATTCATGAACAATCGCGGTGTTCAGTTCTTTGGGCGCGTAAATAGAGCTGAAAACATAGGCGGGTTGGCCCGGTCGCAGATGAATGCTTCGACCCGGAATTATTTTTTCCAAAAAACTTTCCCGCTCGCCGCGCAAAATATACTGCCCACCGCTTTTCGCGATACTATGGTAAACACCGATCTCGCGCATTGCCAGAGGCACGGGAGGAAGAAGGTTGGTAAAATAAAATAAGTTGATAATCAGTAAAATAGACGCGACGGAAATAGTTAAATATGAACCGTTAAATTTTTCCGCACCCGCGTTTTTTTTCAGAAGCCATGAAAATAACGCGATGTATACTGAGGTTATAGCCCCGGACAAAACAAACAATAATGGACTTAGGGAATTGAAGATAAAAGGCAGACTAACAGAAAATATGGAAAGGGTGGCAAAAAAATAAACGCTTAACTGTACTGTGGGCCGCGCAAAGTGATGCCTCAAAGCGTCATTTGAAATCATGAGCGCTACAAAAGCCAAAATAAACGGCCAACTTACCCAGACGCTTCCGGAAAACCAATAAAAAATAAAAGAGTTGCTTAACATCCCTCCAAAGGTAAACTGCACCACCAGCGGGATAAACAGCCGGACATATTTGAACCTTTCCGGTAGTTTACCGGCATCAAACGCGTAAATAAAAATAATAGCGGAAGCGCAAATTACCCAGTAAATAAAAAGGATAATAATGGCGGTGTTGACTTGAATGTTAACAAAGGTAATATAGTCGCCCAAAAAACCGAAAGCCAAAGTCACCGGCATCAGCCAGCGTTCATATTTGGCGTAAAATTCTTTGACTTTTTGATAATGAAATTTGAAAGCAAAAACCCTGCGCATATATTCTCTGTATACCCCGTGAAGATGCGGAGCATATTCTACCAGAGTCGCCCCGCAAAAGCCCCTTCATTAGCCTCTCCTTTAGTGAGGGGAGATGTCCCGAGCGGAGTCGAGGGGTAGAGACCTTAAAGGGTGATCCGGGATCCAGATGCTATCTTAAAATTTTATTCTTCAAGCTTGCCTGCCTTCCGTAGCTTTTTGTGAAGGATGGGTCAAGAAACACTTTAAAGTAAGTATAGACTTATTTTACCCATAAAAAAACTCGCTGACTGAAAAAGCCAAACGAGTGCGGACCCAGCTGGTGGATCGTCTGAGCTGTGACTAGGTGGGGGCAAGGAAGGTAATGACCGCCTTTTCGAACTTCTGGTTCGTGAAGGTGAGCTGTCTGGCAAAATGTGTAAGCGGCGCAAAAACCAGACTGTAACTGAATGCTTCGCCTGGTAACAGTCCTCTGCTGTAATGATTAGAGCAACCGTTACTCCCCCAGAAACTAAAGTCGCCGTCATTCGATCGCAGTTTCAGCCCTTCTCCTTCGTCAGAGACCATGTAGGTATCTTCGCTTTCGGGCTCGGATAGGCAAATCAACTTTCCCGTACAGCCGTTTCTGTACTCAACCCGGAGCACAAGAGCATTCGTGCCGAGCCGCATACCAACAATCCTCATGGTGGCGCAGCCTTCTAGAGTCTCATACATTAGATGCTGCCAGCTGAATACTTCAATGTAGCTCTTGCTAAGTTGCGGCTCCACGGTGTATTGGAAACCCGCGGAACCGGGCGGCGGAGGGGGCTCTGCCCGGGGAAACGAGCTGGCGCCAATATCGCTTGGGTGCAGCTCTGCAAACCGCTGGATCTTGTCAGCGTACTGCTTGACCGCTTCCCTGGTAAGGGACTGCATCTCCTCGCCCGTAACCGGGTGATACTTGTACCCCAGCGGCTGGAGGTCGATTTCCCCGTTAGAGAGAACGATGTAAACATAGCGCGGCTGGCCTGTAACGGGGTTAAAATACTCGCCTGCGCCGGGCAGCGAAACAACGTACATCAGAAGCATCCATCCGGTAATAGCGGCGCCGAAGATGAGTGTTCCCTGTTCGGTGCGCCGGAGTATGAACTTCCAGATCAAGTGTCGCAGGAGCAAAGCGGCGATGGTCATCATCGCCACACTCATCGCGTTCACTAGATAGTCGTTAGTCACGCCGACGCCGCGAAAAGTGGACGCGAATTTGCTGAAAAGACCCCACAACATCAACAGGTCCAGAAGCCGCATGCCCGCCAAAACCACCAAAGCGGCAGTGACGAGTTTACCCCAATTCTTCGATAGCAAGTTCATCGTTTCTTCCTCTTCTTCTGGATGCCGAGAGCGGCCGCAACGGCGAGAACGCTAAGAAATGTCCCCGCCAGAAACCATCGGTAAGGGTCACGGTTTTGCTTCTTCGCCCAGAAGGCTAGAGCAAAACCCATCCCCAAGGACAAAAATACAGCCATCACATAGCTGTTCATTATAACCTCCTAGAGGCTGGAATGTTCGATTAAACGTATTATAACGAATGTTGATAATCCGGGCAATAACAGTAGTCGGCTAAAAAACCGAAAGCCAAAGTCACCGGCATCAGCCAGCGTTCATATTTGGCGTAAAATTCTTTGACTTTTTGATAATGAGATTTGAAAGCAAAAACCTTCCTGACGGAAATCCTGGATTTTTTAACTATCACATCTGACATTTTTATTCTCCTACCTGATAACAACCTTTCCATTCGTCAAAAGCCCGCGTGTAACCGTTTTTTTTGAAAATTGGTCTGATTGTAATAAAAAGGTTATGAAAGATACTGATCTTGTTTTTATCTAAAAGGTCATCGAGTTTTTTTATAAGTTCACCCTTTTTCCACGGAAATTTAGTTAATGGATATTTGTTTAGCTCCCATTCTAAATATTTATTATAGGGTCTGACTCTGCCTTCCAAAGCAAAAATCGCTTCCAAAAAAAATGGTATTCCTTCTATAACTTCGAGTTTTGCGGCTTTTTTAAACCCATCCCTCAGATTTTTTTCAACCCTAAAAACCTGATTTATAAAAGCTCCTAAAGCATTGCTAATAATCACCTTCTGTTTTTTCTTTGGCATTCTTGCTTTTTCCCGCATAATTTTTTTAATCTTACCCGTCCTGTCAAACAAGGGTTTAAGATGCGCGAAATTATACCTATCCCAAACCATTTTTGTGCCATACTCTGCGTGTTTTTTTAATCCGTCTAAAGTAAAAACCCCAATCTCGATTTGAGACTTCTCCCTGTTCCCATACTTTCGCCTATATAACTGTAAAACTTTATCTTTAACAATCATTTTGGCATCGTAATCCGAGTATTTAGTTTCCATCTTCTTACCTCTACTACCATCAACCCAAAAAGCGAGAACATTTTTGTCCTTTTTTACTTCCGCGATAATTTTCTGAAATTTATTATCTGTGTTTATGATTTTGATTTATACATACTTTTATTATACACCCCATCTTTTTTCTAAATCCATAACACTTGAATAATTAAAAAAATTCTTTTCCCAAAATGCAGAATCGCCAACTGCTTTTTTCGCCCAAGTTTCCTTACGATTTGGTCGCCGACCTTGCCTCGCCGGAAGGCGGGACGAGCGAGGCGACTGCCTCTTGCTTGCAATTTCCTGTTTGATGGTTTCTGCCGGGCTTCCGCCAAAGGCGGACAGGCGAACCTGAATTCTATTTATATAGAAACAAAAAATGTCAACTTCTTTGGACCTAGGGAGAATCGAACTCCCCTCTCCGCCTTGCAAAGGCGGCGTCGTACCACTAGACCATAGGCCCTTAATAATTTAGCGGACCAAATGCTTGTCCACCGAATCCGCCATAGGCGGAGAAGGAGGAAGCTAAGGGCCCATAGTGGAAAAGCTTTTTTAGAAATATCCGAAAAGATGCAAAATTGAACCAATAATAAGTGCCACTCCAAAAAGTTTTAAAAATGTAAACGTCCCACCCCCGCCAAGATATTTTTCTGCGTCCGGGTCTTGTCCCATAAACCGATAAATCGCGGGCGTATACTTCAAAATTATAAATCCGAGAATTATTACCAGTATGCTATTGAATATTCCCATATTTTTAATTTTAATTTTTTAGACTTTCCGATGGGTGTGAGAGGACTCGAATCTAAAAATACAATTTTGATACGATTCGCTTAATCTTAATAAGGAATCGATGTTGATTTCCCAAACATACCCCCGACCTTAAGTAGCAAATGCTTCGCATGGCGACAGGAGTATAACTCTTCATTATAATTTAGTCTCTTGGTGGGCACGGATGGATTTGAACCATCGACCTTCTCATTATCAGTGAGATGCTCTAACCGGGCTGAGCTACGTGCCCAAAATTTTTAACCAACTGCCTGCCCTCCTTAGTCCTCGATGTAAAATCGAGATGAAGGAGGGAACTACACACCCCAGACTTTCCATACTTTAACAGGTTTTTTAAAACAAGTCAAAGCAAACGTACTGTGCCACTACCTTGGAAACACTTAGGGTATTCTTAAGATGAGTAATTAAAGAATCTTTAAGTGTATGTCATATGATATAAATCCTCGTCTGCCGAGGGTCAGGGCAAGAGCGGTGGACATGGTCAGG
>Ga0210057_1001943_pt1 | contig 30552 bp, 25 predicted proteins | sample CryGeyCG2114_010_2_FD_183968 | JGI IMG/M metagenome (GOLD analysis project Ga0210057, IMG submission 183968) | Groundwater microbial communities from aquifer - Crystal Geyser CG10_big_fil_rev_8/21/14_0.10 (SPAdes) (version 2) | ecosystem: Environmental > Aquatic > Deep subsurface > Groundwater ...
GGCTGATGATTACATGATTAAGGCGCATGTGCTTCCAAAGGAAGTTCTTGCAAAGGTGCGCGAAATTCTTGGCGCGCGTGGCATTGAAATTCCTTGCGATCCGATTAAGGAGAAGTGCGAATGATGCGATTGGCTTGACTTTTCGTTCAAACGTGCTATAATGCCTTTAGTTTAACAATTCTAAAATCTATGATGTGCGTCCTTTGCGCTTTACGCAGAGGATTGGGCGCACTGAGATGGTCTATGCGTTAGTGTAGATCCGGCAGACCCCGTAACCATGGTCTAGCTGATGTCGTCTGCTTTTTTAGCGGATGGAGTCGGTAAAGTGGCCTGAAATCCGTTTTACTGACGGATTTTTTTGCTAATATAGGGCGAAAAATAATATATATTATCGCGCCCTCTCTATAGCAAATTAAATTCGTTAAAAAACATAACACAGGCAACCAAGGTGGTACCACGGAATAAATATCCCGTCCTTGATGCATAATTTTTAATTATGCCTTGAGGACGGGATTTTTGTTTTTCGCGGATCACAAATCGCACTTTAATTGTTCTTTCATATCAAATGAAAAGGAGCAGTATCATGTATGAAATATCGCAGATGCTAAATCGCAAAGAAGTTGTGCTAACTGGCATGCTTCCGCACGGGCATATTGTTTTTGGAGTTTTTATGTCTGTAATGAAGCATATGGCAGAATATCAGCTGAATGATAAACATGAGTGCGCTATTATCATTGCTGATACTGAACAAAAGTTGCGGTCCAAAAAACAAAGCAGGCATATTGCGCGCCAAGTTGTTGAATCTGTAAAAGACCTGATCGCCTCTGGCATTGATCCGGACAAAACGCTCATATATCCGCAATCCGCGGTCGCGGAAGAATTGAGCATACTCTGCGATCATTTCCGGGTCATGGCTAAATGCGAAGAGAATGAGCTTATGATGGCGTGCGACATGTTAGGCATCAGGGCCAATACTGTTTTAGTCGGCGATGACCAAATCATTGCTTTGCGCATAGCGATAAGCATCGCGCGCCAGATTATTGTGCCAGCTATTCCCATTCCGCAGCGAGGCGCCAATGGAGTCATGTTCTGCGCTGATAATAGCATTGAATACGGCGAAGACGCGCTGTTCAAAAGATTGCATGAAATCCGCAAAATGTATCGCAACAGCGCTCTTTCTCCGAAAACTCTAAAATCAACAAGCGTGAAACTTGATCCTAATCTTGCTCTTGCTTTGGAAAAATTCCATGAGCGCAGGATCTCTCTCGTAAAAAAAGATCAACTCATTCATGATCTGCTTGCAACAGGATCTTCGCGCGCCAAAGCTGTGTTCTCTGAAACAGTTAAGATGATAAGGGATAATTACACTGGATTATGCGCGAACCATGAACATAATCCAAGCCCAGTATCATGGGACGCTTCATCCAGATCAATTGAAGCATCTGTCTGGTCTCGAAGCAATGCTCCGTGCAATCGTGGGCAATGATAAAATATCATCTTTCTGCTCCTCAACAAAGCCCTATCCGCAATTTGGATAGGGCTTTTCTTTTTGCGTATTTGACAAGCATGAATCATATAATGCGGGCTTGTTTTTTGCAAAAAAATAGTTACAATATAAAAAAATACCCCTGCTAAATTTTATTAAGCAGGGGGCATTAGGAATAAAGAGCGGAAATGATATGGTGGGACAGGAGGGATTTGAACCCTCGAAGGCTTTTAGCCAGCAGTTTTACAGACTGCGTCCTTTGACCAGCTTGGATACCGTCCCACCCAAAATACTAGTATGTATGCTATTTTATTGATATAATAGTATATGTAATTTGAAAAAAATGCAAGATTGGTTGACAACTAGGTAAATATTTGATATATTCTTAAAATGAATATTTAATGAAATTGATCTTAAACAATTAATCAATGAAAGGAGGGGCGAGCAGTAAATTCAGTAATATTTAAAGCACAGAACAAAAATCTGCAATTCACTCAAAACTCGTTTTAAGGAGATCATTATGCAAGCTCAAGCCATAAGAACTACTCATCGGTTGGATTCGCCGAGAGAAGTAAAAGAGCAAATTGCATTGCGGGAATCTGCCTCAGACCTAGTGGAACAGCACCGCCACGCGATCCAGAGAATCACCTCAGGCAAGGATAGCCGATTTTTGACGGTTGTAGGATTGCGTGATATTCAGAATTTAGAAAAAGCCAGGTTGTTCGTAGAAAAGCTGCGCAATCTGAATTCTGGATATTCGTCGCTTTTCGCTGTTGCGCAGATTTTCTGTCCGCCATGCGATGTCTATTCTGCGCGGCGGTTTTTGATGGAAGCCAGCAAAGCCGGAATTGCTGCTGGCACAGAGTTGAACAGCCCTTTTGTGTTCAACTATATCAGTGATCTGCTTAGTTGGGCTCTGCTTGCGAACGATATGTTTCTGCCAGACGAGGACGGCGAAGCGCCTTATAGCGGATTCGCAAGCGGCCTTTTAATGCCTTTTGGCTTAGAGTCCGAATACAAAGATGTAGAATACGCTATAAAGATGCTTGAGAATGCGCGTTCGCAGGATAGTTTCATCGGCGCTGACGAAGAAGGCAGAATAGTAGTTTACGATACCAAAGGCAGTAATTACGGACATATTGTAATTCGCGGCTCGAATAGTCCTATTTCCATGATGCGTGAATCAAGTCAGCTTTCAGAAGAAAAAATTCCGCATGTGGTCAGGGTGGATATCTCTGGAAACGACGAAGATCTCACTGTGCTGGAGAAACAAATGAAGACTGCTGTCTCTCTGCACAAGGAAGCTGGCAGCACTTTGAATGGAGTTTATCTTTATTGCGCTCATGATTTTCAGTTTTTGGAGTATCTTTTTAGGTATATCCATGATGAGCTCGCGGGGTAAGCTCCGAAGTTTTATCTGTTCTTTCGGCGTCTATTTGATTTATGTTTATATCAAATAGGCGCTTTTTTTATAATAAAAAATGGCTGTCTGTTATTTAAACAGTCAGCCACAGTATGTATATTGCATAGATGCTTCCTTTTGTATTCCCGATTATGCGGGAACATATATGTTAGAAGTTACCGAAGGGTATGACCCTAAGAACGTGGGAGGATTGAGACACAAGCCGCTATTGCGCAGCTCCTGCCATGCTCCTTCCATTTTTTCATCATTGATATGCCCTTCGTACTCCAAAAGGAACGTGTACTCCCACAGCTTTCCTGGAATAGAGATGGGATACGCTATGAGCAGGTTGCATCCATGCTCTGCAAAGCACTCAAGCGTATCATGAAACGCGCCAACTCGTGCTTGTTCTAAATTAACCAGAAAACATGACTTGTCGTGCCCGCTTTGGTCGCCGTATTCCTTATTCAGGATCCAGAACCGGGTCATGCTATTCAGATTGTCGACGATGTTCCCAGTATCCCCGATTCGCTTGAGGTTGTATACTTCTTCGGCCCGGCTGGAAGCGATACATGCGAGCTCGCTATTCTGGCTTGCTGCATATGCCGCTTCTCCAGTAGAATTTCTGGTTTCGACCATTGTACCATTTTCTTTGAGGTGACTGACGAATCGGCTACACTGACCCAAAGCCTTTTCGTGAGAAACAACATTGGGTCGCGTATTGCCATCTTTGCTCAAGAAGAAGAGTTCAATGGGGACTACGGTTTCGCCGGCAATCTGCGCTCCATAATGCCCATGCGCTTCTTCAAGCGCGCGGACTGTTTCGTTCACCATCCCGTCGATGACATTTTCAATGGCCACTACTCCGAACCTGATTGTTTTTTTGCCAACCGCCTCACAAATACTTCTATGTGAAGACAGATTGACGAATTCCACGTCGTCTCTCTGGTCAACGAAATGCTTTTCTGCTGCTATGTATCCGAAAGTCGTTGTATCTGGGCCACTCTCAGTGGTGGCCCCAAGATAGCCGACCTTTATTTTTTCTGCGGTATTCATGATTTTATCCTCTTGATTGGAGTTTAGGAAACCACTATAGAGCAATATTGCTTTTTTCCTTTACGAAGCATTATCCTGCCATTTTGCACATCTTTTTCCGTAATGCGTACATCAATAGATCCGATTTTCTGGTCATTGATATATGCTCCGCCTTGCTGGATAAGACGCTTTGCTTCGCTTTTTGAATCCACTAGCCCAAGTTCATGGAATAAACTTACTGCGCTTATTCCATCATTGATCCTTTGAATGTCTATGATTATTGAGAATTTATCGCTTGCTTGGCTTCCTCCTTGGTTAAAGTTTGAATGCGATAATTCCTGCGCGCTTTTTGCTTCTTTTTCTCCATGAGCAAGCTTTGTTGCTTCAAAAGCCAATATTTCTTTGGCAGTTCGGAGCTGGGCATGTTGAAGTTTTCCAAGTTCTTGAATCTGTTCCATGTCCAGAAACGTAAACAAACAAAGAAACCGAGAAACATCCCTATCATCTGTGTTTATCCAGTACTGATAAAATTCATACACAGATGTCTTGTTTTTGTCCAGCCATATTGTGCCTTGTTCTGTTTTGCCCATTTTGTTTCCGCGCGCTGTAGTAATAAGCGGAAAAGTGAGCGCGTGCACAGATTCATTGCGCATCCGCCGGATTAACTCGCGACCAGCTAAAATATTGCTCCACTGGTCATCTCCGCCCATTTGCAGTATGCATGCATGCTTATCAAACAAAAACAGATAATCATATGCCTGCAAAAGCTGGTAATTGAATTCAATAAATGAAAGGCCTTCTTCGCGCTCCATGCGCTGACGATATGATTCTGAACGAAGCATTTCATTAACTCTGAAATACTTTCCAATATCGCGAAGAAATTCAATATAGTTAAGCGGACGGAGCCAATCCGCGTTGTTCACGAATATGCCTTTGTCTTTATCAAGCGAAAGATACCGCTTGAGCTGATCAAGAATAAATACTCCGTTAGCATCAATTTCTTCGGCAGATATTAATTGCCTTTCTTTAGTTTTGCCGCTTGGGTCGCCAATAAGCGTTGTTCCTCCGCCAATCAGGGCGATTGGAGTATGTCCTGCTCTTTGCAGATGCGACATAGCCATAATAGGAACTAAACTGCCAATATGCAAACTATCCGCGGTTGGATCAAATCCAGCGTAAAATACAATATTAGAGCCAGAAAGAAGTTCATCAAGCTCTTTTTTACCTGAGCTTTGCTGTACAAACCCCCTGTCTTCTAAAATTTTTAATACACTCATGATTCTATTTCTCCTGTGTTTGATGTGGAAATGACAGATATTTGATTCTTTTGTCAATGATCAATTAGTTCTGTATTAATGAGATGTTGCAGTCCTAATGTAGTTACTATACAGTTGTAATGGTGCTTGTCAAGGATAAATATTGTACTAGCGGATAAACATGTGTTCAAGCTACCGAACATAATTTACAGTTAATTAATTCTAATTTTGCGTCTTTGACACCTTGTTTATTGTTGTTCAGCTTAGTGTCAATAAACTTCATTAATGTCTCAATCTGTCCTTTTTTCTTTATTCTCCGCGCTTGCGCCAGCCACATTCTTTGCTTTTTAAGGTATTCTTGCCATTGCGCGACAATCGCATAAGCTTTGTCCGGATTCTTCTTCCAAAGCGTGTAGAATTCCATAGGGGTCAGATATCCCAATGCTTGATGCGGCCTCTTGAAGTTGTAATCATGCTCCCATTGCCTCACTGCTTCTCTTTGTTCTTCCAAGTCATTAGAAACAGGCTTTTTCTTGTAGAATTCAAGATCGTCTGTTAAGTGAGATCTTTCAACTCTTGGATTGTCTGTCGGCGTGCTGGCGTTTGAGTAGAAATGGAATATATTTTCTTTTTTCAATTCCTTTGAAAAATTATTGTTATTTTCAAAGCCGTTATCAGTATTCTCGCACGCTATTGCAAAGGGAAATCTTTTAATAGCTTCTCTGTGCCTGGCTATTGTTGCTTTTGTATCTTGTTCATCAGATATCTCAAGCGTCCGTATTCTAGTAAAAGAGTCAATTTGCGTGAATTGGTACCAGAAGTTCTCTTTATGCTTGCCATCGTATTTTTGCCTTGATTTTGCGATATATTTCATGTCTTTTTCAACTAACGCGCCAGGTCTGTAATCCTTTATTTTGCTTGGAGGGCGAAATTTGACCTTCAAAAGAATATCTTCAGAATCTCTGTATTTTTTCTCTTCAAACGCTCGGCTGTTCTTTAATGATATTTTAGGATCTATTCGTTTATGCTTATGCAGATATTTGTTTACGGTGTTATGATTTACTTTTATTCCATAATCCCTTTTTAAAGCATGCGCTATCTTTTCTTTGCCCCAGCTGTTGAGTGAATCATCCCTGATTTTGATAATGAGCTTTTCAGCGTTTTCTGATATCCTGTTCCTGTTTGATGTATTGTTCGGAGCTTTTGATTCCGGCTCCAGCGACCGCGGGTCTTTGCCGCTTCTCTCAAATACTTGTTTCAAATGCGACAGCCATTGCCGGCTTAATCCTATCTTTCTGGCTGTTGACGATACATTGCCTCTTTGATCGCAGTAGAGCATATGCATCCATCTGAGCCGTTTTTTAGCTTCAGCAGATAAATGATAGTTATTCGGATTCAGCTTCTTTTCAGCTATTATCTGCATAATGTTGTTGGAATTATTTTTAACTAATTCCAGCAAATCATCCTTTTTATTGTTTTGCAACATATCTTACCCTCATACTGTAAAGTGTAGCATAGGAGAGTGCACATGCTTGACTTTTTTCACAGAGCATTTATTATGAATATAAGCTATGAAATCACTTATTACTACAACTAACCCTATAATCGGATATACCTATTATGCTTATAACACAGGGATTGGTTTTTTAATATCAGTGTAAATATAGTTATATAGCACGATTTCAAAGCCAATCTCTATAGGGTCGGCTTTTTTTGGTCTTTGACAATTAAACTCTCTCGAAAAAATAGAAAGGATGAAAGATTATGCGGACGATACGCGTGTTAACAGTTTGTTTTGGAAATATTCACCGATCAGTAATCGCTGAATATGCCTTGCGTCAGGCACTTAAGAAGATTGGACTTTCTGAAGAGATTCAAGTTGAATCTCGAGGATTATTGGGAATGCCTGGTTTGCCAGCGCCGATCGGAAAAAATATTCGTGATTACCCGGATAAGTGGCTCTATATAGAGCCAGTATTAAATCGCCTAGAGCTTGATGTGTCTGCGCACAAAACTTGTCCGTTAGATTGCGATATAGTTTCGCAGTCCTCGTTGATTCTAGCGATGGACAGGAATATTCTTATTGATCATACTTCTAGCATTGTTCGCGTATTTCCTGAAAATGCATGGAAAGCGCGTCTTTTTATGGAGCTTGATGGTTTTGTTGTTGATATAGATGATTGCGACGAAGTACAGGAAGGCGATTTCCATAGGCAAGTAACTGAACACATATACGAGCTAGTTCACCGCCACGTTAACTACATCGTTGAATTGGCAAGAATATTAGACGCTGGGCGATGAATTAATATCACAACAACCAAAAAGGAGCTTCAAATGAACAAGATAGATGTTAGGCCAATGGGCGCGCATGATTTAGATACCGAATGTGAACAACAGATGCGAGAGGGATTCACATCAACTGCAGCGATGATTCTCGCTGACGCACATCAATATAGAAAAACTACTGATACGCTCTTCGTGGGTCTTGAGATTGAATTGCCTCTTGTTACCTCGACATTTGATCTTTCGCCCCAGAATAGCCGTGATGAGGTTATTGATCAATTTGCAGGTCGTGTTTTTTCGGAACTTGGAGCACACCAAATCGAGATTATTAATGAACCACCAATTGATCTGCTTAATGACGGGTTTGGTGCACTATATGAGTTGACTAATTCCATTGTATCTTCTGTGTTAAAGGAGGTGCACAGTAGAGGTTTACAGGTACTTCGCCTTGGATGCTGTCCTCTCGTAGAAATTGATTCAGTAGAATATACAAAAGGCGATTATAAATACGAACGGTGTCCACAATGGCACACCAAACACCAGCGACGCGATATTGCTGGAGTTATTGGACGAACAGAAACTGTGCGTGCGGATAATGCTTATATTGTAGGTCTTATGAATTCAGTACAGATTTCCGTTGATGCATTGAATTTTTCTGATGCCATCGACAAATTAAACCGTGCGCTGATGATTGGTCCATATGCTTTAGCGATTGGTGCAAATGCGCGATATATAGAATGCAAAGATACAGGGATCTGCGATATTCGGTTTGCTGGGTGGGAGATGAGCCATGATGTCCGTTCGCCATCTGAAGTTGATTCAGGATATCCAACACGAATCGGTTTGCCTCAACGATACTACCGAAGCGTGAAAGATTATTTTGAGCAAATCAAATATTATCCGTTTATCTTGGATGATCCTATTTCGATGGCGCATCCTTTTGATGTCGGATTAGGCCTGTGCTGGAGGGACTCTCGTTTGAAATTTTTTCGAGAAAAAAGGACAATCGCAGTTGAATTCCGTCCGATTTCGCTTCAGCCAACACTCTGGGAAGACGTGGCTATGATGTTTTTCTTTATTGGACGTCTTGCATGGAGTCAGTATAACCAAGAATCCATGTTGCCGATGTGTTTGGTGCAAGCCAATAAAGAACAAGCCAATAACCATGGTTTAAACAGCTATCTTTGGCGACAAAAGGGAGGTGTTATAGAGCAGGTGTCTGGTCGGGATGCGCTACACGACGAAATCGATCGTGTAGTTGAGGGTATGAAGCTACTTGGGGCTTCGTATAGTGTCATTCACGATATGGTTCAAGTATTTGAGCAGCGACTGATTTATGGCAGTCCAGCCGAACAGTTCGCCACCGCAGTTCAGCGCATTGAAAATAGCATGTCTACTAAAAAAAGCATGGGTAATCGTAGAAATGCTATTATAGAGGCTATTCGTGAACTCGGCATTTCTGTTCCTTGATTTTCATTATCGAAACAAACGTCAGAATCAATTTTTTAGATTTCTGGCGTTTTTCTTTTGTCTGAAACATCTAATATGCGCTCTTGCTGGGCTTTTAATGAAAGGGTTCCATTGTAGCGACCTTTGCCAAGAAAAATTGGATAGAATGATTCTTTTGCATAGATTTTTTTTGTTTTGACGCTGCCAATTAACTGCCCTTTGCGAATGCGCCGCATGTCTTTTAATCCATTGGTCTCTATAAATCCTTTAGGTACTTTATATTGTCCATATATGCGATAGAGTGTTTTTTTAGTCGAGATAACTTTTGGACCATTAATGATAGATAGATTTCGCAGTAAAGCGCGCACATGACTAATAGCTCGTCGATTATTTTTGCCACTTTTTTCAGGCCCATATTCAAGTGCAACTCCTGTCTTCACATGGCCAATCATTTCTTTGTTGCCAAAAACGTTCGGCTCTATTAAAGCAACATTTTTAATTGGCAACCATTGTAGAATTTTACGAACTGAAGACGTGAGTTTGGTCACTATAGCAATACTATCTATAGAAGAATTAGTAGCATGAATATCAATAACAAGGTCAGATGATGATAATCGTTTCATCAAATCAAAAGCCAAGCGATCTTCTATACATCCTCGTTGCTTTCCGGGGAAGCTTCGGTTTAAGTCTTGGTTAATAAAACGCTTCTTTTTTATGCGTGCCAATGGATGGGCAATAATAAACGATAGACAGCCGCGTAACAATACCTCGGATTTAAGTGCATTAATAACGCACTCACCAAGCAATTCATCACCATGTGTTCCAGCAACAATAGAAACTCGCGGGGTGCCAGTTCCTTGGTGTGACTCAATTGACTGCCAATTATTTTTATTCATAATATAATACTATAGATATATTAAATATAGCATAGTATTCATTAAAATAAAAAGACCCCAAAGCCGAAGCTTTGAGGCCTAACAATACTGTCTATTTTTTTGATAGCCAACGCGAAAGATACCATGCTCCATAAAGTGCGATTAATACTCCTATCCATTGAATAGTAGTGAGATGTTCGTTCAGTAGAATAGCTGAACCAAGGATTACTGCTGGAGTTTCTCCTTGAGCAAGAACGCTTGCTTCTGTTGTTGGAAGATTCTCAAAAGCGAGCAAATTTGCGATCCAGTAAAGAAGTCCCCCAACAAACGTGAAGCCAAGAATAAGAAGGACGATTTTCGGTTCTGCGATAGGCGCCCATGAAACGCCTGAACTTAAAATGATTCCAAGCGTTCCCATTCCTATATGCGCCCAAAAGCATTTTTGCATTGAAGTTGATTTTGCCCGGGCAAAAAATTCATAAAGAATTCCGTTCATGACAGTGCCAAATAATGACCACATGAATCCTATCCACTGAAAGTTCCCACCCCATCGAGCAATGATTACTCCACTGATGACCATAACAAGCCCTATAATAGAAGCTGACGATACATGTCTACCCAAAAAAGCTCCAATAATAAGATTCACTAGCGGAGTTGCTGTAACTATAATAATAGTCGGGCCAGCACCCCAATGGCGAATACCTTGAAATAATCCAAGTGTGACAAATGGCAAAGTCAAGGCAATTAGATATGTATATTTATCCACGCGTCCAATATTTCCGCGAAGAATAATGAAAGACATGATAACAGTCATAAATCCGCGAAATACCATAAGTTGCGGTGACGTGAACATCGTAAGTATATTAACGAATGGCAGAGCTAATCCTGCGGTTATCCAGATACCTAAAATTCCAATGAGTCCTAGCAGAGTTTTGCGATTCATTTTGCACTCTCCTTTTATTTTTTGAATTGGAAATGTACGGAATTTTCTATTTTTCAACCCCTTGTGTTTAAAGAATTTTTCGAACAGTCGCGTCAGAAAATATTTTCATTGTATCATAGATTTTTAATGCAGGGTGATGAGGTTTTAGTAATTGCAAATCAGTGCATGCTAAAATAACGCAATCTAAATTTTTTTCATCAAAATTATTAATTATATTGGCTAGCTCGTTTCGGTCTTCATCTTTTTGATGTCCAGCCAATAGATCAAGAATTATTCTATCTATTTTATTTTGTTGGGATTCATTAGGCGCAACATATCCAATATTGTTTTTGGAAAAAGCATTTTCGTATAACTTGCTTTTGACTGTTGTAGAAGTTGAGATAATGCCAACCTTATTCATGTTGTTTTGTTTCAGATGTTGTACTGTCTCGTCAATAATGCTTAAAACAGGAACACTAACTGCGTTGCGAATCTCATTAATAAAAATATGCAAAGAATTACAGGGCATGACAATGAATTCTGTTCCAGCTTTTTCAAGCCGTTGCGCTTCTTTTATTAAAAATGGCAAGTATCTCTCTGCTCCTTTATTTCGCAAAATTAAATCTTCCTCAATTTGAAGAGGCAAAGGAATACTTGCTATAATAATGGATGGCCTTGTGATCTTGTCTTTTTTATGGCAAGATGAAATAATGTCAAGATAAAATTCAGCAGTTGTCTCTGGTCCAAGGCCGCCGATAATTCCTACGGTTTTAATAAAATAAATAAAATTCTAGTTTATTAAACTAACATAATCTATTTTTTGTCTAATGTCAATTTCCCTTGATTTTTGGAAATTTGAATTCTCTGACCCTGCATAAAAAAAGTGCAGGACACCTGCTTGACTTTATTTTTAAAAAATGTACAATAGAATTACATGATTTTAACAGCAAACAATTCTTATTTTGCGTTTTATTTTATAAACTGACCAAAGATCAGTTGTTGTTTGCTTGAAAAACCATTCTATAAACAGCTGATCAAATAGGTCAGTTTTTGTTTAAGCTCTTTTAATGAAGTTGTCATACCACATTTCACTCTTATTGAGGGAGATATATCATGAAAAGCAGACCACTTGCTACTCTTGAGCAGTTTCCAGAACCAACTGGACTGCCTCAATCTGACAGGGATATAATCGCAACTATGCAGTCCTGCGATATCCAGAAAATTTTGATCTATGCTCTTGGACCAGAAGGAACCAATATTTCCCAAGCAGCAGCGCAATGGATTAACCGCGCAGGAGTGCGGGATAAGTCAGAGATTATTCTCTGTGAGACCCCAGAGCATAGTTTGGAGATGGCCAGTGCTGTTAATGAGAAAGGAGCCATAGGACTTTTCGGCACATGCGCTGTATATTTCGCGCTTAATAAGCTGTTTTTTGAGAATCCAGGATGTCTTCCTTTTTTTGTGGAAGAAGTAATGTATCTGGATGAAATGCAGCTCGCGGCCCGGTATGATGTCCATGCAGATCTCGGGCTTGGTATAGCCGATGGTACTGCATGCTCATGGGTAGTTGCTTCCCATCCTTCTCCTGCTCCTTTAGTGCGCAATCTTGGATGCGAAGTAAAGCTGGTAAACAGCAATGCCCAGGCCGCGGACGATGTAGCAGTTGGCAATGTCCAGTTGTGCATTACCACTGAATCTGCTCGCAAAAGCAGGAGATTGATAAAGCTACATTCGTTTGGAAGTCCGGCCATGGTTTTTTTCTACGGTATTGCCGGAGAGAGCATTCAGGTAGTTCGGAGCGCATTCGCTCGATTGGAGGCAGATAAACAGAAACGCGAACAAGAGATGTCTCTGGCGTGACTTTTAATAGGGACAGTGTATAATATATACGCTGTCCCTAAACTTTTTTCAAATTTTATGACACATTCTATTATAGGCGCCCGTGGAGACATGGGTAAAAATTTACTTGTACCGCTTCTTAAAAAGCACGGATCCGTGCTTGAGGTTAATCGCGGGGACTCAGAGGATAAACGAAACAACGGATGGAAAGCAGATTATATCTGGCTTTCTGTTCCTAGAGACGCAATTCCAGATTTGCTTGACGGAAAACAATTTTCCAAAGATCAAATTATTGTTGATATTTGCTCCATTAAGCGCAATCTCTCAAGAGACATTCAAAAAACAGGCGCAACACATCTTTCTTTGCACCAGCTTCATGGCCCTTTTGTTCCTTTAAATGGCCAAAAATGGGTTCATATTAATACTGGAATAGATTTATCATCAAACGCGCCAGTTCAAAATCTGTTGAATTTCTTAAAGGAGCAAGGAATCAGCTTTTTAGACGCCAAATCAGAAGATGAGCATGATTTTATGATTGGCCTTACTTTAAGCATGCCAGAAATCGCGACCATTTTTTTAGATACGCTTATAGACCAATATGCGAAAGATTCTGGACACAAAACTCCGAGTATGGCAAAGCTTATGGAATGGGCAGTTCCAGCGTCAAATGTGTTTTTCAGCTATTACATACATTCTATCAACAGCTCCGCGGATTGGCTGAGAAGCGATTTAATTTTAGGAGCGCATGGTGATCTTCTGGAAAGCGCGCGCAAAGCATCATCTCGGCTGGCTAATCTAACCACTGAAAACATTAAACATCACTTGAGCCAGCAGCGCGCTTTTGTTGAATCGCTTCCGATTGCAGAACGCAAGCGGGTTCGCCAGTGGATTGAGCGCTGGTTTGTGGATTCCACGCAAAAAATATTTATGTTTCATCATAATAAATCCATAAAGCCAAAAATCAATCTTCAGGAGTGCGCGGATTCTAATTCTGTATTTCCAATAAGCGATAAAAAAATTACTGTCGGCATTCACGGAATCGCTGGAAGTTTTACTCATGAATCAGTTATCCGTCTTGCGGAAGAATTAAATATTCCTGCTGAAAATCTTGAATTCCGTTATCTTGTTGAGGCAGATCGCGTTATTGCCGAAGTGGTAAATGGAAAAATCGATAGAGGCGTATTTGCTATGGCAAATTCCGGCTCTGGCGCGTATATTTCAAGCATGCGCGCAATGAGTGAAAATAATTTTGACATTCTTGCTATATATGGAATGGAAATCTTGCAGTGCCTTATTGCTGATCCGTCTGTTAAATCAATTGATGAAATAACAAAAGTATTTGGGCATCCTCAAGCAGTGAGCCAATGCAAACGCACATTTGAAGAAAAATATCCAAATATTAATCTTGTTTATGGCAAAGATAGCGATGATACGGCTTTATGCGTCAAAAAAATAGCAAACAAAGAATTGCCAAAAACAACAGCAACGCTTGCATCTCAAATTGCTGCAAATCTTTACAAAATGCGTATTTTAGAGTATGGTATGCATCATGATCCTTTTAATACAACAACTTTTTTAGTTATCAAAAAGAAGTAATTTGTTCTCATATTTCATTTCATCCTAAATAGGAGAATGATAATGTCTAATAACAACGAAAACCATGCGCACACGACTTTGCCGTCTGTGGCGCGTTTCGTATGGATGGACCGGGCATATATGCCGCTTAGCTCAGCAACAGTTCCAATAACCGCGCACAGCTTACACTATGGAACTGCGGTGTTTGAGGGGATTCGGTTTTATGAGACAGATAAAGGACCCGCTGTATTCCGCTTGCAAGATCATATTTACCGTCTCTTTGCGTCTGCTAATGCCATGAGCATGCGCCTTGAGCATGATGAAGATGAGCTGACGCGCGTTGTGTGCGAGCTGATCAGGAGAAACAATCTTGCAGATGGGTATGTGCGCATGATCGCGTATTACGGAGATGGGATCAGTTTAACTAGAGATGATCTGCAAACGCATATAGCGATTTTTCTTTTGCCTTGGCCGTCCAAAAAAATGAAGCCCATAAGATTGCAAATTTCAAAATTTCGCAAATCAGATCCCCGCACTATTATTCACAGGGCCAAAGTGGCTGGCCATTATGTAAATTCATATCTAGCTGCTTCCTCATTCGACCAATCGCGCTATGATGGCGCGCTTATGCTGGACTGCGATGGCTGGGTCGCGGAAACAACGGTCGCGAATATTTTCAGCGTAAAAGATTCTATTTTATTTACGCCTAAGCCGGGCTCTATCTTGCCCGGGATTACTCGCGACACTGTGTTGAAACTTGCTCAATCTATGAGCATTCAATGCATTGAATCAAATGTATCCATGGATCATTTAAAACATTCTGACGAGGTATTTATTACTGGCACAGCCTCTGAGGTAATTCCAGTCAAAGGAATTGATGAAGCAGATATTGGGGAAGGCGCTGTAGGACATATTACTTCCCAACTCTCAAATGCTTTTAATGAATCCGTCAGAGGCAGGAATTCTGAATTCTTAAGCTGGCTTACCCGCGCGTAGCAGGTTCGTCAGTTTTTCCTTCACGGGCTTTGTTCTTGTTCATGCAAGATCAAGCCCGTTTTTTCTTTGCCTGCTTGACAAGCTCTTTATCCTGCGCTATACTTTATCTAACTAAAGCACTTTAGTACGATAAACCGCTAATACAAGCGAAAATATGCCTAAATGGAATAATCCACAATCAAATGATTTGTTTCGCGCGATATTGTCGCTAAAAGACATTTCTGAAGCGCGCAAATTTTTCCGAGACCTGCTTACTGAAGCAGAGCTTATTGAATTCGGCAAGCGCTGGCAAGCCGCGCAAATGCTGAATAATAAAATACCATACTCTGAAATTGTTAAAAAAACAGGCCTTAGCTCAACCACAGTCGCGCGCATTTCAAAATGGCTCAAAAAAGGCATGGGCGGATACCAGCTTATGCTTGGCAGAATTTCTCATCATCACAACTCTTCTCGCAAGAAGAGGATGTTGTGATATCTTGATTTCGTGATATTTCCACAGCCCTTTCTCGCGAGAGAAAGGGCTCTTTTAATTTAATCTTATCAAAGAAAGGAACAAGCCATGAACTCGCCAAAAATGATTCATGAGATTTTTGGAGATGATCCTGACAAGCTAATCCCAGTGATTATACAGGATCGTTTCACAAAAGATGTCCTGTTTCTTGGATATACGAATCGCGAAGCATTTGAAAAAAGCATCTGCCTGCGCGAAGTAGTGTTGTATTCAAGAGGACGCGAAAAAATTTGGCACAAAGGATCGACTTCTGGAGATTTTCTTCATATACACGAGGCATGGATTAATTGCGAACGAAATTGCTTCTTGTATATTGTTGACAAACTCGGCGGCGGTGTGTGCCATATTAAAGACAATTCCGGAAAAACCATGCCTACGTGTTTTTTCCAGCGGCTGTTCTAAATCCTAAAAGCCCTATTCTCAACTTGGATAGGGCTTTATTTTTATCCATATTTGACATAATTTAACCATTATAATACCCTGTATACAGGAGTACAGGATACATGAACACTCCATAACAATATTATGCATTCGCTCCAAAATTCCAATATCAGCAATACGATGATGTCCATGATGATGCACTTTCGCGCGCCTTGGATTATGTTTTGCTAATTTAATTTCTTTAATCTTTATCAAACATAACCCTCGGCTGCGAGGGTTTTTTTATTATTATGAATACACTATGTTCATAACTATCATAAATGATTGCAAAGACCAAAACGCGGCAGGCAGGCAAGCCGCAAGAGTTGCTTGCCTTTTTAACATTGCGCCGACATTTGTAGGCGTTCAAAGCGATATTGAAGCAAGCGGAAATATTATTGATGTTTTAGACGCCACGGAAGGAAAAAAAGGAATTATCCTGGCAAATGTGGCTCCGCGCAATGGAAGCGCGCGAAAATTCAAAAACGGAACGCCTTTTGGATTTTTTTATTGGCGCCATACTTTGGTCATAAGTTCTGTTGCGGGCAATACGCTTTCTTTTCTCCGCAAATTTGGAATTGCTGAATCAATTCGCATGATGAATATTCCCCATATCCTTAAAGCAGTTGCCAAAACAGAACATCTTACTAAAAATGAGCAACAAAGGATAGCATGGTCTCAATTCAGAAGTTTTGATTTTCTTCCGCGAATTGCTTTTTGGATTTCAAAAGGCATTAAAATTCCAACCAAAAAATATGTTTTGAAAAACGCGCGCATTGAACCGCGCGCCTGGGCTATTGATTGTTTCGGCAATATAAAGACAAGTTTATTGCGCTCTGATATTCAGCTCCAGAAAAACGGCTTTGTAAAAACAAAATTTGGGAATTTGAAATTTTATCCCCTTCTTCGGAATGTGCCGGATAATCACGCTGCCATTATCATTGGCAGTTCCGGGCTTGGCAATAATCGTTTTTTGGAAATTGCGGTTCAGGGCAAAAGCGCGGCTGAATTGTTTGGGATTAAAATTGGAGATGCTGTTCTGTGAGCATATTAAAATGCTCTTGATTATTTTAACGCTCCAAGGGATTTGATATGTTGCAAAAATAGCGGTTTCGCCGCTAACTTGTCCACAACATTATTTATGTCATTATAGCGCTAGATGCTCTTTTTTTGCGTCCACGCACAAAGCATTAGAACCATTCCATTATTGAATAGGAATATTTGACATAATTTAGCCGTTATGTTATCCTGTACACAGGAGTACAGGATAAATGAACACTCAATACAAGCAAAAAAACAGGTTTGACGACAGGTTCGCCAAAATAGCCACAATGGGCCAAATAATTTTTCACGCAAAGGACTTGGCTAATTTATGGCGCATTGGAAACGACAACACCCTGTATGCCACGCTTTCCCGTTATGTCAAAAAAGGGCTTCTTTTCCGCGCGCATAAAGGCCTGTACGCGATCAAGCCAATTGATCAGATAGACCCGATTATGCTCGGCATAAAAGCGCTTCGCAGATTCGCGTACGCGAGCACCGAGACCGCGCTCGCGCGTTCAGGAATCATCCAGCAAGAAATGCATGAGATTACACTAGTGAGCGATATATCAAAACGATTCTCTATTGGATCTCATCGCTATCGCTGCAGAAAACTGAATGACCAATATCTGCACAACATCATCGGCATTATCGCGAAAAACGGATATAAAATCGCGACAATGCCTCGGGCTATTGCTGATATGCTCTATTTCAATAAAAACGCTCATTTTGACGCTAAAAATTCAATTGATTGGAAACAAGTAAAAATAATTCAAAAACAAGTATATGATTCTTCCAAATAAAAAAGACGCTATCCATAAAGCCTGGCTCTATCGCCTGCTTTCAGCCATATATGACAACAAAACACTGGCTCAACATTTCTATTTCAAAGGCGGAACCTGCGCTGCCATGCTTGGCTGGCTTGACCGGTTTTCAATTGATTTGGATTTTGACTGCAAAGCAAAAGGTAAAGACATGCTGCGATTGCGCAAAGAATTAGAGCTAGTGTTTAAAAATCTCGGACTTGAGATAAAAGACAAAAGCAAAAACACGGCCCAATATTTTCTGCGGTATCCTGCCCAAGAGAACGAAAGAAATACCATTAAAATAGATGTCACAAGCCCTCCCCCAAAATCAAACCAATACCATCAATTCCGATTAGATGACATTGACCGGATTGTCCAATGCCAGACACAGGAAACAATGTTTGCCAATAAATTAGTGGCTTTAATTGACAGGTTTGAAAAACACGAGGCCATCGCGGGCCGGGATTTGTATGATATTCATTATTTTTTTACGCGAGGATTTTCATACAACAGCGAAGTAATTATTGAGCGCATAAAAATTGGATTTTAGTAAACCCAAAACCAGCAGGCATCTTATAAAGGATGCCTGCTTTTTCTTTTCCTTTTACCACCCCTTCAACTGTTAATTTTCCAATTATTCCATATTTTATTTAATTTTTGTTTTTTTGATTCTGGTATTTTTCCGAATATTACAACAGTACCTTTGTCTTCTTTAAAAATAAGATCAAAAAAATAATAAATTTTTTTGACATCCATTGCTTTAATAATTTTTTGTTGATCAAGCAGTGTTAATATTTTATCAGTTCCAAATGTAATGGCATACCAGGATATCATGCTTGCAACTTCTTTGATCTCATCTTTTTCTAAATCTAAATTTATCATTTTTCTTTTCTGGAAATAGTTAAATTCTTTTTGCGTAAAATTCTTTTTAAACTTTTTTAATTCCGCCAGTAATAGAAGATAAAAATCCTCAATTTTTTTATGGCTAAAAGATGATTCAATGCTGAAATTTGAAAATTCCTCGTATGTTCTAACATCCGCGTCAACTGAGTAAATCGATAATTTATTAGTAATTTTATAAAATAAATAATTATTTAAAATTTCTATAAAAAATTCCCATTCAACATTTTTCGCCGCGTCAGCATTAAAAAATGGATAATAATAGCCAAAGAAAATTTTATTTATCTTCTCGTTATTTTTTATGTAAATCGCGTTTCCTGAATAACAAAAATTATTAAAATTAATTTTTCTTTTGCGCGCCTTTTTTTGCGGTTTTGGCAAAGGTTTAAGCTCTTGATTAATAATTTTTTTGAATTCTTTAATATTAAAATTACCAGAAACTGTTAAAATCATATTATCCAAAGTGTAGTGTTTTTTTATGAATTCGCTAATTTCCCTTAAGGTAAATTTTTTGATATTTTTTTCTGTCCCAAGAATTTCGAATCCTAAAGAGGAGTTTTTGAAATATTTTTTTTTGACGCTTTTATAATAGGTAAAATCAATATTTTCTTTATAATCAAGCAACTCTTCTAATATTATGCCCTTTTCTATTTTAATTGCTTCTTTATTCAGTTTTAATCCCTGAATAATTTTTGAAATCAATCTAACGCCCATTTTTAAATCTTTTTCATGAATTATAAATTCAAAATTTGTCCTATCCTCCTTTGTATAGGCATAGAATGTTTCATTTATATAATGCTTAATCCATGGGTGTGATTTTATGCTATTAACAATATTTTTCGCGTAAAGATGTTCAACAAAATGGGCCAAGCCATTATTTGTTTTTTCTTCATAGCGTGAGCCGACTTTGACGGCAAAATCAAAATAGATAGACTTCGTTGGGAAATTATTTAGTATAACTGTAAAATCGCCTAATTTGATTGATTGATATTCCTTCATATTTCTTCTTTTTACTATATATTATACATTGAATTATAATTTTTACCAAAAAAATAGTGGAATCCGCTTATGTTCGCGGACTTGAAGATAAGTTTGACTAATACATACTATTGCAATAGCTGACTATATCCTATATTATAAAGATATAATTTATTCTTACATATATGCTTAATTATATATTAAATAAAGATGTTGACGCTGTGTTATCGGCTATTGGAGCAAAAAATTTGTCTGAAAAAGAAAGAGCGGAAACCATGAAACAATTACTTGAACATTTCAGCAAGATTATCATTGACGCGGCTATAGGTGAATTAAATGACGAACAAATCAAGGAATTCAATTCCGCTCTTAATGATCCGGACGCGGAAGAAAAAATAGCAAACATTACCACCCATGTCCCTGGATTGATGAAAAAAATTGAAGATGCGGTAGAGCAGGAATTTTTATCCCTGCGCTCCGCCAAAGAAAAAATGTCCCAATAATTCAATTAACATTATGGAAAAATTGCGAGAAAATTTCTCTCCGCAAGAACAAGAAAACTTGCTTTCTGAACCATCTAGCGATCAAGCCGATAAAACCGAGCTTGATCTTGAGGCAGAAGAAAAACAAGTTGACATAGAGCAAGCAACCGAAGAAGCGGCGGAAGATATTGTAGAAGAATTAAGCCATAGCGGCGAGTTAGAATCTCTGCGCGAGCCGGAAAACCGCGAAACTTTGAAAAAGTGGATAAGCTCCCGTGTTAAAAATTTTTGGGTTGCGCATATCTCGGGGGCTGCCGCCGGATTTGCGGTTACTTCCGGGGCAAGAATCGCCATAAAACAAAGCGCATTTTTGTATTTGAACGGAATCCCTGGTGCCGGCATTATTGCCGGAGCTGTGGCTGGAGCAGCCATAGAGGGAGGTAAAACATACTATAGAGAGAGAAATAAGTTTGTGGCTGGTGACATCATTACACAACTAAACGAAGCACCTGATGATTTGCAAAAAGCAGCCATTGTCTCTAAAGCAGAAAAACATCTAAAAGAAGCCAGAATAAACAAATCCCCAGAAGCCAAAGATTTGGCTGATATTGTGCGCGCGGCCCGGCTTCATCTGGAAGCTGATCTGCACAAAGAAGAACTAACAGGCAAAAGCGAAGCACAGCAGATAAGCTGGCTGTTAAAGACATCTGGAGAAAATCTTAAAAAAATTCCAAGATCTGAAAAGAAAAACGCGAAAGCTTTGCTTAAAAAAATTGAGTTTCAAAGTGAGAAATCCAAGGTTGACCATGCCAAGGTGGGCAAGGCAATTCTAAAAGGCGCCTTGGTCGGCGCAATTGGTGGCACAATTGGTGGCGCATTATCGCATTATGTTTTTGACAATCTGCATCCTGGAGAGTGGCTAGAACACGCGGTAAAGCCCATACAAGAAGCAATGCCAGACATAAGCCAAGAACATGCCCAGTCAATCGCGGAACAAGCGCTTCAAGAAAAAGCTGAAGTCGCTGCTGAGGCAGTTGCGCGCGTAATAGCAGAAGGAAAAGACCAACTTCTAAAAGAAACGTTTACAGCTGAAGCAACAAAAGGCGATGGATGGACACATTTAGCCAGAAAAGTGGTACATGATTATCTAGTTAATTTAAATGAACTTTCACCAGATACAGCTCCAGACTTAACTACAGAACAACTAGTGCATATTGAAGATACCTTGGTTAAAGAACAGCTTAGATCTGGATCAAAAGAGCTTATCCATCTTGACCAAAAATTAGAGCTAACTGGAGCTAAAATCCAATCGCTTATTGAAAAAGCGCAAGACCTTTCTGTGAAAAAAATAGAAAACATCAGTACTGTACTTAAGGAACCAGAACATCATCTTTCTTCCACAACAATAGAATGGATGGCTGACACTAAAAATATTTCAAATCCTAGCAATGATTTCGCGCGAGAGATAGCTGAACGCGCCAAAGAGGCGGCTCAAATCGCGGCCGCGACTGTACAAGAAATAGCTGTGCCAGAAATAGTTGATAAAGGCGCGGAAGAAATATCAAAAAAAGAATCAGTTGAAGAAGTTGTGCCAGAAATTCCCGACAAGACGCCATCTCATATTAAGACGATTTTAGGTGTGCTTAGCGGTGGCGCTCTCGGGGCATACGCGGCTAAAAAAATATTTTGGAAAAAACAAGTTGAGGCAGTTGAAGCAAAAGAACCTGAACAAGAAAGTCCTGTCGCAAAAACAACTGTTTTGGACGAAGATATCGAAGATACGGTTGAAAAGCCAGTCGCCCAAAGCGCTCCTTCGCCTATTGCCGAAAAAGAAGAATCAGAAGACATATCCCCTCTTCCAGCGGTTGTAGCTGGCGCGCTGGCAGGCGCCGCGGCAGTGGAAGCAATATCTTCTGCTAAAGAACCAGATCATTCACAAGATTCTCTTGATTCTGAAGCGGAACTATCCAATAATAATGAAACAAATATGGAAAATTTTAATACAGGAGAATCACCTCAAGAATTAATCGACGAATCAGAGGAGGCGGAAATAACTGCTGAGCAGAAACCAGCGCCAAGCGCTCCGGATGCCTCCCCTGCAACCGAACAAATTACCACGGTCGAAGAACAGCTTGAGATTGACGAAGAGAGCGAATTCATCCGAGCAGCTGCTGAACATATAAAACAGAGGCTGGACAAGTATGAGGAATTGCAGATCTCTGATGACGGGAAAAAACTCACCACCAAAAAAGAGCTCCAGGAACGATTTACTGAATTAGTTAAAAAATACTGGAATGAATTTGCCACGCACGGCTTTACGAAGGGCGATATACTGGAACGCCACGGCGATTTGGATGCGGAAGCCGCCCTGTTTTTGCTGAAAGAAGCGGGTTTGGTAGTGGACAGAGACACACTGACATTCGTGGAAAAAGGCAAAGGCAAACAAGTCCTGTCTGGCACTATTATAGACAGCTCGGAAACATTTGGCGTAAAAGCCGAGGAAGAAGGAAAACGATTAATCATAGACCATCACACTGCCGAGCCGAGACGGGATGTTTCATCTGCCAAACTTCTGTACAATATATTGTCTAACCCTGAGTTCGGCGTGTTGGAAAAAAAGCCCTGGCTGGATAAATTCGTGGAGTATGTGGCAAAAGAAGACAATAAGAACTACACGCCTGATGAATGCAGAGATTTTTGGGAAAACTATGGCCGCAATTTTGCGAGCTTGGCCAATGTTAATGTAAGTTTTGAGGAGATGAAAAAGTTTTTTGAGGACGAGAAGTACACGCCGTTTCAAAAATTGCCAGACGATTATATCAAAAAATTACATTTTATTTTCAATCGCGATAAACAGGATATGCGGGAACAGAAACCAGATTTTGTTACTTCGCGGTTGGAAAAAAATAAAAAGGGAGCCGAGAAAGACATAGAACAGATGAAAAAAGATGGCTTTGTGTTTGACTCCGGATACAGCCGTTTTGGCAAAATTTTGATTGACACAGGCAAACAAGATGAAAATGGCGTTTGGCGCCACCCAAAACTTTACACTGATTTCGGCTTTGAAGCGCTTCGCGCCGAAGGATATGGCGGATACTTGATATGGCTTCCAAAGCAAAATCATTTCCGGCTTTACACGGAAAAACTAATTGATTTTAAAATCCCCGAAACCCACAATGTGCGCGGCCATTACCTGCTCAGGCCGGACTCGAATATTCCCTTGGAAACAACATGGGAGGAGATTTTGGTGGAACTGGCAGGGAATCCAAATATACAAATACCCGCAGGCCTTACAAAAGCAATTGAAACAGAAGCCACTCAAAGGGAGCAAGTAGCTCGCGCGCAGGAAGCCAAAGACCAAAAAATAGCCGAACTAGGGGCTGTGCTGGCTGATGCTGACGCAAAACTGACCGGAGACATGGTGCGAGAGACCGCTACAGAAGTACAGATGGATGCCAAGGAACTTTTGCAAAAAGTGATTGATATGAACAGCGGCGCAAAAAAACTGCATGCCCAGTTCTCAAGCAAGGTAAAGGGAAAGAAAACAGAAAGCCAACAAGAGGCGCTGTTGTTCGAGGTATTGGAAGAATTTAAAAAACAACAGGATCAAACAAAAGGAACCACCAAAGCCACAATAGCAAGCGCTCCGGTTGCTCCTCCGGCTGTGGCGCCTACGCCAAAAAGTCCTGAACCAACACCAGGGGCTGTTCCTGCGGCTGCATCTTCTGCCCCAGCCGGGCCGGAAGCCACTCCGGCGGCCGAAATTGCTCCAAAACCGGAACAAAAAGATTGGTGGGAGGTAAAAAGAGAAACAGAGGTAATGGCTGTGGAAGATTTGGGTGGAGATATGCGCTTATTTGAAAAACACGTCGCCACGCTAGGTGTTGCGGAAAAAGATGCCAGCGGCCAGTGGCAGTGGACTGGCGGAGACAAAAAACTGGTTTTCCTCGGGGATATTTTAGGCGATCGGGATATGGATGGCCTGGAAATTACCGCCATCATCGGGGACTTGGCCGGCCAAGCAGAAAAGGAAGGCGGACAAGTTGTGGTTCTATACGGCAACCACGATTTTGAGTTCATTAAATTTTTTCGCGGCGATGGTAAGGATGGTTGGGCTAAGCGAAACGCAAGCCATTTTACCCGGCAAAGCATTGGCATCTGGGAATTAACGCAATTTGACCCTGACCCTGATTCTGAATTGAAAAAAATAGAGCCGCAAATAAAGTCCGGCCCAAACAGGGGCTCTACTACCGAAGAATTTAAACAACGAGAGGAAGAATTATGGGACGGGTTGTATCAAAGAATGCCTCAAATTTTAGCGTATATGAGAACCGATCCAAAGGGTAAAAAAATACTGGAGGCTATCTGCCGAATTAAAGTGGCAACGATATATGACGATACTCTGTATTGCCATACTGATCCGACGCAAAGAATGATTACTGATCTTACAAGAGGAGGAGATATCAACCAGCGTGTGAAGGAAATAAATAAAATTTTTCAAGAAAATTTACGTGATGTCTTGTTCCGTGGCGAGAAGCTGGATAACGATTTTGAGAAGATAGAGGAGGTATATGCTAGTGCAGATAATAGAGAATATTTCACAGAACAAGATCTGTTCGAAAGTTTTACATATGACTTGGTTAATCTGGCAAGAGCAAAAATATCAGAAAGAATGGAAAAAGAGTCAGCAGCTGGTCATACCGGATCTGTAGATATTGCATCAGAAATAGAAGATGCTATCGTGGGTTGGGAAAAAGAACACGAAATACACGGAACCAATGCATATGTGGATGAAATAGGCGAGACAGCTCATCTTTATTATGAATACTATAGAGCAGAAAAATCAAAAAGAGACGAAAGTATAATTAGAAAAATGCACAAAAGTATAGCAACATTAGCAGAAAAAGTAAAAAGTTCAAATCCAGATTTAGACCTAGTAAAGAATACCGTTCAAAAAGTCAGGAATTCCGGCATTAACGCCATTATCCATGGGCACTCACCTCACACCAAACCAAGATATTATGATGAAAACGATTTTGTGATTGTATCGCCTCATACTCGTTTTGACGATTCTTTTTATCTCTTTAGCCCTGCCAAAAAAGGAACCTCTATTATCCGAAAAAACGGTAAAATTGATTTAATCGGCAAGGAATTCCGAGAACAAGCTCCTCCTGCCGCCCCTAAAACCCCGGCGAAGCGCGTCCCAGCCGCGCCAAAGGCTGTTCCTGCAGCTGCAGTTTCTGCCCCAGCCGGGCCGGAAGCCACTCCGACGGCTGAAGTGATTGAGCCACCCAAGCAAGAAGCGGCGAAAACGCATGTTGATATACTGCGGGAACACTCCGAGAAGATATATCAAATGGTGGTCAATGCCAAAGGTTTTGATAGATTGCATCCGGACACACAGGAAAGTTTGTTGGATGCTTTCTATGAGACACTAGTTATGCAGCATCAGATCACGCCTGATTTGGAAACATTCATGGAAAAGCAGGGCGGGTTGCAATTGGATATTCAAGCCACCGAGGACCAATTAAAAGAACCAGAAAATCTCATCTTTTATTACCCTGATATTGATAAAGATAATAAGAGGGATAAAGGAGACACACTAATCGCGCCGGTTGTGTATGACCCCAAAAAAAGCAAACGGGCCCGTTCCAGAGGATATGAATCCAACAACCAAATTTTTGGTAGTTATGGCGCTGGTCCAAAGACTTTTCTTGAAAATCAAAACATACTAAAAGATGTTCCACGTTCCATACTCACGCGTGGACAAAAAGATAAACTAGCCGAGCGCTATCCGGTGTTCTTTTCGAATAAGTTATCGCGCATGGACGGCTGGCAGGAGTTAAATCAGGAAACACAAGACAATGTGTCGGATTCATTTTTGAGGTATTTTGATTTGCATCCGGAACGGGTTCCGGGCATCAGCGCGAATGATGTGCTGTATTCAATTGAAATCAGCGATGAGGACAGGGACAAGATGAAAAAAGGCGCTCCAATGCTTATAGGTGAGATATATCGGAGAACAGGAGTGAATAAGAATACAATCGTCCTAAAACTGTCCAGCCGCCCGCGTTCGCATTCTTCAGTACGAAGCATACTTTAACCTCTGTAACATAAGGGAGCTGGTTTAAAAAGAGAAGCGGGATTGGCGTTTGCCAATCCCGCTGTGGTTAGAGTAAGAGCTAGAGGAGTTGTGCGCATTTGGGGCAGATAACGGCCGAAGCATGCGCCGTAAACCCGCATGCGCATGTGCGCAGGTTATCGGCGAAATCCTCCAGCATCTTGGTCGGGAATGGCCGCTTTTCCTTGCCTTTCAGGCACCGGTCCAGATAGAACCGAAGTTTCGGGCCAAGCGCTTGCACCGCCGAACCGCTTATAAAGCCCAATCGAACCGCAACAGCGCTATTGGCGGTGAGGTTCTTAAGAATCCGTTTCTCCTTGTTCTTGATTGCTTCATGCTTTCCCCACTGGTAGGGGTCGTGCTTGGTCAACACCCACCAGCAGATGCAGGCAAATGCCCACCAGTCATGATCTGGCGTAAAATGGGGCCAGGGCTTTCCTTCCTTGTCCGCCTGGATGATGTCCGGGTGGTATATAACGCCCCTGTCAAGCACATGTGAGGAATACTCAATCCCCAGGTCCGGCCTGTGGATGCTCCAGCTGTCCACATCAATGACTCTAACTTGAAATTCAACTGTGCTGTGTTCAATAGAGGCATCGGGTGGATCAAAATATCTTAAGGGTATGTGCTTAAACAGCACATTGCTTGGGTTAAGGTCTCCAATGACAAACCCCTGACCATGGATTGTGCGTATTGCCCGGCTCAAAGCCGCCAAGAGCAAGCCGGCAGCCCTTAGATCCACTTCTGTAGATTCACTGCCTTCTACTGTTGTGAGTTCGTGAAAGCCGTGCCAGCTGCGCAGCTCTTCCATGGTGTAGCCGATTGCCTTCTTGTTTTCGTCCCAGACCAACTCAAGAGGAACCGCGGCCGCGTGCTTGGCGCGCTCATATGGTTGAGCTGGATGCTCCAGCATCTTGGTGATTGCTTCCATCTGAACCGCAAAGTCTTCCGGCTTATTGATCACCTTGATGCACGTATTGATCATCTCGATGGGGAAGAGCCCGCTAAGATATACAGTTCCTTGACCGCCCTCTTTGTATGCTAGAGGCGCTAAGTCTATGCGAGTTTTTTGATCTCCGTTTCCAATCCAGACATACTTTGGCATTGCTCTCTCCTTTTTCGCCATGTGGCGGGTTAGATGAGGTTAAAGACAAAGTCAGGGTTGTATCGCGCTGGCAGGTCGTCGTCCCCGAGTTCCTTGGGAGGATTCCATTCGTACAACGGTTCGCGCCCCTCAAAGTTCAAGCTGATGGCATGGACACCGGGCAGAACCTGGTGGTCATGGTAATACGGATTGCGATATGCCCGCATCTGCCAGAAAGCGAGCGAGCAGATAGTAACCAGCTCGCCAAGCAGGACAGGCCGATTAGCTTCCAGTTCCCGCCATGCCGGTTCGCCCATTTTGGCGCGGTATTCAGCCAGATGATCCTTGTGGCGGAAGCGGAAACGAATCATCCAAAAGGACGTGCCGCGCATAGGGCCCTGCTTGGTCTGTATCCTTTCCTGTCTCCAGACACCAACCAGGACATAGTTGGTTTGCAGTAGATTGGCAGGCAGGCCGCGCAAATCAACCTTTTTACCGTGGAACACATCGTCGTCGGTCAGTTTTACGCCTGTGGGTTGTGTCGTGACGAACTGATGGCGAGCTTCGGCAACCTCTACTGTCTCTGGCGGCAGATCCTCCAAAAACTGGGGGATTGCTTCTTTGTTCATGAAACTGAACTGCAGACCGATTTCCCGGTCTTCCTGCATAATTTCACCCAGAGTTTTCATCCTCTGCTCCTTTGTTAAAGTGCGGCTATTCCAAAGCAGTGTGCCTTGGAATAGTGGGACATGCTTCTGCAATGCCTTTCCAATAGCATGATTTACTTCCTGTTGCTGGAAAGATTTTGCAAAAAATGGTTGGCAGGCGGAGAAACAAGGTGTTTCTCCGCCTGCCGGTTGCGTTTTTCGCAGGCAGGCCGTTTACTGGCCGCCTGCCTTGCTGGAAAAGATCTGAAAGTAATGGCGGAATCTTGCCTGCCGCTCTTTCGGCGTGCCGTCCTTGGTTATCTCGTAGAACCCAAGACCATCAAACTGGGTGGCGGCGGCCATGTCATCAAACTGGGTCCTGGTGAGCCCGCCGTTGGCTTCGGTATTGAAGAAGCCGATTACCTTGCCGTTCTTGGGCTCGCGCCGCTTTTTGGGGTCAGGGTTATCTATGTCAATCAAACCCATGAGATCCGTGGCGCGTTCCTTGCCGATGCTGTCCAAGGCCTGCACCACAGACCCCGGTTCCTTGGGCTCTTCGTTGTTGGCGCCGTCGGTCAGCACGATGATTTTGCCTTTTGGGGATGCTCCCTCTCCATCCTCGTACATGCGCTCAATGCCGGCCGCGGTCCAGAGGATGCCGGCCCTCATTGCGGCGTACAGGGCAGTGGTTCCGCCAAGTCCGGGCTGGTTCAGCATTTCCCTCTTGAGCGGAGCGCTTCCCAGCTCCTTCAGGGTCTTGAAACCCCGCCAGGCCGGCACCAGCTCGTTGGAGAAGAGCAGGCATCCCAGGCGCATGGGGCCCTTGTACCGTTCCGCCGCTTTCTGCAGGGACGGAATCATGATGGTGTTGAAGCAATCAACCAGCTCGTCGTAGTACTCGGCCATGGAGCCGGAGATGTCCAGGATGACATCAAAGATGATCGGCTGGCTTGATTCAGAGGGCTGCGGCGGGGTGGCCCTCATTTCCGGATCAGCCTTGATCCGTTCCTGCCACTCCGCGTAGGTCTCAATGATCATTGTCTTCCTAATGATTTTGGAACCGGACATGATTGTACTCCTTTTTGGCTGTGTTCCGAGTGGAAGTGTAATGCAAGGTTTTGTTGCACTGCTGTTTTAAGGCGAACCGCGTCTCCGTATATTCACCCCCTTTCTTTTTAGCTTCGGCTTACCGCAAGAGCCACAGCCGTAATATCGTCATGATTTTCCGGTATTTCCGGCAAATCCACCAGCTCTTGAACCAATCTCTCCGGATCATCGCCCCATTGCGCGACCACTCTTCTGATGGCTGTTTTCTGTATCCGTTTGAATCCATCAGAAGCAATGGCAAAGACATTGATTACATCAATGGGGCGCGAACTGATCTTGAAATATTCATCAAGTTTTTCGTCCCATTGCTGTTCCGGATGCGCAGTGAGGATTTCGCATGGGTAGGTGCCATCATACGGGTTGAATCGCCAGTCGCTGTTATGCAGTTCAAACCCATCGCCCGAGGTAACGAGTACCAGGCTCTCTTCGTCGGCCACAAACCCGTACAGCGTGGCTAGGAGTTCATTGCAATACCCGCCGCACGATCCTCTGACCCATTTTGAGCGCTGATACTGTGGTCGGTAATCTCGCATACCGGCAAGGACATTAAGCGCGGTTTTGCGCCCCAGGCTCTCGCCTCGCAATCCTTGCACATATACGGTTTCTGCCTGTTTGGCAAACTCTCTTACCAGCCAATGGGCGCCCAATTCCGGCTGGTAGTGGAAATCGCCGCTTCCGGTACAACCGTCTGACAAAGCGCCGATATGAATCTCTCTGCCTTCGTGTTCAAATACATGAACAAAACAGTCGTCTTGCGCCGCGTGCTCTGTGCTGAACCGGCACGATCCATGTACCTCAATGGCGCTTTTCATCGCGATTTACCTCTTTCTTCCTTTCTCCTTTGTCAAAGAACGCTGATAACCATTTATCCCAACCACGCGCTTTGCGCGGCTGCTAATCGGTCATCTTGGGATTTCCAAGGATTATACTGCCTTAGACGCCCTTAAGATAACTAGAAGACATATAATTAACGTATGCTTAATAAACACTATACCTTACCATATCGCAAAAAAAAGTCAAATTTTCATATTCGCCCATATTTATAACAAAAAAGCCGGGCAGATTGCTCTACCCGGCTAAATTTTTAATAAAGATCATGCCTCCTCTCTTATACCCCGAAAAGCCGTTCCCAAAAACTCTTTGGCTTTGGTCGGGGAATGGATTTTAATATCTTCTTCCGCAAATTCTTGCCAGAGATGAATCCTTTGCACAACGTTTTATAGCAGCCACCGCATACCAAGAGATTATTCCATCTTTTTAAATTTTCTCTGGTTTTGCGCTTGCACATTTGGCAGTGCGCAACCTTTGGCCTGCGCTGGTTGTTGTTCCTGCGTTGC
>Ga0210057_1001944_pt1 | contig 30543 bp, 30 predicted proteins | sample CryGeyCG2114_010_2_FD_183968 | JGI IMG/M metagenome (GOLD analysis project Ga0210057, IMG submission 183968) | Groundwater microbial communities from aquifer - Crystal Geyser CG10_big_fil_rev_8/21/14_0.10 (SPAdes) (version 2) | ecosystem: Environmental > Aquatic > Deep subsurface > Groundwater ...
TACAATTACCGTGGAGTATCAAAAGCAAATTTTCCGTTATACTTAAAGGAGATGGAATACAGGTACAATCATAGAAAAGAAAACATACTAGAACCTATTATGAAGTTGTATTTTGGTTACGTTTCGTACTAATTACCCAATTTTATTATGGCTAATTTTATTTTCTGATTTACTTATAAAGATAAAATATGAAGATCAAAAACTAAAAATTCATTTCTCAGAATATGCAGATTATAAAAAGAAAGTAAAAGCGTTAATACCACTTATTTGGTAATAATATCCTAACTACAATCAAAAGCCAATTATCATTAGCGTTTTATTACTTTTCTGATAAGTAATATCTTTTGTATAATATTTAAATGAAAAATACTTACAGCTGGTACTCACAACTCATCAAGCCCTTTTGGTCACCACCATCTTGGCTTTTCGGTCCAGTTTGGTCAGTGCTTTACGTAATAATTTTCATTTCTTTTTGATCAATTTTCTATAAAGTTTTTACCAAACAAATACCATGGATTGTAGCTGTTCCTTTTTTGTTAAATTTAATTTTTAATTTTGCATTTACTCCCTTTCAGCTTGGACTTAAAAATAACCTCTGGGCTGCAATTGATATTTTGTTAGTCGATGCCACACTTGTTTGGGCCTTTGTAATATTGTGGCAAACTACCGCAGATTTACGTTGGGTAATTTTCGTAAATATTCCGTATCTATTATGGGCAATGTTTGCGACAGTTTTACAGTTATAAATTACTTATTTAAATAAATAATAAGTATATTGATTATTCTAACATTCCAATAACATATTCAGACAGAAGTGATTTGGCATAATCTGAATGTTCCGGATCATTTTCATAAGTAAAAGTTGCATCGGTTCCACAATCTTTAGCCATTGCCGCTCCTCCTGGATGGTCATCTGACATAAGATATGGGGTAAAGTCATAAACCACGTCATTAATGGCTTGCCAACAATCGGATTTGCTATTATGAGCTGAAATTGTCTCAAGAGAGTATGTCATTTCTGGAACTGCTTTTTCTGGTTTGGCCTCGGGGGTTGAATTAGTATTACTGATGAAATAAAATCCACCGATCAGCACTAAGGAAAAAACTATCACCATTAAGATTAGTTTTTTTTGTTTCATAAATTTAGTGTGAAGCACCGGTTTCAACTGCAGGAATACCTACTGGAATCAAATAAAATAGATCTTCTTGAGACGGAATCTTTAGAATTTCTTTCATTAGGTCCTGATTGAATCCTCCAGAAACGACCGTTCCAAGTCCCAAGCTCTCAGCTTGTAGGTATGCGTTTTGTCCAGCGTGACCAGCTTCAAGTACTACATTTTCATCACGAGACTCTCCGTCAAAGGCCTTTGCCATTAGGGAATAATCACCAGAAATGATAAATGATACAGGAGCAGATTTATTTTGAGCTTGTATTGCAGCTTCATCAAAATTAGCCGGAACGTCTTCTACGACTTTTTTAAGTGAATTATTTTCTGGTATGTAGTGATAAACTCCGGGGGCTAAGTCTGTCACATTTTTTGCAACTAATGTAACGTTTAGCGGATATGCGTTTTTAGCTGACGGAACTGTGCGACCACCCCAGTCTGCAGTTTGACCTTGAAGCGACCATAAAATCTGCGATACCTGTTCAATAGTTAACGCTTCATTTTCAACATATGCACGGCGCGATCTTCGATTTTGCATCGCCTCTTCAACAGACGTGGACCCAAAAAGATTTGGAGCAGGAAGTGTGATCTCCTCACCTATGTATTGACGCGTTTCAGTTTTTTGCTTTGAGGTTTTACTAAAAATATTTGCCAAAACGATATACTGTCCGGCAGCAAACCCGAGTACAAATATTGATAACAGAATCACTGGAAATTTTACTGAAGGTTGAAGTTTCTTACCTTTTTTAATTGTCATATATAATAAACATAACAACATTGAAAATATATATCAATATGAATAAATTTCTCTCATTTGCAAAAAAATACTATCCTGCACTAATATTTATCCTTGTTTACTTAGCTGTTTTTTATAAAACATTTATTTATGGACTAGTTCCTTTTCCTGGCGACTTGCTGGTCTCGCGTTTTTTTCCGTACAGTAGTGGTGGATGGGATGGCTTTTCACAATGGACGACACATAAAGAATTTATTCTTGCAGATGTTGTGAGACAGATTTATCCCTGGAGAATATTATCAATGGATTTGATAAAAGAAGGCATTGTCCCATTATGGAACATTTATTCTTTTTCCGGAACACCGCTTCTTGCAAATTTACAATCTTCAGTATTTTATCCACTAAATATTCTATTTTTTATAACTAGTAATAAAGTCGCGTGGATCACTTACATCATGCTGCAGCCAATATTGGCTGCATTTTTTATGTATATATTTATCAGAACTTTAAAACTCTCAAAAATTGCTAGTGTATTTGGAGCGATAGGATACGCATTTACAGGTTACATGATGGTTTGGTTTGAGATGGGAACAGTAGGCCATACTGCTTTGTGGCTACCATTTATCTTATGGGGAATAACAAAGCATATCAATACTAAATTAATTAGATACTTGATTCTTTCTTCGTTGGGAATTACATTTTCGATACTTTCAGGACACGCACAAACTGCAGTATATATTTTTATTTTTTCACTAATTTATTATCTTTACATTGGCTGCTCAAGGTTAAAAAAATGGGAAATAATCATTGGGATATTTATATTACTGCTTGGAGTAACATTTGCCGCTATTCAAATCATCCCAACACTAGAGCTATCGATGTTATCTGCTCGAGATTCAGTATCCAGCGCCGAAACTTTCGACAAATTTATTATTCCATGGTCTCATATTTCAATGTTATTTTCCCCAGACTTTTTCGGAAACCCGGCAACAGGAAATTTCTGGGGAATAGATTACGGCGAGTTTCAAAGTTATTGCGGAATAGTAATCCTTCTATTTTCAGCGATTGGCCTATGTTCGAATTATAAAAACAAAATCGTTCGTTTATTGATTGCAACTACTGGCATATCATTTCTTTTGGCTTTCCAAACTCCGCTTGCTGAGTTATTATTCCAATCACATTTTCCAGTTTTAAGCACAAGCTTGCCTTCTCGTATATTATTTTTAGCAACTTTCAGTTTGATTGTCGCCGCAGCTTACGGGGTCGAGAGCGTAATGAATAAAAAAACTCAATGGAAAAATATTTTAATTCCAACTTTATTTATTCTTTCAATTTATGTAATATTTTGGATATTTTTATTTATTTCAAATATTGATCAATTAAATCTATTAGTGTCTAAACGAAATCTCATAATTCCAACGTTTATCATTTTTTCATTGGGTGGAGTAATAATTGCTGTTCAAAGATTTAAGAGATATATATTCGTAGTCTTGATCACTTCATTTATCTTAATGGGATTTGAATATTCATATTACTGGAACAAATACCTTCCATTTTCATCTCCAAATTACATGTTTCCAAGCCACAATTTCCTCAAGGAATTACAAACAATGAGCAAATTTGATAGAGTTTATGGAGCAAACTCTGCATCAATTGCAACAAATTTATCGATTTTATGGAAGATTCAGAATGCTGAAGGTTACGATCCGCTGTATATTAGAAAGTATGGAGAACTTGTAAAATCAGCAGAAGAAGGAAAATTCTCAAAAAGAATTTCAAGGAGTGATGCAATAATTCCAAACACTGATCCAGTAGACGATACGTACGGAAAACAAGTTTTATTAAATTTACTTGGAACCAAATACGTGCTTGATAAAGATGACAATATGCAAGACTATTGGGATCCTAAAGATGACCATTTTATCAATTCACGTTTTGAATTAATTTATCAGAATTTCAAATGGAAAATATATAAAAATTTAAACTATATTCCTCGAGCTGCAATTTTTTACGATTATGAAGTGATCCCAGAAAAAAAGAATGCGTTGGATAAACTTTTTGAAGAAAAATTTCCTTATCAAACAAAATTGATTCTGGAAAGCTCTCCGGCCTTTTCTGCAAAAAACATTCCTCCATCTGCGGCCACGGTAATAAAATATAGCTCAAATTATATTGAAATTAAATCGAATACAAAGCAAAATGGACTTCTTTTTTTATCTGATAATAATTATCCGGGATGGCGAGCACGTGTGGATGGTAATCCTGCCAAAATTATTACTGTTAATCATACTTTCAGAGCGGTTGAGGTCCCAAAAGGCAAGCATGTCATTGTCTTTGAATATATTCCCTACAGTTTTTATTTTGGTGCTGCAATTTCTGCAATTTCATTATTTGCTCTTGGGTTTATTTATCAAAAATATAAGAAAATTAATTCACGTTAATTATTATTAATAGCTTATACTGCTCTTATGACTCCAAAAAGAATTGTTATGACTTTTTTCGTAATCGGATCGACTATCGGAAGTTACGGTCCTATGTTTTTTGGTGTAAGCGCACTCTCATACACCTCAATCATACTTGGTGCCATTGGAGGACTTATCGGCGTGATCGTCGGCTACAAGATTTCAAAATATTTTTAAGCACTTATTCTTTCAGGGAAAATTCAGTTCAGCAAGATATACTCAATTAATAAAAAAATGTACTTAAAGTTAATAAATCTTTCGATTGGGAGTTTATCCAATAATCGTGTAAGGGCCCTTCTCACAATGCTCGGTATTGTAATTGGTGCTGCGACAATTATCCTTGTTATCGCAATGGGGGAAGGCGCAAAAAATGATATTGATGAACAATTTTCTAATATGAGTGTAACAACGATCCTTATTAATGCGCCGTCAAATGCAGATGGCGAAAAATCAAAACTCGACATTGACGACTCAATTAGCATAAGCAATTTGGAAAATATCTCAGCAGCTGTTCCGCAGTTAACAGGCAAGATTGCAGTAAGCTCAAATGGAGAATTTGCATCGTTTGACATTATTGGAAGTACAGAAGATGTTTTTGCAATGATGAACACAGACTTAGTAACTGGAAGAGTTTTTACATCAAAAGACGATGAGGATAGGGCAAAAGTTGCAGTTTTAGGATCCAATGTAGTTGAAGAGTTTTTTGGAGATCCAATGGCTGATGTTGTCGGAAAAGAGATAATTCTTGGAAAGAAGAAATTTGAAATAATTGGCTCCTTAGTATATAAGGGTGGAGCATTTGGACCAACAACAATTGATGAGTCTGTTTTTGTTCCATATTCAGCAGCATATAGATACGTTCTTGGGACGAAAGGGAAGTTTAATATTAATGCAATGGCTAGTGACGTTGATATTCTTGATCGGGCAATGGAGGATATTGCAGTTGTTCTAAGAGAAAGTCACAAGATTAAGATCGGAGGTATTGATGACTTTCGTATCAGAGATATGGGCTCGAATGTCCAAGCGGCTAAAGACTCTGCTAGGACGATGTCACTATTATTGGGTAGTGTGGGATTTGTAGTGCTCTTGGTAGGTGGAATTGGAATTATGAATATAATGTATGTCACAGTATCTGAAAGAACTCGTGAAATTGGGCTCAGAAAAGCGATTGGAGCAAAAGACAGATATATTGAATTGCAATTTTTATTTGAGGCAATACTTCTTAGTATTGCTGGGTATTTTATCGGAGCAATACTTGCCACTATAATATACTTTGTATTACAAGAATTACAAATATCTGTTTATCTTGTTTGGTGGAGTTATTTATTATCATTTTTATTTGTTATGGTGACTGGAGTATTTTTCGGTTTTGCGCCTGCCAAAAAAGCAGCCGCAATGAATCCGATTGATGCACTTCGTCATGAATGAGTTAGTTATTATTAATATTTAATTTTTTATGAAAAAGATACATGTTTTTTTAGGAGCAGGATTACTGTTAATCATTGTAGGAGGTGCTTTTTATTTTAATAAAAATATTAATACCTTAAATAAAGGGGGTGAAATTATTGAAAGTATGGAAAGTGGAGTATTACTTCCAGAAAGACCTGCTGAAATAAATGGAGTAGTTAAATCGATTGAAGGCAATGAAGTGATTATTGCGAATGAAATTAGAGATGTTTTGCTGACTGATAAAGAACGCGATCAGCAGAAAGCCGAGCGTCAGGCTATGACTCAAGAGGAAAGACAAGCCCTTCGTCTAGAAGAAATAGCAAATATCGAAACTGAGAATGTCACCTTTACAATACCAGTTGGAGTATTAATAGTTAAGGGCTCGGGAGAAAGTGATGGGAGTTCGATAAGTGCTGAGATGACTGAAATACAATCTGGAACATATATTTCAGTTTGGATGATGGATGGAAATGTTGAAGCTGTTAAGTTAAAAGGGACTAATTAATATGATTAAAAATATCTTAAAACAGAAACGAGTGATTATTATAGTCGCACTACTATTATCAACAGTAGTCTCTGTATTTATTTATCAACAAATCAGATCAAAAGCTGAAACTATAAAATTAGACAATCTTCGCGAGACTTCTTTGGTTAAACAGGGGAACGTGTCTGTTTCAATTTCAACTGATGGGATGACTCATATCGAAAAACATGATTTATCTTTTGAGATTGGTGGAGTTATACGAAATGTGACTGTTAAAGAAGGAGATACAGTTTCTGCTTGGCAGACTTTAGCATATCTAGATATTGCAGAAGCTCAAAAAAACCTGGAAAAAAGTATGAGAGACTATCTAAAAGAGCGCACAGATTTTGACGAAGGAGAACAGGTGACATATTCAAACATAGCATTAACTGATACATTTAAGAGAATTCTTGATAAAAATCAATGGGATTTAGAAAAATCAGTTTTAGATGTTGAGTTAAAAGATATTGCTATGAAAAAATCATATCTCACAACTCCAATTGATGGAATTGTTGCACAGGTTAACTATCAAGCAGGAGATATTGTTTCAACTCAAAATAACTCAACTGTGTTGACGGTTGTAAATGAAAATTCTTTTAATTTTGAGAGCTATGTAGAAGATGTCGATGCCTTAAAAATTAAAAAAGATATGGCCGCTAGAGTATCGCTTGATGCGATCGAAGGCACTATCGTGGATGGCGTAGTATCGTTTGTTTCGCCCTTGGCAAAACTTGATGAGAATGGACTCTCAACTTATAAAGTGTTGATCTCTTTTAATGACGAGAATTTACATCTTATCGATGGTTTGTCAGGAGAAGCTGAGATTATTAGTAAAGAAGCAAAAAATGTTCTTATTATTCCAAATAAAGCAGTTACTCGTGAAGGAATTGCTTCTATTGTTTTTCTAAAACAAGGTGATAATTTCATTAAAAAAACTATTAAATTGGGATTTACAAACGGATCCGACGTTGAAGTTATTTCAGGCCTTGTTAAGGGAGATGAGGTCTTATTACATAAATGAGTAAAGATAATAAAAAAGTCATAGAGGCTATTAAAATAAAGAAAAGTTATTATCTAGGAGAGGAAGAATATTCAATTTTGCATGGTATTACTTTTACTATCGAAAAAGGTCAATTCATTTCACTCATGGGGCCATCTGGGAGTGGGAAGTCAACATTGATGAATATAATCGGATGTCTTGATATCCCGACAGGTGGAAAATATTTTTTGGATCTTGAAGAAGTTTCTAAACTTGACAAAGATAAGTTGGCTGAAATACGAAATAAGAAGATAGGATTTGTTTTTCAAAGCTTCAATCTATTAAATAGATATTCATCTCTAAAAAATGTTGCTCTACCAAGTTTTTATGCAGGAGAAGAAAATACAGAGAGGGCAAAGAAACTTCTTGTGGAAGTTGGTCTAAAAGATAAGATTGAGAATAAACCATCTGAGATGTCTGGCGGTCAAAGGCAGCGAGTAGCAATAGCTAGAGCTTTAATTAATGACCCTGAAATAATTTTAGCAGATGAGCCAACAGGAAATTTAGATAGTAAATCTGCAAATGAAATAATGGAGCTCTTTACTTATCTAAATAAGAAATATAATAAAACAATTATTCTCGTTACTCATGATAAATATACTGCATCGTTCACAAACAAAACTATATATTTGAAAGACGGATTAATTGTAGATGAATTGTATTCTACAAATTAAATTGTAGCCGACCGCCAAATAATTTTTTAAATATATGAATTTAAAACAATCAAGATTCATTAAAGTTATATTTAAAATTCCATATGTTGATTTTATTTTTTTCCTTGGTTCTTCGTTCATTTACTATAAAGACTCGTTATTTTTAATGATTGCCGGAGACGACGTAGAGCATTATCTACATGCTCCTCGCTCAATAATTTCGATAATTGAACTTTTTTCTGATGTTGTGCATTTTCGTCCAGTTCCGAAGATTTTTTTTACTTTATATACTTTGGTACCATTTAACCTTCCGATCTTCCATGGCGTATCTCTTTTATTACTTTCATTTGCTACATATCTTTTTTATATCTTTTTAATTAAATATGTAAAAATAGAAAAATTAATTGCATTTATTGCCGGATTGGTATTTATGACTTCACATGTAATGTTTTATTTAGTTTATACGTTGTCTGGTATTGGAGACATATTATTCATAATTTTTTTTTGGGGTTCAGTATTGTGCTTCTATTCGTTTGTTAAAAAAAGCGAAATAAAAAACTTTGTATTATCATTGGTTTTTTTCTTGTTAGCAATGCTTACTAAGGAAATATTTATTTCAATTCTAATACTGATTTCATTTATTGCCTTAGCAAATTTTAAAAAGAGATATTTAAAATATCTACTGGCTTTTTGGGTTCCAACAGTGTTGTTTTTCATCATGAAGTTTCTTGTATACGATATTTCTGATCCAGTTTATGGATATACGTTTGACCTGAAATTATTAATAGAAAATATTATTCATTTTAGTCTTTGGACTATAAATTACAGACATGGGTGGCAGATGGGAATGCCTTATCCCGAAACAACAATGTTTTTCATATTAGTAATTTTAAATTGTATTCTAATTCTATTATCTGTGACTTTCATATTAAAAAAAAATAAAAATATGGCTGGTTTTTTTGTAATTTGGGCATTTGCAGGATTATTACCGTTTTATTTTTTAAATAGAGTTCTAGTTTACTATTTGGATATTTCTTTAATGGCTCTTATTTCTTTGGTAGCTTTTTCATTGCAAAACATCTCGATTGTTAATCGTAAAGCAAGATATTTATTATTGATTTTGTGGTTTTTATTATCTTTATTTATTTCTAATGAAATTAAAGGTCAATGGTTAAAAAATTCTTTTGTTGCAAATTCTATTGAGACGGCTACAAATTTTAATGACCAAGTTTATGAAAGTGTCGATTGGAGTTTGAAAAATACTCTTTGTATTTCTGGTCTTGGCGGGAGTGAGTCTTGGGCCGTTTATACTGGTCATTTAATTGAAATATTATCAAAAAAGAATGTTGAGATAATTCAAGTTGATCCTAAAAAAGAGATATCAAAAAAATGTAAGATAATTGATGCCGTGAATGTATTACATGACGGAAGGTCATTTTTTGTAAAGTTCATTAATTAATTATTGTATAGTCAATACATGGTTAAAAAATTATTTAAAAATAAACTTCATTGGGCACTGATTATCTTTATCACGCTTAATATTTTCTTGAGCTCTTGGTATCCAATTCATGGCGATATATATTTTCACACAGATATTGCTCGTGATTTTTTATTGATTGCAGATATTGTGGATAACGCAAACTTGACGTTAATTGGCCCCCGCTCAAGCATACCTGGATTATTTCATGGTCCCCTTTGGCTTTACATACAAGTCCCAGCATATATCTTATCTGCAGGTCAGCCCAGTCTTATGTCATGGTTTTGGGTAATACTTACTATTTCTGCAATTGCAATTATTTATTTTGTTGCGAAAGAGCTTTTTGATAAGACGACAGGGCTTATATCAGCATTAATTTTTTCTACAATAACTATTTCGTATGTTAAAAACATGTTTAATCCGTTTGGCGCACTAATGCTGACTCCTATCTTTTTTTATTATTTTTATCTGTATGTTAAATCGAAAAAACCGTTATTTCTTGTTATCTCTATATTTATTTTAGGCATAATTATTCAGTTTCAAATAGCATTCGGCTTTCCTATACTATTTTTAAGTTTTGTATATATTTTCCCAGATTTATTGAAGAGAAAGAGGTTGAGCCATATATTGTCTTATTTTGTTATAATAATTCCATTATCTACATATATTTTATTTGAACTTAGAAATAGTTTTTTTCAGCTTCATTCAGTCTTAAAGTATATTTTCGAGGGGGAGAATAGTAGTCGATTTAATTTACAAAGCCACATCACCGATCGTCTTCAAGGAATATTTATTAAAGGTGTTGGACTTATCGAGGGTGATTTTAAATACATGACATTTATTGTTGTTTTAGGAGTTCTCTTCGGACTTTATAAATATTCAAAGAAAAAAGCTCTTTCCAATATGATATTTTATAAATTAGTAATGTTTTTTTATCTTGGATTTTGGGCTTTGACAATACCTTATGCTGGAAAAGTTTGGGGCTATTACTACTTGCCATTTCTTCCTTTATTTGTGATATTACTTGCTACAACATATAAGATATTGAATCGCTATCTATTTATATTTCTTATGGCAATAGTTCTTTTAGGAAACTATTATTTTGTTGCAAAAGATATAATTAATTCTAAAAAATTCATAGGTTTTGATAGTGCATCTTGGAAATTTAATCAAACTGTTGCAAAAACAATATTTGATGCTGAAGATAAAGAATTTGGATATTTCATATTCTCTCCAGATCAGTACGGATATACACCTAGATATGCGCTTGATTTAATGTCAAAAACAAACCAAGATCGAAAAGCATATCCATTTCAAAAGAAGAAGATTACTTATTTAATTTTATTGTCACCACCTGATAATAGACCGGACCTTGACTGGGATTGGTGGGTCAAAAATAAGGTTGGAATAAACATAGAGCCTATTTCAACTTTGAGATATGGTAATGGAACCGTTATCAAAAAATACCTTCTATCGCCTGAAGAGATAAAAATTGAATCTGACCCGAATATGATTCATGATCTTTATTTTAGATAATCTTACGGAGTTGGACGCTTTCATCATTAAGAGTAAATTCTTGTTCAGAGTGAGTATTTAGCTGAATCCATTTCCAAACTGGACCACCTTTAAGTTCGGCTTGTTTTGTAAATATTAAATAATACTTAGTATTAGTTTTTTTGAAATTAGTAATAATTTCCTTTTCAATTGCATCTGTTCTTTCATTATTATTATAGAAATATCTAGTAGGATTTGACTGATTAAAAAACTCATAGTAAAGAAAATGATTAGGAAAAATATAAATATATTTTTCAGATTGTGGAACTAATACTGAAATCTTTTTAAGAGTCTCTACATCTTTTTTTGGAAATATCAGCCCTGCAATTTCGTCTTCTTCATCTTTAAAAAAACTTGAGGAATATTTTGGAATGCCAAGATAGGGGTGAAGTGGAGAATATCTTAATTTTATGTAGGAGATGCTGTGAAACATTATTAGTGTTGCTATAAGTCCTGCAATTTGAATAACTTTCCAATCTATCCTTTTGGAAAAATAAGGAATTAAAAAGAACAATAACAAAGATGCAATGACATAAATTGAGGGAGATTTTAAAAAGATAAGAGATTTGCCCAAAAAGAAAAAAAATACTGAAAAAATCGTTATCTTAATTGAAGAATCTATATTGAAAAATTTTACTAATTGTTTTGATGAAATTAATATATGGGTGATATATATCGAAATTAATGATGCTCCGTACCATAAGTGGCCTTCGTCTGAACGACTCAAGGCAGTTGCAAAACTTAGAACCGAAAAAATAGCGAAAGATTGAATCGGAAGTTTTTTTATTTTCAAAAATAAAGCCAGGCCTGAGGAGATTGTGAATATGAGAACAGCAGTAAAGAGGGGAATGTGATCCGGTTGGATCGCCTGGGCCATTGTCTTTGGTTGAGCTATCAATCCAAGAATGACAACATCATTAAAAAAATTAACTATTGATGAGTCTCGAATTAGTATTGATAGTATCGGAAGCCAGACTGAAAATAAACCTAAAATAGCATACTTTTGGACATTAATTTTATTAAGGGAGCGAAGATTTGGAATAATTAAGGCTAAAATTAAAAAAATTCCAGCCTCTATTCTGAAGAGAAAAACCAAGCCGAACAAAACACCAAGTAGCAAATTTTTAATTCTTCTCCACTTAAAGGGTGTCAGAAATAGAACAAAAAATAGTACAGTTATAACATGAATTTCTTGAGCAGTTCTTATAAGAGTAAGATCAATCCAAACAGTAATAGTTGAAAATAAAAGAGATACGACATTATTATTATTATTATTTGAGAATATCAAAAAAGAAAGAAAAAAGAGTAAGGGGGAGTAAAATAAAGCTGGAAAGAAATTAAAGTAAAATGCCCCAGTTGGTATTGATGCTCCAAATAAATTAAAAAGTCCAGATAAAGCCAGCATCCTTCCTGGAGGATAAATGCTACTTGCATTTTTATATAAACCCTCTCCTCGATAATAACTCAGTGCAGTAAGATAATTCGTGTCGGTATCTGTAGGTTGGTACGAAGTAACGATATTGTCAATGTTGGAAATTCCGCCGCCAGCTGCAAAAATATATGCTCCAAACAGCAACAAAAATATTAATAATAAGAAAGATATCAACCTGACAATTTTTACATACATAATGACATTATATACTGACAAAATCATAAGCATTATTGACTATAATAAAACAATGAAGTTGATAACAAGCAACAAGAAGGTCGTTTTACTTATGTTGTTGATAATTTTTTATATTGCAATTAGATCAATTCATTTTGAAAATTATCTAAATTTTTCATCCGAACAAGCAAGCTTTTCACTTGAAGCCCTTCGTATTTGGAGAGCAAAAAGTATTGAGTTTATTGGCCCGCCAATCTCACTTCGAATGGGAGCGAGATATCTCTTTCAAGGATCAATTACCTATTATTTTATGATCCCATTTCTTATTTTTGGCAAACTTGATCCAGTTAATAGCTCATATTTATTTATGATTTTTGGAGCATTTTCAGTTATTCCTTTGTTTTATGGCACTCGGCTATTAACCAATGAAAAAGTCGCTATTATCATGGTTATACTTTTTTCGTTTTTCCCTTTATACATTGATTATTCAAGATTTTTTTGGAATCCAACTGCTCAATTTATTCTTACGCCATATTTAGTTTTACTATTGGGAATCTATGAAAAATATAATAAAAGGTTGATGCTGATACTTATTGGAATGATGATGGGATTATTATTATTATTTCATTATCAGTTTGCTCTAACAATAGTTGGAGTATTGTTTTATTATTTATTTTTCAAAAAGATTTCATTGCTTAAGTTCGCAAATATATTTATTGGATTGTTAATCGGCGTTTCTCCAATGATAATATTTGAACTTAGAAATAATTTTTATAATACCCAAACATTATTACTATTTACTCAAAATAAAAGTCAAGTATTTGAAGATAAATTTTCATTTGTATATACGATGCATTATTATCTGAGCGGGTCACTATTTCTCTTTACGATTATTTTGTATAAATTAAGAAAATTATTAAATACAGCCCTTATTGGTTTATTTATTCTAATCATTGTAATTTTTTCATTAATAAAATATTCTAAACTTCCGTCGCATGGATTTGGAATGGCAAAAGACTGGAATATTATGATGGAGAAGAAAACATACAAAATAATCAAACAACAAAATATTACAAATTACAACATAGTCAATTTAGGCTATGATACTGTTTCAACAGTCCAAAAATATCTACATGAAGTAGATGGCAAAAGTTTTAATTATAATGATTACTATCAAAATAAGTATTTATATGTAATCTCTGAAGAAGAAGAGTTCATGGGAAATCCTGCTTATGAGGTAAATACATTTAAGCCATCTGTGGTAGTTGATAAATGGCCAATCAATACTAGGTATAAATTATATTTACTTAGAAAAATTTAATTCAACCATTCCTTTTCGCGACACGTCGTGCAGCTATTGAAAGCTTCATTTTCCTAAGTCTAATTCCTTTTGGTGTGATTTCAAGTAATTCGTCATCACCGATAAGATCAAGATACTGTTCTAGTGATAATTCGGTAGGTGGTTCAAGTTGAATTTTTACACCTTCTCCAGATGATCGATTATTTGTTAGTTTTTTTGCTCGACAAACATTTACTTCAAGATCTCGCTCTTGTGAGGAAATTCCAACAACCATTCCTTCGTAAACCTTTGTTCCTGGACCATAAAACAATACGCCCTGAACTTGTGCATTTGCCAATCCGTAAGATAAGGTATCGCCAGATTGTGTTGAGATAAGAGCTCCGTTTCGTACGCTTTCCATACTAGTTCCAAGAGGTTCATAACCAATAAGATAAGTATTCAAAATTGCAGTTCCACGAGTATTTGTCATCAAATTGCTCCGAATTCCGATAAGGTTTCGGCTTGAAATTTTATAAACTAAACGAAGCTGATTTCCTTGTTGAGTTGTCATATTTATAAGTTTCCCTTTCCTTTTCCCAATTTCTTCAGTGACGACACCCATATAATCTTTTGGAATATCGATAGTCAACTCTTCGTATGGTTCGCAAATAACTCCATCAACTTTTTTGTAAATCACTTGTGGTTTTGAGATTTCAAATTCAAAACCTTCACGGCGCATTGATTCGACCAACATCGCCAGATGGAGTTCTCCTCGTCCGCTAACAATTGATGCGATTGAAGTTTCATCGTCTTCGACTTTTAATCCAAGATCGGTTTCTAGCTCTTTATAAAGTCGTGTTTGAATTTGTCTAGATGTGACAAATTCACCTTCACGACCAGCAAACGGACTCGTATTTGGTCCGACACTTATTCTTATAGTTGGTTCTTCAACGTGTATTACCGGCAAGCTTACAGGTGCTGTGGGATTTGTTATTGTTTGTCCAATTGTTAGATTTGGAATTCCTGCAAGGGATGCTATATCACCTGCAACGATTTCATTTACCTCAACTTTTTGCAGTCCTTGACTTGTAAATAATTTTGTAGCAGTATACGTTCCAATGACTTTCCCGTTATCTACAAGCGAAATTTTTTCGCCTTTTTTTAGTGTTCCACGTGTAATTTTCCCAATACACAATCGTCCCACATATGGATCGTGATCAATTGTAGAAATTAACATTTGAAACGGTTCTTCAGTTGCTACATTGCTATTTGGGAGTTCGGCTGAAATAATATCAAGCAGTGGCGTAAGGTCACCTGGATCTTCTGAATTGTATACTTCAGGTACTGTTAAAAATGCCTTTCCATCTCGACCGACTCCATAAAGTGTCGTAAAATTCAAGACGTCTTCATGTTCTGCAAGTTCTAAAAATAGATTTTCTACCTCTCGTTTTACTTCGATCGGCCGAGCATCTTTCTTATCAATTTTATTTATAAAAAGAATAATTTTAAGACCTGCATCTAATGCTTTTTTCAAAACGAATCGAGTTTGAGGGAGTGGTCCTTCGGCTGAGTCAACAAGAAGAAGGGCGCCGCTTGCCATATTTAGAACTCTTTCAACTTCGCTGCCAAAATCTGCGTGTCCTGGAGTATCGATGATATTGATTTTATTGCCTTTAAATTGGATGCTAGTATTTTTGGATAGTATTGTAATACCCTTTTCTCTTTCAAGATCATTTGAATCCATAAGAAGCTTTTGTTGCATTTCTTTTTGATTGTCACGGAAGAGATGAGACTGTTTTAACAGTCCATCAACCAAAGTTGTCTTTCCGTGATCCACATGAGCTATAATGGCAATATTTTTGATATCCATAAAGAGTTAAGAAGGTGTAAGTATAGCAGAAAAATAGTGAAAACACACTACTAGAATGATAAGAAAGGTTTTGTTGACGAGCCACTTATCAACGCCAGTCAATCTCATCTTTATTGTGAAGTTTTAAATAATTATTACATTGGCTAAAATGTTTATTTCCGTGAAATAAACGAGCAGAAAATGGTGAAGGGTGACCAGAAACAAGCACGAGATTATTTGCTCTATTAATAGACTCTCCTTTATTTTTTGCATAATTACCCCAAAGCATGTAAACTATATTTTTTTTTGATGAATTAGTTTTACCTATTACCGCATCAGTAAATTTTTCCCAGCCTTTTCCTTTATGAGATGCTGGAGAATTTGCAGATACTGTAAGAACAGAGTTTAAAAGAAGCACACCTTGTTTGGCCCATCTAGAAAGATCTCCAGATTGTTTTGGGATAATTCCTAAATCTTTTTGAATTTCTTCAAAAATATTTCGAAGCGATGGTGGAATTGCCGAATTTTTATTGACTGCGAAACTAAGTCCGTTTGCTTGGCCTGGTCCATGGTATGGATCCTGTCCAACAATAACAACGCGAACTTTTTCAATTGGACAAAGCTCAAAAGCACTAAATATTTTTTTTGGAGGTGGAAAAACTTTTGACGTCAAATATTCATTTCGGACAAAGTTTACGAGATTATTGAAATATGGCTCTTTAAACTGATCTTTTAACGCTTTTTTCCATGATTTCTCGATAATAACATTTCTCATTGTTAGTATTTTACTCCAATAGCTCTGATGCTTTTTGCCAAAACAATTCAACTCCGTCAGGCCGAAGTTCAAACTCTGGACCATCAGCTGAAATATGTATATTTCGGCAAGTATACATTGATTGAAGAATTCCTTTACGAATGCACCACCAAATAAAATTAGCTGCCGCATATGAACCATTTGGCAGAAGTAATCCGCGCCACCGCCCTGCTTTATTTTTAAGTTCAGATATTACTTCTTGATTGAGAAGCTCATCTTTTTTAGCAAAATTCCAAAGACGTTTTTGATCAGTTTTTAATGGAATAAGTTTGTGTCTTCGTAGGAAATTAAGGTTGTCATACTCTTGCCGGCCAACAGGATTTGAAAAGAATAATATAGAGCCACCTCTTTTGTCAGGACTAATAAGAGCTTTGAAAGCCTGCTCACTTGGTTTGGTGATCTCAATTGCGACCGAGTGTTGAGAGTACAATTCTTCATAAAGTGAAATTACTTGTTTGTCTGAACCTGATGTTTGGACTGATACGTATGGACGATTATTCATATCGTATAGAAATTTTTGAGTGAAAGGTGCATTTCTCGATACGACATGAGCCATAAAACGATGTGATTTTTGATACAAAGAATCAATTAATTTTCGAGTGAATTGCATTCCAACCGCTGCTCCTGAGATCGGAAAAACAAGATGAATTGGTGCGTTTGCTTTAGCGTCAAGCTGATTAAATCTACTTAACTGATCATTAAGTGGGAGAACCCCATTCAGATGAGGACTCAAAGGGTAGGGATTTATTTGAATATTTGTTTCAGCTAGGTTTGCTGATTTTCCATATGCTATTAACTGGTCACGAGTTCTATTGCTAGGAACTAAAGTCAAGTCTGCTCCTGGGACATACCAAATGTGCTGCGGAGAGTCGTCGGTGACCTGCACCATGATCTTGACATTCAATCGTCTATTTTTCTTTAATTGTTCTTTTAACTGTGCTGCTTGATGTGCAAGGCCAAAATGTGTCGCAACTATTAAGATTGTTTGTGGATTAGTAAAACTTTGATCAATTATGGTATTGATCTGACGAGTTAACATTCCCGTATGGGTTCTTAGATAAAATCTATACATTGGCGTTGTTATCTCCTCAGCACGACCAATTTGAAGCCACTCAAACAATCTGCGTGTTATATCATGAACGCTCATCACGCGATGAATATATGTTATTCTCTTGTCCTGTGAGCCTAGAAGTATTGGATAAGTATTTTTAGGAATACCGTTAAATAGAGCCTCAGTCACTCTTAGATGTCCTAAACCAGCTGGAGAATAAGTAAAAATTAATAGAGTCTCCTTATCTGTAATTTTCGAAATTTCACCCATAGACTCAAGTGTAGAAGAAAAAACAACATATTAAAAGTGAATATTAATTTATCTATACTTCAGGTTTGATCATAGCAAGTTTAGTGTGAAAGAAATCTTGATAAAAGAAAAATTATTAAAATTCCAAGAAGTAGAGGAACAGTTTGTTGTATTGCATTATTTTTGTCACTTTCCTCATGAAGTTCTGGGATTAGGTCTGCAGCACCAATGTAGATAAATAAACCTGCCGTAACGCCAAGCGCAAGTGGAATCATGCTTTCAACTTGTTGGAGTAGAAAGTATCCTAGTATACCCCCAACAACTGCGGTCAATGCTGAAATAAAATTTAAAAATAAAGCCTTATTTTTAGACATGCCCTTATTTCGAAGAATCATATAGTCAGCGAATTCTTGAGGTATTTCATGAGCAGCGATCGCAATTGTTGTCGTCAAACCTAGAGCGGGATTAATGAGCGTAGTTGCAGCAATTGCTATTCCGTCAATAAAATTATGAACTCCATCTCCAAAAAGAACAAGAAGCGCTGTGGGATGGAGATTGTGAGTATTTTCGTGATGATGATGGTACCAAAGAAGAGATCTTTCCATCAAAAATCCTATTACGAGACCACAAAGGGTAGCAAATAAAAGAGTATCTTGATCATCGGTAGTATGAAATGCTTCAGGTAAGATCTGTATAAATGCAGCTGCAATAAGAACTCCAGCAGCAAAACTGACAGAAATATGTGAAAATTTCCTTTTAGAAAACATTGACGCTTTAGTTAAAAAAATTCCCACAAAAGAAAGTAGACTTATAGCTACAGTGAGTGTAATTATGATTAATAAAGTCATATTATTTACAAGCTGGACAAACCCCGTAAAATGTTAAAGAATGAGTGCTGATTTTGTATCGAGTATCACTACACACTTCGTCAAGAAGATCTTTCTCGGAATCAATTTTCAAATCTTCAATCGCTTTGCAGTCTGTACAAACAATATGATGATGATGCGTTCGATCGGCCATTTCATAATGCAGTTCGGTATCAAAAAGTTGAATTTTATTTATGATTTTTTGACTTAATAAAAACTCAATTTCCCGATACACAGTTGTAATATTTACATCTGTTCCAACCTTCTTTAGCAATTTATGAATACTATTTGCAGTAATTGGATGAGGTGTACTTTCAAGCAGGTTGATGATCGCTGATCTAGCAGAAGTTATTCTAAAGCCTTTGCTTTGCAGATTATTGATATGGGATTTTATCATAAGTATTAATGCAACTTACTTGCATTATAATCTTGCATTGATAAGTTGTCAATAAGCAGTTTTAAAAAATAAACCACAGACATTGCCTGTGGTTTATTTAATTCTGTAGCAAGATTATTTTTTCTTTGCCTTTTTTACTGGTTTTTTTCTAGCTACTACTTTCTTTACTGCTTTTTTTGCTACTTTTTTCTTTGCCATTATTATCTCACCGCCTTTGTGTATTGCACATGGATCGTTAATAAATCGCTATAATTTAACTATGCACAAAAAAATATTAAATGCAATAGCTAATAATTTTAAGAGTGTAAATTAGACGTATTGAAGATGAAATTAAATTAACAATATTTATAATCTTTATGATTGAGAAGTCATTAAATTGATTTTAATTTGAGATATGTATGAAAAATTATTGTAAAATTGGATATGAAATTCCTATTAAGAAACAAATCCAATTTAGTAAAATTTATCACGACTTATAGCATCCTGACATGGTTTACTGTTTTGATATTTGCTATCTGGGTAGCTAAAGGAATAAATACTGTATTTATCTATAAAATCGGTATATTAAGTGGTCAGGTTGCTGTGATACTTTTTTGTTTGACTTTATTACCTGGTATTTCGCATAGGTTTAAATTTAAATCTACGTTAATCACTTTACTGATAATTGTTCGTCGTCAGTTAGGAATAGCGATGTTCTCTGCGTCATTTCTTCATTATTCCTCAATACGTCTTCTTCCAATATTATTTTCCAGTGTTTCAACGAATTTAAATCCGCCACTTTTTGAAATATTTGGCCTGTTGACATTGTATCCGTTGTTTTTTCTCTTTATAACATCAAACAATTTTGCGGTAAAAAGTCTAAAATTTTGGTGGGGAAAAATACACAAAATTATTTATATTCTTACATGGACTTTATTTTTTCACATTGCACTTCAAGAATTTGGAATTTGGACGGTTATTCTTGCGACGTTTGCTCTAATGGAGACTCTATCTTTGTTGTATTTTTACTGCCAAAAATCAACCAGCTCATAATAACAAGATAACTAAAATAGAAAGTGAGTTGAACTAAATCCATTTTTTGGGTAATACCAAAAATCGATTTTATAATATCTCCAAGAAAATTTCCTTTCGCAGGAATAAAGAAAAATAATACCTCTCCAATTTTTGGAATAATTCCAAGCGCTGCAAATTCACCAATAGCACGCGTCAAAAGCCCAGCGGCAAATAGCATTAACAGAAGACTTGTCACACGAAATGCATAATACACAGGCATTTTGATGGTTGCGCTAAACATTATTAATGAAACAAAAAGTCCTCCAATCAGACCAAATGCAAAACCCGAGAATACATAATAAGGGTCGCTTGACAGGTAAATAGTTGATAAGAAAAGCACTATTTCAAATCCTTCGCGAAATACAGCGGTAAACACTAAAATAAACAATCCCTTCTGCTGGCGAAGATCTATTGTTTTTTTGACTTTTAATAATAACTCTAGTTTTTGTTTACCAAAATAGTTATGCAGAAAAAAAACAGCCCAAGTGATAAATATTGAAGAAACAAACATCAAAGCTCCTTCAATTATTTCTCCATTACGCCCCTGATATAGTTCTTGTATTCTATATCCAAAAACACTTCCAATCAGGATCATTGATCCGCTTAAAATTGATGCAAAGACAGTTGCACACCAAACCGTATTGACACTTTTACGATGATCGAGTTTATAAAGTATTCCAAGAATAGTTGCCACGATGAGAGTGGTCTCAATTACCTCGCGAAATGTTATTAGAAATGCTGGAATCATATGCTGGATATTATAACGATAATTTAGTATCTATACCATTTTATTTGTTACAATAGCCATATATGAAAGATATTAATAGTAAAACAACGACATTTATAAAAGCATACAGGTCGTTTCTCCGTGATGAGGGTACGATGCCTATAGATCAGATTGTTCGTCTCTATAAGCAAATGTCTCCAGCACTTCATAAATATGCCGACTCAAGCGATATCGATATTCAAGCACTTGTTTATGCAACTCTTAGACTGCCAAAATCTATTCCAGAAATTTGTGATATTTTTATGGCGCAAATCGGCGAGAGCTTTGTTAGAGAGGGTCTGAAAATTGAGCTTTGGGATGAAGTTGCTGCTCCAGCAAGACGCCGCAAGATGTACTTTGATGGAAAAGATAAATTAGCCGTGTTTATAAATTCCGTGACTGATCTCGATGATATGATTGGACTTTTATCAGCTTATGAGATTGAATGGAATAAAATTCACCACAAGTTAAGGTTATTTTCGAGTGAGATTAATCAGGATAGCTTGGAAAAAGTACGCGAATTTCTTGAAATTAATCCTGATGATTGGAACAGGATTATTCGCGTTTGGACAATTGACGCAGACGCAATTCTCAAAAAAATAAAAGCAAATGAAGTTCATTTTTATGCTCGTCTTGTTCGCGGAAATTATGTAGATTACAAAAAAGCAGCACAAAAATGGTTAGAAAATATAGTCGAAAATACGAGTTATAAAAATCTTAAGTCGAGGCCGCTGTACTTTGTCTCCTCAAATATTCATAGTCTTGTAAATAATATGACTGGGTGGGTAAACGATCGTGAAGAGGCGCTTATTTCGTTTTTGAGGGAGAATAAAATGTTGCAACTTCTTAAGTATTGGGAGAAAATTCAAACTGGGAAATATCCTGGATCTCGTGAAAACTTTCTTTGGTATATATTGAAAAAATACGAATCAATAAACCGAGGAGTTCGTGAAGAAAGAGAGGAGTTTGAACGTAATTTGGGGATAGATTATATTGAAGCAAAACATTACCTCGATATAAATGCTCAGGTATTTTCGTTGAAAGATATCGGTAAGACATCGTTACGATCAAAATTGGGGATAGAACTTCTAGATCGCGTTGATTCTGAAGCACTTGTTTTAAATATTGATTATCCCCTCGGATCTGGAGCTTACATGGTCCTTTCTGCAATACTTCAAAATGTCAGCAACCTTAAGGGGATATATATTTTAGGAAAAGCATCATTTCTTCATGGTAGTCTTGGAGATATAGGTTTGCCAAATGAAGTTTTTGATACTTCAAGTGAAAATAAATTTATCTTCAATAATGCTTTTTCTAAAGAGTACTTCGAAGAATTTGAATCTGGAAGTGTTTTAACAAATCAAAAAGTTGTCTCAACAAAGGGCACACTTCTACATTCTGAAGACGCTATAAGAGAGTATTTTTTGAATGACTATGCAATTATTGAGATGGAAGATGGTCCTTATTTGAATGCGATTTATGAGACAACTCATTTTGATCGCTATCCAAAAGGCCAAACCGCAACACTTCTTAAGACCCCAATTGATATTGGCATTATTCATTACGCTTCAGACACTCCATATACTAAAGCAATTACTCTCGGAACGCGCAATCTTGGATACGAGGGAGTGGAGGCGACATATGTTTCTTCGCTTGCGATTTTAAGACGGATTCTTGAAATGGAACTCCGAGGTGACTGATCTTATGTATAATCAGAAGATATATGTCAGGAGAAATACCATCCTCAAAATTTGAATTACCAACGGTCTTTGTAATACTCGGAGTCACTGGGGATCTTGTGAAAAAAAAGATTCTTCGTGCTCTTTATCATTTGTATCATAAAAATCGCCTACCAAAGAAATTCCTTGTTTATGGTTTTTCAAGACGTGATTTCGATGATCATATGTTGAAGAATTATCTTCTTGAAATAATGAAGAAAAATAATTTTAAAGAGCCAGAAAAATATGATTTTTTTCTTGATGCATTTCATTATGTTAAGGGAGATTTTTTACAGATTGATGCATATTCAAAGCTTGCAAAGACGCTGGGAAACATTGATGGTGAATGGAGAATTTGTTCTAATAAACTCTTTTATCTTGCCGTACCTCCTTCTGTCTACTCGTCAATCATCACCAATCTTCATGATTCTGGACTTACCGCTCCATGCAGTCCAGAGGAAGGCTGGACAAGGGTTATTCTTGAAAAGCCTTTTGGTACAGATCTAAAAACTGCAATTGATCTTGATAGACAGCTTGGAAAACTGTTCAAAGAAGAACAGATTTATCGAGTTGATCATTATTTGGCAAAAGAAACAGTTAAAAATATTCTTGTATTTCGTTTTAGTAATACTTTTTTAACACCTGCCTGGAACAATAAATACATTGAAAAAATCGAAGTAAAACTTCTTGAAAAAATTGATATAGCGGGCCGTGGGGCATTTTATGATAGGGTTGGAGCGCTTCGTGATGTTGGCCAAAACCACATGCTGCAGTTATTGGGACTTTTTATAATGGATAATCCAAATAAATTTACAGCTGAAGATATCAAAAAAAAGCGTAGTGAAGCATTGGCTTCTCTTCAAATTATGAAAGAAGAAGAAGTTGCAACAAGCACAATGCGCGCTCAGTACGAAGGTTACAAAAATGAAAAAGGAGTTTCTAAAAATTCTAAGTCGGAAACATGTTTTCGGATCGAGACTAGGTCAAATTTACCTCATTTTGAAGGAGTTCCTTTAGTATTGGAAAGTGGCAAATCAAGAGAGTGCGACAAGACAGAGGTTGTAGTTACATTTCGTGAAACTCCACTCTGTCTTTATGAAATAGAAAATGAACAAAAAAATACTTTTCACTATCATATCAGGCCAGATGAGAAAATCACAATGAAATTTTTTGCTAAAAAACCTGGTTATAAAGTTGAAATAGCGGAGCATGAACTTGGATTTGACTACAAAAAAGCGTATAGCAAGGATTTATTTGTTGACGACTACGAATCATTATTGTTTGACATTATTCATGGTGACCAGACGATTTTTGTATCGACTAAAGAAATACTTAGTGAGTGGCGTTTTATTGAGCCAATTTTAAAAGTATGGCATGAAAAAAACAAACCAGAAATGAAAAGTTATTTAAAAATTAAATAAATTATGAATAAAGAAATCGCAATAGTTGGTCTTGGGAAAATGGGAATGGGAGTTGCCAAAAATCTAAATGATAATGGCTGGCGAGTAATCGTTTATAACCGTTCAAAAGAAAAGGTTGAGGAGGCTGCCGGTCTTGGAATGATACCAGCGCATACATATAAAGAAATGGTTGAGAAATTTACAGACAAACCGCGTGTGATTTGGCTGATGTTACCGGCTGGTGAAGTCACCGAAAATGCAATATTTGGATATGACAGTATTTCCACATATCTTGAAAAAAATGATATTATCATTGACGCTGCAAACTCGTTTTACAAAGATGATCAGGCACGTTTTGAGAAATTGAATGAGCGTGGGATTGATTACATCGATGTTGGAGTGTCTGGAGGGCCAAGTGGAGCGCGAAAGGGTGCATGTCTCATGATCGGAGGATCAAAAATGTTATTTAAAAAGCTTGAAAAGCTTTATAAGGACATGTCAGTTGTTGATGGATATGCGCACTTTGAAGGAGTAGGTGCGGGACATTTTGTGAAAATGGTTCATAATGGGATAGAGTATGGGATGATGCAAGCGATCGGTGAGGGATTTAATGTGATGAAAAAATCGCCATTTAATTTAGACTTGGTCGAAGTTGCGAGAGTTTATAATCAAAAAAGCGTGATAGAATCTCGGCTTATTGATTGGCTCAAAAAAGCATATGAGGAAAATGGTCTAAATTTAGAAAGTATTTCAGGTTCGATAAATCATAGCGGTGAAGGAAAATGGACTATTGAGACTGCTTCTGAGATGAGTGAGATCGTCCCAGTTATAAAAGAGTCATATGATTTTCGAGTAAAATCTCAATCTAATCCAAGCTATACAGGAAAAGTTGTTTCTGCCCTTCGTGGTCAGTTTGGAGGACACTTGGTGAAGAAGAGTAGCTAGTAGTTGGTAGTTAGTTAGTAGTTGGAAAAATTATATGTTTGATCAAAATAATACTGTCATTGACATTTCAATTCCTCTCTCCGAATCAACGATTGTTTATCCTGGAAATCCTAGCATCGAAATTGACGAGATTAAGAGCAAATCTAGTAAATCAATAATCTCAAAAATTATATCAGGGTCGCATAATGGCACGCATATTGATGCGCCACGTCATGCCATCGAAGGCGGAAAAAGTATTGACGAATTACCTCTTCATGTATTTATTGGCAGTTGCCGCGTCATAGATTGCACAGGTGAGCTCGGATCAATAGAAGTGGGGATATTAAAAAATCACAATATTAGAAAAGGGGAGAGAATACTTCTGAAAACAACAAACTCGCTACGTGGATTTGCGAAATTTTATGAAGATTTCGTCTACCTTTCTCCCGATGCCGCAAAATATTTGTCAGAAGTTGGAGTTGGGATAGTCGGAATTGATTATTTATCAATTAAGCAAAAAGGTTCAAAAGACAACTCTCCACACACTCATCTTTTGGGTAAAAACATCCCAATCATTGAAGGGATAGATCTTTCGAAAGTCGTTCCTGGAAAGTACACATTGATCTCTTTCCCACTAAAATACATCGGGATTGATGGTGCACCTGCTCGAGTTGTGCTTCTTAAATAAAGAGCTTATATAACTTTCAGCACATTCCACCAGGCTTCTATATATTCTGGTCGCCTGTTTTGATACTTCAAATAATATGCATGTTCCCAAACATCAAGGCCAATGATTGGAATGTCTCCAGTCAGATACGGTGAGTCTTGATTGGGTGTTGAATATATTTTGAGGGTGCTGTTTGAATCTACAAGCCATGCCCATCCTGATCCAAATCTTGAAGATGCGATGTCATTAAATTCTTCTTTAAATGATTTTACAGATCCGAATGTAGTTTTTATTCTGTCGTTCAACTCTTCATCGATCTCCTTTTTTGGACCAAGTATTTGCCAAAATAGAGAATGATTTAAATGGCCTCCGCCATTATTTATGATTGATGATTTATCTTTCTCAGGCAACTCCAAAGATTTTAGATTTTTCATTATGTCGATCAGATCACGATCCAAAAGAGGTGGATTTTCTTGAAGAGTCGCATTCAACTTTGCTATGTAACCCGCATGATGGAGGTCATGATGAATTGACATAGTTTGTTCGTCGATAAATGGCTCCAAGGCATTGTAGTCAAACGATAAGTTTGGAAGAGTGATTTTCATAAGGTTTATTAGTAACTATTAATTATTTATCATTGTAACGGATATATAAGATACTGACAAGGTCTTTGCATTAAAATATTTCTATTGATCTATTATAAGGGAGATTAAACCATAATGAGACTATTATTAATTTTTGTATTATTTTGATGTGCGATAAGAGGCAAGTTTTATTGTCAAATCATTTTACCATCTCGAGAGTACCCTGCTCCTTCTCTTTTTGTATTCTGTCTGTAAAAAGAAAGGTTTTCCATGCAATCTCTTGCGAAATTTTTCTATTTCTTATTCAGTCAGAGCGTGTGTATTCCAATTTTTCCCACCATATGTTTGAGAGTAAAGCATATAATGATTTTATCAAGTTCTTTCAATTAGGTCGTTAGTATGATATAATATTATAGGATATATTTACTTATATGTTAAATACAATATTTTCAAAATTTTTAATCTTCGTTGTTGCATTTAGTGCGATAATTATTACTCCCCAGGTGGCAAAAGCTGCTGGAGGACTATATGATAATCAGCCTCAAGACAATGTTGTGGTTGTTCAGATCGATGGGATTGTTTCCTCACAAATTCAACATGATGGTAAGTATTATATTGCTGGAACTTTTAATGAGGTAAAGGTTGACGGAGGCCAACTTCAGACGAGAAATAATTTCGTTATTGTTGATTTAGCAACTCGAACAGTTGATGACTGGATTATAAATACAAATGCCCCAATTCAAGACATAGTAATAGGAAATGGAGTATTGTATATCGGAGGTCTTTTTACCCAAATTAATGACAAAGAGCAGGATTATTTCGTAGCATATGACATAGTTTCACAAAAGCCAATTTCTCTCGATTTGGCAACAAATGGTCCCGTAAATGGTCTTGAAGTTTATGAAAATCTACTTTTCATTGGTGGAGAATTTACAAAAGTCGATGGTGTTGAGAGATCCTATCTAGCTGCTTTTGATCTAGTGAAAAAAGAATTTCGAAAATGGAATCCAAATGTAAATGGAGTAGTGAATGACTTATTAATAAATCAAAACAGATTGTATGTGGCTGGGGAATTTACTCAAATAAATGGGCAAGATCGTACATATCTTGCTGCATTTGCTGTTCCAAGTGGAAATTTGACTAGCTGGAAGCCAGTAGTTGGTGGAGAAGTTCTGAAAATAAATGTTCAGGAAAATTCTATTTCTGTTACGACTAAAACTGTCGGGACTGTTACGCTTGAAACCGAGTCTTCAAATCCTATAACACAAGCACCAATCGATAATAGAACACAGCAAGAAAAAGATGTCGATGAGGGACTAAGAATTCACACTGAGGAATTTGGGTTTAAAGTGCCAACTCTAGGAGACATTCTTACTTTTGCAATCAGAATATTCTTTGTTGTTGCCGGACTTACAACACTGTTTTACTTACTTCGTGGCGCCTTGGGTTGGATCACATCAGGAGGAGATAAAGATTCGGTATCTGAGGCAAGGCAAAGAATTCAGGCTGCAATTATCGGTTTGATACTGGTTGTTGCCGTACTTGCGATTGTTTGGACTATAGAGCAGGTGATATTCGATAGAAAGATTTGTTTTGGATTATCTTGTCCCCTCACCCTCCCTGCTCTTCTTGAACCACTCGATTAGTTGAATTTGTTTTATTTGTTTTGCGATGATCCAACTCTTTTTGATAGATTTTATGAAATTCGTCAGTTACTTTTTCAAGATTTTTATCATCTAAATTTTCAAGATCTACCATAATATTTCTGGCTGTTCTAGTCGCACGGATAAGTTCGTCAAGCTTCAACTGAGTCGCACGGGCATCTCGATTTTGTGTATTTTGAATAATAAAAACCATCAGAAAAGTAATAATGGTGGTGCTCGTATTGATGACCAGTTGCCAGGTATCTGAAAAGTTGAAAATTGGACCAGTTATCATCCAAGCCGCTATCAAAATTGCGGCAAGAAGAAAGGTTTTTGCATTTCCTGTAATCTGGGATACTTTTTGAGCAAATAGTCGAAAACTTTCAGGTGACATAAAATCATTGTAATACAATTTGCTCAAATATTAATAGCGTCTTCAACAGAGAATGGGCCTATTTTGGTTCTTTTGATAGATAGTGCAACCGCACCAACATTAAGTGTTTGACCTATTTCATGAGCGATTGCACGTATATATGTGCCTTTGGAGCATGAAATTGAGCAGCCAAGTTTGACAAGTTTTAAGCTTGGATTTTTCCTATTTATTTCGATCCAGTTTGCAATAATTTTATCTTGGCGAAATTTTCCTTTTACTTTATTTATTTTCTTACAAGTCTCTATGAAGATGTCTTTGAAGTTGATAACTTCAAGATTATTCAATGTTATTGTGTTTATAGTAATTTTCTTATTTGGTATTTTAACTTCGTTAATTTTTCCTTCCCGTGCCCAGTAAAAAAGCGGTTTCCCATTAACACGAACAGAGGAGTATGGTGGATATTTTTGGTCCAAGGTACCAATTAACATATTAAATTTTTCTCTAATATGTTTTTTTACTTGTGAGTTTGAAGAGGTTGTTGTATTAATATTTTTCATCAATCCCATAAGATCATACGTGTCAGTTTCAATTCCAAGAAGGACCTCAAAATCATAAGACTTGGTCATATTCTCATATTTTTTCTTTTGTTTATTTTCATTCCCGACTAAAATTAACAAAAGTCCTTCAGCCATAGGGTCGAGTCGGCCAGCATACCCAAGTTTGACATTTTGATATTCTGGAAATTTTAGTTGAAATTCCCAGATTGCTTGAAGTGGAGTGAGCGATACTTTTTTATACAAATGAATAATTTTCATACTCGCAACTTATGGTATTTAATTTTGCTAAAATATACCATGTCATACTCAAAAGAAGATCTTGAAAAACATCTCAAAGAGGAGCATAGGCAATCTCCATTTTCAGAGTATTTGAAAGAAATTGTATATGGCGGTGCGGACGGAATTGTGACTACTTTTGCTGTCGTTGCTGGATTTGCTGGAGCTGGCGCTGCTGCTCAAATTGGCGGACTAGGTACATTAACGGTCCTGCTTTTTGGTTTAGCAAATCTTTTTGGAGATGCTTCTTCGATGGCACTTGGAAATTTTCTCTCGATCAGATCTGAGCAAGACCGGTATAAAAAAGAAGAGGATAAAGAGTTTTTTGAAATCAAGCACAATCCTAATATGGAGAAAGCTGAGTCTGTTGAAATAATGAAACAACAAGGATTTGACCAAAAAGCCGCACAAAAATTGGTGGACATATACGCAACAAACGAAAAATACTGGGTGTCATTTATGATGAAGTATGAGCTTGAAATGGCAAATCCATTTGATGAAAATCCTTACTTCACAGCGGTTGCCACTTTTATGTCATTTATTTTTTTTGGAACAATACCGCTCATTCCATACCTTATTGACTCAGCAAATCCAAACGGATTTATTCTCGCAATTACTGCAACTATCTTGGCTCTATTTTTGCTTGGAATACTACGCTTGAGAGTAACAAAGCAATCCGCTATAAGATCGGTAGGAGAGATTGTATTGATTGGAGGAGTATCTGCTGTAATTGCCTACATTGTCGGAACATTCTTCCGAATTTAATCTTTAATCATGTATCCTATACCACGAACTGATCTGATAATTTTTTCTTCACAGTTATTTTTAAATTTTTTTCTTAAGTAGCCTATGTATACATCAACAATTCTGGTTTTTAGTCCAGTTGAGGAGTGCCAAATATAATTTAGAATCTTCGTTCGAGATACTGGTTTTCCCGCATGTTTCATAAGTAAACATAGAAGTTTGAATTCCTGATCGGTGAATTGAAGTATTTTTTTACCACAAAGAACAACTTGAGTTTCGGTGTCGATCGTTATCTGAGGAGTTGAGATCACCATAAGTCATTTATTTTATACAATAAATGGATCATGGGTTGTGTGAAAGAAATTAATATCCTTGAGATTTGGCAATTCCAACTACAGCCCACAAAATGATTATTAATGCGGCTATAAAAGACATTTCTCCGACATGTCTCATTACTTTTTCTTTTTGCTTCTTTGTAAGACTCATTAGTTTATCTTACTGAAAATATTCATACATTGTCAAGAGGTAGATTATTAAAATCTGTAGGGAGGTCAGCACATGGTATACACTTTTCAGATAGAGATCGGTATATAAAGTACCGGCAGAGATGTCTAGAATTATTCGGACAGGACTATTACAAGTTACCCAACCGAATATATGAACACTGG
>Ga0210057_1001946_pt1 | contig 30525 bp, 30 predicted proteins | sample CryGeyCG2114_010_2_FD_183968 | JGI IMG/M metagenome (GOLD analysis project Ga0210057, IMG submission 183968) | Groundwater microbial communities from aquifer - Crystal Geyser CG10_big_fil_rev_8/21/14_0.10 (SPAdes) (version 2) | ecosystem: Environmental > Aquatic > Deep subsurface > Groundwater ...
AAATACAGACTAACCTACTATTTTTATACGGTGATTTTTTGACTGAAAATAAGGGATTGAAAACAGGAACAACTACTGTTGGATTAGTAACAAAAGATTCTGTTGTATTAGCAGCAGACACAAGAGCTTCAATGGGACACCTTGCTTATGATGAAGAAGTAAACAAAATACATCAAATAACAGATAATGTTGCATTAACTATTGCAGGTTCAGTAGGAGATGCATTAGCTTTAGTAAGACATTTAAGAAGTCATGCAAAATTATTTGAAATAGAAAGAGAAACAAAAATAACCCCAAAAGCAATAGCAACATATGTTTCAAATATACTTAATTCAAACAGGTTTTATCCATTCATGGTCCAGTTTATTATTGGCGGGATAAATACAAAACCAGAAATGTTTGATGTTGATCCTTCAGGCGGATTACTTGAAAGAAAACAATTTGCAGTAACAGGTTCAGGAACAGAATTAGCAATGGCAGTATTAGACCAAAACTACAAAGAAGGAATGACAACAGAACAAGGAATTGAATTAGTAAAAAAAGCAGTTAATGCAGCAAAGAAAAGAGATATTTACTCAGGCGGAATCGCAGTAAACATTTTAGTAATAGATAAAAACGGAACAAGAGAAATAAAATAAGTGAAATTAACATAACACAAAATCAAGACTTTAGAGAGAGTTTGATTTGCAGAATGTTTTCCTTAAATATTATACAATTAGAGAGAGTGAATTAAAGTGGACATACAAAAAGAAATAAAAGAAATAGTAATGAAAAATTTGCCTCCAGAAACACAAATAACTAATGTAGAAATGGAAGGCCCAGAAGTAGCAATTTATACAAGAAACCCAAAAGCTTTTTTTGAAAACGAAAACTTTGTTGCAAAAATAGCATTTGAATTAAAGAAAAGAGTAAACATCAGAACAGACAAAAGCTTGCTTTCAGATGAAGAATTTACAAGAAAAACAATAAGAGAATTAGTTCCAGAAAGCGCTGAAATAAAAGAAATTTATTTTAATCAGGCATTTAGCCAAGTAGTAATTGAAGCAATCAAACCTGGTTTAGTAATAGGAAAAGGAGGAGAAACCTCAAAACAAATTATTTTAAAGACCGGATGGACACCAGAAATAATCAGAAGCCCTACATCAAATTCAGAAATACTAAAAGGAATAAGACATCATTTGCATAAATACAGTTCAGAAAGAAAAAAAATATTACAGGAAACCGCAAAAAAAATTTACAGGGAATTACCAAAAAATAATGGATGGGCAAGATTAACTGCTTTAGGCGGATTTAGAGAAGTCGGAAAAAGCTGTATGATGATTGAAACACCAGAAACAAAAGTGTTACTGGATGTAGGAATTGATGTGGCAAATAATGAACAACCATATCCTTATCTTGAAGCAATAAGGTTTCCATTAGATCAACTTGATGCAGTTGTAATTAGTCATGCTCACTTAGATCATCAAGGATTAACTCCATTATTATTCAAAATGGGTTATAAGGGGCCAGTGTTTTGCACTAAACCAACAAGAGACTTGATGGCATTGCTTCAATTTGATTATATTGATGTATTAGTAAAAGAAGGAAAAGAACCTCCTTATACTGAAAGAGATGTAAAAGAAATGCTGAAATACTGCATTACAAGAGAATACAGAGAAGTAACAGATATTGCTCCTGATATGAGAATAACATTTCATAATGCAGCGCATATTTTAGGCAGTGCGTCAGTGCATTTCCATATAGGGCAGGGAGTGCATAATTTAGTTTATAGTGCAGATATGAAATTTGCTTTTACAAGATTATTCAATAATGTTGACATTAATTATCCAAGGTTAGAAACATTGATTATTGAATCAACTTACGGAGGAAAAGATGACATTCAGCAGGAAAGGGGCTTGGCAGAAGAAACTTTGATAAGAATCCTGAAAGAAACAATGCACAACAAAGGAAACACTTTGATTCCTGTTTTTTCTGTCGGAAGAGCACAAGAAATAATGCTTGTAATAGAAGAATATTACAGAAAAGGAATGTTAGACGGAAAAGTTTATATTGACGGAATGACAAAAGAAGCAAGCGCAATACACACTGCTTACCCTGAATACTTAAGAAAAGGAGTACAAAGAAGAGTGCTGCAAAATGATTCTCCTTTTACCTCGGATTTATTCCAGACAGCAGAATATAAAGACAGAGATAAAATCCTGCAAGAAGAAGGAGTAATAATTCTTGCTTCAGCAGGAATGCTGACAGGAGGCCCTTCAGTGCAGTATTTCCAGAAAATGGCTGAAGACCCAAAAAATACATTAATTTTTGTTGGTTATCAAGGAGAAGGTTCATTAGGAAACAGAATACAAAAAGGACTGAAAAAGACTCCAATAACAGACAATGGAAAAACAAGAGAACTGCCGATAAACATGAGAGTAGAAACAGTAGAAGGATTTTCAGGGCACTCAGACAGAAACCAATTAGTAAACTATATCAGAAGCTTAAACCCAAAGCCAAAAAGAATAATAGTAAACCATGGAGAAAAAAACACTGCAATGGAATTTGCAAGATATGTTTCAAATAAATTCAGGATAAATGCCACTGCAATGAGAGACTTAGATGCAATAAGGCTGAAATAAAATTCTGCATAAGAACTGATTTTTTTTGTGAACAAAACAAAGGAATTTTTTAAGGAATTCAAACAAACTTTTTTGCAACCGAAAGTAATAAAAATCTAAAACCATTTACTAATTCTGGATACAAATGAGCAAAGAAAAAATAACAGAATTATGCAGTAAACTGGAAAAAGGATGCAAAAAAAAAGACGGCGATTTTGCATTATGCAAAAAAAACTTAATTTCAAAAAAAAGCATTTGCTGATTTTAAATTAATTTTAGTGACTTATTAATACTTTTTTCAGGAGAGAATTTTTAACTTAAACCAGAAATAAATATAATAAGTGTTTAAATGCAATCAAAAGAAGAACAATTATTTATTGAACTGATTAAAGCCAAAGAAAAAAAGGAATCATACAAAAACATTGACTGGCAGAAATTCATTGAACTGTGCTATTACCACAGAGTGAATTCATTTATTTACCAGAAACTTGACAAAAAAATTGTTCCAAAAAAAGAACTGGAAAAAATGCAGGAAAACAACAGGCAGACTGCCCTGATTAATTTATTTCTTAATAAAGAAATGGTTTCTTTTTTTGGGGAACTGAAAAAAAGAAAAATTAATGTCATTGCATTAAAAGGAATGGCATTAAATTATGTGCTTTATTCAAAAGAATTTTCAAGGGTTTCAAGCGACATAGATTTTTTAATCAGGAAAAAAAACTATTTTGAAATAAAAGAAGTTCTTGAAAAAAAAGGGTTTGCATCAAGTTCTTATGGAATGGTTAACGGCGGGCCGTTTACACAGCATTATCCAGGCATGAGAAAAAAAATAAACGGCATTACCTGCCTTTTTGAACCACACAAAACACTGTTTTTTCCGGTTAATTTATTTTCAATTGACTTGGAAGAAATATGGAGGGATTCACAGGAAATTAACGGGATTAGTATTCCGGGAAACGAAGACACAATAATTATTGCGGTGCTAAGTGCAATTTACCAGCATGATTTTCACGGAATATTTGAATCATTACTTGATGTAAAAAACATGCTTTCAAAAGAAATAAATTACAAAAAACTAAGAGAAAAAACAATCAAGTATAATTTAGTTGAGCCAATGGTTTATTTCAATGAATTGTTTAGAGAATTATTTGAAAAAGAAATGCAGGGAATAAAGGAACTGGAAAAAAACGCAGACAAAAAAAAACTGGCTTATTTAAGAAAAAATCCGCTGCAGAAAATAATCAAAATAAAAACTCCTTTTTCAGCTAAATTGGAAAGAATAAAAAGCAGGTTTTACTGGACTAAAGGAATTAAACAGAAAATAAAGGCATTCTTTTTTGTTCTGGTTCTGCCATGCATATGGCTAATAAAAAACACAGTATTGCCTGAAGCAAAAAAAAAATAAATTAATTTAAGCTTACCGTGCATTAAATTTTAAAGATGATTAAATGAAAATGCTTGAAAGAAAATTCTTGTTTGCAGAAAAAACCGTTTTAATAAAAACAAATGACAAGAAACTGCATACTGTATTAGGAGTTTTTTTTCCTGAATACGCTTCAAAAAAGAAACCTGATTTGACACTGGAATATGGTTTCCGGAAAGGAAACTTTGACTTAAGCTTTTTTTTACTGCAAAAGTCATGGAAAACCTACGAAAAAGTCAGGGAAAACAAAAAAAAGAAATTAATTGAATTCAAAAGCAGGAAAGGGAACAGCAAAAAAATGCTTGTTTCTGGTTTTCTGGATTTAAAAAAAAAAATTGGGAAAATACAGATAGTAACGCATAGAAATTTTTTATGGAATTTCTTTATTTTTAATATTATTAAATGCCTTGCAATTTACTTAAACAAATGCAACGGAACGATAATTCACTCTTCTGCAGTGGTAAAAAACAAGCAGGCTTTTTTGTTTTCAGGAATAGATGAATCAGGAAAAACAACAATTACCAGACTACTGCCTGAAACAGAAACTTTAGGCGAAGACATGAACTTTTTATTCAAAAAAGGAAAAAGAATTTTTGTTCAGGAATTTCCTTTTATCAAAGTAATGGTTGATGTAAGCAAAAGGCAGGCAACACCATTTGAATTAAACACTGTTTTTTTCATAAAAAAATCAAAGAAACTGAAAATAAAAAAATTAACTAAAATAGAATCAATTGCAGAATTGCTCAAAAATGACGTTCAGGGAACACTTGAATTCAATGAAATAAACGGAAAAGAAAGACTGTCTTTATATAAAGAAATATTTTCCTGTGTTCCTGCCTATGTTCTTCATTTCCCGATAAAAAACAATTTATGGAAAAAAATCCAAAAAAAAATAAAACAGAATAAAATTTAAATTATTGCGGTCACAAATTAAAAAGTGGTTTAATGGTTAAAAGAATAAAAAGCATTGAATGGAAAGAAGTTGAAGGCGAAACAATACTGCTTAACCATAAAAAAAACGAGTTCTTTGTCCTGAATGAAACAGGGACTATTGTCTGGAAAAAACTGAACGGAAAAAACAGTGAAGAAATGATTTCCAAAGAACTGGCAAAAAAATTTAAAGTAACAGAAAAAAAAGCTTTAGCTGACACAAAACAATTAATTAAAAAACTTGTTTCAATTAATCTTGCCAGAAATTAAAATCTTTTTTATTTGTTTTCTTTTTCTTTGGTTTGGTTTTTGATTTAATTAATTCCTTTTTTGCAAGCAACTGCATTTTCCTGTCTTTATTGAATTCTTGCAAAAGCATATTATCCATTTCTTCTTTTGAATACTGGCTCAGATTAATCAGACAGTAATCGCATAACCCCATATAGCCATCAAGCAGTTTCTTTGGCTTGTTTACTTTCTTTAATTTGTGTTTTTCTGCTAATTGAGAAATAAAATAAGGGCCTTTATTCCTCAGATAAAAAACAAAAAGGTTGTTTCTATATGATTTAATAACAGTTTTAGGAGAATCTGAATTAAAATCAGCTAACTCAAAAGCAGTTTTTTCCTTAAAATCATTATCCTCAAAAGTATTACAGCAAACTAAAACTTTCCCATCATATTCAATTGTTGGCAGACCCAAAAAAGGGCACTTGCATTTAACAACATGATTTTTATAGGAATATTTTTCTTTTGGGATATTATCAAAAGCCCTGCCCATAGGAATTACTTCCTGAGAAAAAAGCAGAAAAGAGCGTTCTTTTGAATTTATTCCTTTAAAATAATCTAAATTTTGGCCTATAAACTCAAGAAGTGAAGAATCTTTTGTTGAACAAAACCTTAAACAGCCATAAATTTGTTTCCGCTTCCTTATTACATCAAAAACATTAAAAGCATTCTGAACAGGAACAAACTTTGAATGAAATTTATCAACACTTATATTCAAAAAAGTCAATCCGGCATCACTTAATTCTGAAATAATTTTTTCTGTGTTTTCTTTATTAGAAGCCCAAAAACCATTGCTTATTAAATTTGCCTTAATCTTGTGCTTTTTTGCAGTTGAAATAACTTTAATTATTTCATCAAAAAACAAAAGTGATTCTCCCCCTGTTATTCCAATCCGATTAATTTTAAAATCCGGCAAAAGTTCTATAATTTGCAGAACCCTTTCCAAATCAATTTTGCCTTTTTTATGGGGCCCGCAGTTGCTAATACAATGGCTACAGCTTAAATTACATTTATTAGTATAAACAAATTCAACAATTTTTATTGGATTAAAAATTTCAGGCATTTGCTTCACTAAAAAATAGGCAACAAATAAGTTTTTAAAATAAAAGAAAGAATAGTTTAAATGAGAGATGATAAAATGAATTTATATGAAAAACCCGCAATAAAAAAACTAAACATAAAAACAGGAAGTATTGTTACTGCAGCAATAAGCGCTGAAAAAACAACAATACCCTCACCATCTGCATAAAAAAAGAAAAACAGCATATTTAACAATTAAAAAAACATTGCAGATTAACTTTTGTTAAATGAACAAAAAAGTAATGATTCTGGTATTAATCATGGGTATTCTTTTAATTGGCTGCACTGAAAAAAAAACACCGGAAATACAGGATTATAAAATAGAACTTAATTCTTATGAACTTGAAAAAGGAAAATTAAACTTAGAAATTTCTTCAGAAAAAGAACTGCAAAAAACCAGAATAGAAATAATAGACGCAGAAAAAAAAGTAAACTGCTTTGATTACATTGACCTAAAAAAAGGAAAAAACGATGTTTCAATTGACTGCCAAAAAATAAAAACAGAAATTTTACTTGAAATAACGCCTTCAGACGGAAAAACAAAAGATTTTAAACTGAAAATAAAAATTCAGTTAAAAGACAAAATCACATTAAAAAAAGGATTTAAGTATGAATTTAAATTCAGTTCACCAGAAACAAAAGAAACAACCACAAAACAAGAATTATTTATTATGGATGAAAACAAACAATTCCAGAAAGCAATTCTGCATTCAATAGTAAAAGGGCAGGAATCATTCGACATGCTTTTGATAAACAAGGAAAAAAACGAAATTTATTCAAGTGGGCTCAAAAAAAACTGTGTTGATGCATTTAATAGCAGATTAGAAAAAAAATTTGAAGGAGACGAATCAAGCGTGCTTTTTGCATTTGTTTTCCTGTATTACCAGAACAACAATGACTTTAATTTACAGGAATTCATGGAAAAAAAACATTATTTTGATGAAAAAGAAGAAATTGAATTTGAATTGACAGAAAAACAAATTTTTAATGAAAGAGAAGTGTTTGCAGTAAAACTTACTGTTGAAGAAAAACCTCTTGGCACATTTTACGCACAAACAGAATCCCCGTATATTATAATATATTACAAAGACCCGTTTACGATGTTTGAATTCATAGAAGAAGCACAGGAAGAATTTGACAGAGAAGAGTATTCCTGCAGTGATTAAATGAAAGAAAAAACCATTGAAAAATTCATTGAACTTTACAGAAAAAAGAATTTAGGGAAGACAATTAAAGTGAAAATTAGGGGAAAAAGCATGCAGCCCTTAATTCCTGATAAATCTTTTGCTGAAGTGTCAGTAAGTTCTTTGGAAAAACTAAAAGCAGGAGACATAGTAATCTATTATTTTGGCAAAAATTTTGTTATGCACCGAATACTCAAAAAAAAACAGGATTATTTTTTAATTAAAGGGGACAACCGCTTAACATTTGACCCGTTAATAAACAGGAAATTAATATTAGGGAAAGTTACAGGAGCAAATGGAAAAAAAATTGACTCCCTTAAATTCAGGTTAACAAAAATGCCAATAGTTGTTTTGTCCCTGATTACCGGAAGAATCTTCACTAAAATCTTTGCAGGAAAAAACAGAAATATTCTGATTACAGGAACTCCCGGAACAGGAAAGACTGTTTTGGCAGAAAAACTCTCAGAAAAACTCGGTTATAAAGTAATAAACGAAAAAGATTTTGCGTTAAAAACTGGAACAGGGAAAAGAAAAAAAAAAGAAGTTGAAATTGACACAAAAAAGTTCCAGAAAAAAATGAATGAATTTCTAAAGCACAAAAAAGGAATAATAATTGAAGGGCATGTATTATGCGAAATGAAAATAAAAGCAGATTTGGTTTTTCTTTTAAGGACAAAAACTAAAATACTGGAAAAACGGTTAAAGAAAAAAAAATACAACGCAGTTAAGATACAGGATAATCTATACTGCGAGGAAACTGATTACTGCAGGAAAAAAACGCTGAAAAATTACAGAAAAATAACTGAGCTTAAGAACGAGAAATCTTTAAAGAGTTCGCTGCAGAAAATAATTAAAAAACTAAAGGAAATCAAATGAATAAAAAAATTATTTTTGTTTTGTTTTTGGTGTTAATTAGTTTTGTTAATGCAGAAACAATAAAAGAAGAAACATTTGCCTCAATTGGATATGGAGACGAACTGGAAATTGACGGAGCAAATGAAAAACAATGCAAAGAAATCATTTTCTATGACGAATTCAATAAAGAAGAATTCACAATAATTTCAATCCATTATTCTTTTATGCCAAAAATAAAAGGAAACGCAAAAATTACCGTGAGTTTAAACAATGAACTTCTTTCAGAAATTGAATCAGGCCCAAAAGAATTTAAAAGGATAATACTAAAAAAAGAACAATTAAAAGAAAAAAATACGCTGGAAATATGCGGTTTTGCTTCAGATGCAATACCCAATATAAAAGTGTTAAATGATTCAATTATAGGAAATTATAAAACAGCTTATTTTCCTCAAGGAAGTTTAACAAAAACAGTTGTTTCAAAAGAATTAATGATAGGAAAAGAAATAGAAATAAAAACTACTTTAAAAAATTACGGAAACGAAAAAACTTCAGTTGAAATAATTGACGGGGATGCAGATAGAGAAGACATTGAGTTAATCAAAGGAAAGAGTTCATTCAAAGGGGAAATCCAGCCGGGGCAGGAAATTTCCCTTGAATACACTTACAAGCTGAAGGAAGAAAGGACAAGATTGCTGCCAAGCGCAAAAGCTTATTACTTAAATGAATTCGGAGAAAAACAGGAAATTGAATCAGATTATCCTGAAATTTTCCCGTCAAATTACGAAAAAGCATTAGAACCAATAATCATGCTGAAAAAACAAATAAATTTAACAGGAGAAAAAAGCGAAATAGAAATAGTGGTAATAAACAATTCATTAACCACAATCTATAACGCAGAACTGATTCTTGGTTCTTCATCAGAACTGATGTTTGATGATAAAAAAATAGTGTTTGAAACAATCCAGCCACAGGAAATAGTTTATTTTAAAACAAAAGTGAAATCAGACCAAGAAGGAGAATTTCCAATAAACTGCGAAATGAATTTTGAAAACCAGAAAACTCAATGCAAAGAAACAAGCATTATCTTTGAAGAAAACAAAATTGACCAGAAACTAATTATAGGAAGCATTCTGGCAGTAATTGGAATAGCTATTTACTCATGCCTTTATTTTTTAAGATGACGATAATAAATTATTGACACAATTAGTCCTCATTGAAGAAATAGAAATTAAACTACATAAAGAAACATCATTATTCTGTTTGGCTATTCTGGAAATGCAGTCAAATTTAATGCTTGGCAAACTAAAATTATTACATAAAGAAACATCAGAAATCGCAATTGACACATTAAACTGGCAGGATTCTTTTGCACTTCCTTCAATTGAATCACAAATACTTAAATCTTTTTCCTGAACCGCCAGTTCAGCAAGGCAGGAACCCCTTTTAGTAAAATCATCTATCTTAATGCAGATGCTTTTATCTGAAGCATTTAAAGCAATCTCTTTAATGCATTCAACTTTATCAAATTCTGTTAAAAGAGAATCACAGTTCTCTATTTCTTTTGAAATTACTGCATAAGTCTTCCAAACCAGTCTTTTGCATTTCTCTAAATCCAAATTAGTTAATTCTTCACACAAAACAGCTTTATTGAATTCAATTGCTAAATCCTGCAAGCAGTCATCTTTTTCCTGAACTAAATTCTTGGATAAACAAAAATCATATTTTTCATCAAAAGTAACCGGTTCTTTCTGGTTATTATTGTTTTGATTAGATGAATTAGAACATTTATCCAGTGAAGAAACTACTGTTCCATCATCACAGATAAAAGTGGATTGCTTTGGTTTTTCTTCAGCACAGCCAGCCAATAACAAAAACAAAATCAAAAATGCCAAAACAATTCTTAAATTCATGCTTTAAATAAGGACAAAGAACTATTTAAAACTTCCAGATAAAGAAAACTAAGCAGGAAAACTGGAAATTTTCTTTCTGGCGGGCTTTCTCTTTTTTTTCTTTTTATAAACAAATTTTCTGAAGGCAATGAAAAAAATTAATCCAATCAAAGGATAAACCAACAAAGGCAGATCAAAACCATTTAAAGAAACAAACCCTGTTCCGGAATTTTTAGAAGAAACAAAAGACAAATTAATTGAATCAATGTACTTTCCGTTATTAAATAGTTCCTGCGCTTCAAAAACTTCGCTTCCAGAAAGCTTGGCAGACAAAAGAAAAACTTTAGCATCCTCTTTCATTTTATTCAGAGAAAAATCAAGTTCTTGTTCAATTTCAGTTAATTCTTTTTCTGTTTTAATCAATTTTTCTTCAAGTGAAAATAAATCAGCGTCAGAAATTTGTGCTAAATCAACAGATTTAATTTTCTTAAAAGAATCCATTAAAAAAGAAAGCCGTTTTTCAGTTATTGGAGCAATATAATAACTGCTTTCAGACAAAGCAGTTTCTAAACCAGAAAAAAGCTTTTGTATAAGCTCTTTTTTTTCTTCAATCAAAACAGATTTTTCAGCCAAAACCTGTTTTTTTTCAAGGATTTTTTCTTCAAACAAATCAGCAAAAGAATTAATTTTTTCTTCAATTGAATTCAATGAAATAGCTGCATTAAAATAATCATTTCTTGAAAACAAAGAAAAGAAATTAGCATCCTGTTTGGAAATTTCTTCTGAAAAACCGGAAAAAACAGGGTCGTTTAACAAAGCTGTTTTACCCGAGAGTTCATTTGCTTTTTCAATCAAAATATCCCTTTTATCCAAAAGAAATTTTTCCGGTTTTGATTCAGAAAAATCCTCTAAAGAAGAATTAAGGGATAAAAGCAAGGGCAAAGCATCTTCTTTTGAAAGGGAAAGAGAATCCATTAAAACAGATTTTTGTTTATTTAGTTCAGAACTCAATTTATTTGATTCTGAATTAAAACCGGTTGAAGAAAGAAATAAAACGGTTTTTTCCAGAGAAGCAATTTTTTCTTCAACAGAATTCTTTATTGAAATGAATTCTGTTTCAACTGAACTGTTTTCCTTTAGCAAAAGAAAATCTGTTTCCTGCCTTAATTCAAGCAATTCATCAAAACCAGAAACTGATTGTGTTTTCTGCAAAAGGTTTTCTGCTTTAGAAGATGTTTCCTGATTTAAGGAATTGGACAGAAAAACAAGATCTGAAATAATTGACTGTTTTAATTCATCTGAATATTCAGTTAAATCGTTTATTTTAAATTTTAAAATGAATTCTTTTGACTGGAATTTATTCAAAGAAACAGAAAAAACAAGTTTGTTATTGGTTTTATCAAAAGGGATTTTTGAATAAGAATCAAATAATTCAATGCTGCTGATAGAATCAAAATTGTTTAGCGGAACAGACACTTTCATTGAATCAAAATCAAACCCTAAATTATTTTTTACCTGAACCAAAAACTCCATTAAAAAAGTATTTTGGTCAACGGGGTTTCTTGATTTTTCTGACAAAGAAACAGAAACAGGTTCAAAAACAGAATAATACAATTCAATTTCAGAGTCCTGTTTTAAATCCTCCAGAAAAAAAACTGCTTTTTTTGAGGAAACGCTGACAGGAATCTTTTCAGAATCAAAAAAAGCAAAAGCAGAATCAGAGTCAAAATCCAGAGGAATTACTGCCTTAATTCTGGAAACAGAAAAAGAAGAATCGACTTTGATTAATTTCCTGAAAACAATTTTGTCTTGAGAAGACTCAATTAGTTTCTGGAAAAACGTAAAAGGGATTAAATAATCTGATTCAGATTCAATCATCAAACCATCTGCAGGAATACAAGAAACAAAAATTCTTGAATTGTTTTCTTGTTCAACAATTTTATTTATACAGGAATCCTGAAGCAAAACTTTTCCTGAAATTTTTGGAGACAAAAAAGAAAATTCATAACTGATTTTTTCATTCAAAGGATTTGAAAAAAAGATTCTTTGTCTTGCAGGAAATTCATTTCCTAAAACCGCTTCATCCAAAGGAATTAATTTTGATTCATAATCAGATGAAAGGAGTTTTTCAAAAGAAGCAACAAAAAAATCACTCATTTTGTTATTGAGTTCTTTAAGGGAGGAAAATTCTTTTGATGAATCATTAAAGAATTCAAAACAAAGGGCTCCAGAACAGAAGTGCTTGGAAATTTCACTTAATTTGCTGTTAAAATCAGATGTTTTCTCAGAAGAAAAAAATTCAGGGTAAAGCTTGTTCAGAAAAACAATTCTTGACAAAAGCTTTTTGGAATCAGCATATAATAAATTAATCTCTTTTATTTCTTGATTATTAGAATAAAGATTATTGATTATTCTTTGTTTTAATTCAGAACAGGAATTAGAAAGATAAGCAATGTCAAGATTTTGTTCTTTCATTGATTTTAAAGAATAAAAAGCGTCAATAAACTGAAGAAGGTTTTTTGAATAAAAGAGTTTTTCAAGAGAAGAAAAACATTCATCAAAAGACTTTCCTGATTCCAAAAAAAATTTTTCATTGTCTTTTAAAGCAAGAGACAATTCATTAAAAGAAGAAATTATTTCACTGCAATACAAAAGCTTTTCTTCGCCTGAAGATTTATTGTATTCAGAGATTTTTACTGCGGTTTTTGAAGCAATAGAAACTATGCTCCATGGCTTTCCACTGAAATCAACTGAATTAAACTCTTGTTCAATTGATTTTGTTTTTGTGTCGCACAAAATAGTTAACTCAACAAAAATTTCATCTGAATAATAATCAATATCCTGATTTAAAGAAACAAGTTCCGAATTAGTTTTCTTAAGAGAATTAGTTAATTCACCTAAAGTTATTTCATCAAAATACTGCTGTCTCTTTAATTCATTAAATGAATTCTTTATAAAAAAAAGTTTTTGCTCTGAATCAAAAACAAAAGTTTCAATTGAATCAACCCCATGTTCTTTTTCTGAAATAGAATTTCTTTCAAGATTCTCAAACAAAAAATAAAGAACATTTGAATCAAATTTGTTTATGGAAGAAAAAGACAGGGAATCAAGTTCAGAAGAAGTTTCAGGAATAAGATCATCAGTTTCAGAAGAGAGTGTTTTGTTATTTTCTTTTAATGAATTCTTGTGCAAAGCAGTATTTGAAACTAATTCAGAAAAATTAAAAGCAACAGAATTTTCTGAAGAAGCAAAACCACCAAATAAATCAAAGAGTTCATTTGAAGGCATTTTTTTTAAGACAGCAAGGCTTCTTCCCAAATCATCAAAACCTAAAACATAAGAAAACAATGAAGAAACAGTTTTTTTCAGCAAAGGAACATAAAATTCCTTTGAATCAATTAAGTTCAGGGCATCCTTGTTGTAAAAACCTACAAGGTCTGCTGAAGAAAATTCATTTAAATACAATGAATTAAACCCTGTTCTGGAAGAAAACTCATTGAACTTAGCTGAAGCAGAAAAATAAGCTGAAACATAAGAAGACGAATTCTTTTCAGTGCTTGGAACAGAAAGTTCATTAATATTCTGATTAAACAAAACAAAATCATCAAATAAAGGTTCTTCCGGAATCAACATTATGTCTTGTGAGTCAAGGAATTCTTTTTCAAGCAGAATAAAAGAAAAACTATCTAAATTGGCTTTATCAACAAAATCAAATGCTTTCTGGAGAAAAAAACCCAATTCATTTGTTTTTTCAGGAAGAGAAGAAAAATTATTTGTTTCGCATAAATGATTTATTTCTTTTACAACAGCAAGGGATTTATTAAAATAAAGCCAAGAAGAAGCAAGGTTGTTTTTGTATGAATTCAGTGCCTGATAAGAACTGCCGGAAAAAGAATCAGCAGGAAAAACAAAAAGCTTTTCCACTTCTTTAAAACACTGCTCCTGCGAAGTGCATTCAGGGATTCTCTGGAAAGAATAAGAAGTAAGGGATAAACAATCAGATTTGTTTTTGAATTGCTGTTCCTGAGAAACACAACCAGAAAATAAAATAATAAAAGATAAAAAAATGATGAAAAACATTGAATTCATGCCTGAATTCTATTTAAAAAACAATAAAAATGATTTTCAACGTTGATTGACGAAAGTCAAATAATATAAATATAGCGGGCTATATTTAATCTATGGCTACATTAAGTGCAGATGTTACCCCTAAAATGGTTGACTGGGTTGATGAAAAAGTAAAAAAAGGACTTTACAAAAGCAGGAGTGAAGTAATAAGAGAGCTTGTAAGAGAAAAAATGACTAAAAATAAATTTCCCATGGCTGCGCTTTCAGAGAAATCATTGAAAGAAGTTTGGGACAACGAAGAAGACGATATTTGGGAAAGTTATTTGTGATTTAAATGAAACAATTGAGTGTCGTATTAACAAGATATCCTTTTAGCAATCAGATTGATTACAAAATAAGGCCTGCTGTAATAATTTCTAATGAAAAATTTAATAAAATTCATAATTGTTTCTGGGTTTGCCCAATAACCCGAAAAGTTAAATTAAAAGAATTTGAAATAGAAATTCCTGAAAAAGAATTTAGTGGAAAACTTAATTACAAAAGCTATGTTAGAAGCGATAAAATAGCCACAATGGAAAAAGAACTTTTCCTTAAAGAAATAGGAACAATCAGCCAAAAATTGTTTGGAAAACTGAAAAAAGAAATAATAAAAAATATGGAAGAGAATTGAGTTTTATGGAATTAAAATTAGTGGATGGAAAAGAATTAATTGGATTGGCAAGAAAAAGCCTGAATTATTTTTTTGCTTCAAATGCAGTGATGAAAGATGTTGCGCCAAAAAAATTCTCTGAAAAACAAGGGGTTTTTGTTACATTAAATGAGTTTCCATCAAAAGAATTAAGGGGTTGCATTGGATTTCCTAATCCAATAATGCCTTTATGGAATGCAGTAATTGAAGCAAGTGTTTCAGCAGGATTTAATGACCCAAGGTTTAATGCACTGAAATTAGAAGAATTAGAGAAAATCACTTTAGAAATTTCTGTTTTAAGCGTTCCAAAAGAAATTGAAGGAGACAAAGAATTGATTCCGGAAAAAATTGAAATAACAAAAGATGGATTAATAATTAAAATGCGGGAAAGAACAGGATTACTTTTGCCTCAGGTTGCAATGGAATGGGAATGGGATTCAAAAGAATTCTTGGAACAGACTTGTGTTAAAGCGGGTTTGCAGAAAGATGCATGGAAAGAAAAAGAATGTAAAATACTAAAGTTTCAGGCACAAATTTTTTCAGAAAAAGAACCAAACAAAAAAGTGATCGAAGTTCACTGACAGTCATTTGGATTTAAATTATTTTCAGTCAGGCATTTGTAGCAGGAAGAAATTTCTTCATCACTGATTGTTCTGCTTGTTTCACAGTCGGCTAATTTTGATTTAAATGAATCAGAATTATCAAGCATTGGCTGGATAAACATTAATTGGATTACAGCACCTAAAACCAAGCCGAGGATAAAAACAAAAAATAGTTTGTTTGGCAAAAAACTTTTTTTTCTTGAAGAAACTTCTTTTGGCATGAAATAAATAAGAATAACTAATTTAAAAAAAGTTTCTCCCAAAATAACAATATACATAACTCTGGTTTGATTTTAATTGATATTTTGAGGAAATGGTTTAGAAAACAAAGAAGAAACGGTGTTTTTTTAAAGGGTTTTTTAGGAAATTCTTTTATGTAGAGTTTGCTTAGCACAAGATTTATAAACAGGTTAAGACCTTATAAATTATAGAATTACAAGGAATTTGAGAAAATGTACAAATATACTGTAGCAAGGCAATTAGCCACAAAAAGAGTTATTACAAACAGAGGAGACGAAGTAGGGAAACTAACTGACTTAATGGTTAACGAAGTAACAGGCGAAATAGAAACATTAATGGTTGAAGTTGACAGAGACAGCAAAGTAATGCGAAGAGTCGGAGTAAAAGACAGAATACTAAACATCCCTTATTCTGCAGTGACTGCAGTAAGCGACGTCTTTATTGTTGATGAAAGAGAATTAAGTGCAATAGAAGAATAATGCATTTATTTTTCTTTTATATCCAACAAAAGTTTGTTTTTAGTTAAAGAAATTAATTCTATTTCTTTATTATTTAATTTTAGATAAGAACTGATTTTTTCTTTTATTTCTTTGTCTTTTAATCCTTTATCAAACCCTTTTTTTATTGAATCCATTATCTGCTGAATAATCATATTATTAGTATAAATTAATTCGGCTTTTTTTCTGTTTTCTTCAGCTGAATCAGTTAATTTTTTCTCTGAAATTAATTGCTCTTCATAACTGTGTTCTAAAGCAATTAATTTTTTTGGTTTTATTTTAGGAGTCCTTTGCTCAAACAGTTCTTTTGAATAAAAATCATCAAAAACAGAATTAATTGAAACAGCTTTTTCAGATGAATTAATTGAAGTAAGAGGGAATGGAAGAACAATTAATTCATTTCCTTTTTTTATTTTAACTGGAAATGGTTTTATTTCAAGTAAATAAAATTTTTTTATTTCATCAAAAACTTTTTTTAATTCCTGCTTGGTTATTTTTTCTTTTTTTAGTTTTAATCTGAAAAAAATATCTTCTGCAAAAACAGGAACAATATCTGCCGCAGAAATAACAGAAACAAATGCATTGCTTTCTTTGTTTAATTCAGTGAATTTGTCAACGAAATCCTGAAAAATCATTTCTTTTGGATTTAATTTATTTGATTCAGGAAAAACATAAATTTCTTTTTTTGCAATTAATCTGTTTTTGGTTTCTTCTTTTCTTAAAGCAGAAACTATTATATGATCTTTTTCAGTTAAAATAATATTGCCTTTGGCAAACAGCTCCAGAATCAAAAAATAGTCCTGTAATTCAATTACAAGGATTCTGTCTGAGTTATGCTGCTGAATTGAAATAATTTTTTTTCCTTCAATTCTTTTTCTTAAAAAAGCACCAAAACCAGAAGTTTGTTTTCTTGCTTCAATTTTGTAATCAGAAAAAAAAACTGCATCGGGAAACAAAAACAGGTTTTTTGTTCCTTTACTGCCTCTTAACCTTAACCTGAATTTATCAGAATCTAACTCCTGAAGCTTGTTTAAGTAAGAATCATCAACAAAAGGTTTTATTTCCTGCAGTAAATAAGCCAAAGTAAGATTTAATAATTGCATTTAATCAGCCTCAAAATACATATTTTTGGGCAACAATAAGTATAAAAAAAGAAAAAACACTAAATATAAACTATACATAAATAACCAAAAGGTGATAAATTGAAAAAAATTATTCCAATAATTGTTTTAGCATTAATCCTGTTATTTTCAGGATGTGTTGAAGAGCCAACAGGAGATGTAATAAAAAAGAACATCAACAAAACACAGACAAATTATTCTGCAGAATTAACAAAGTACGTGAAAGCAAATGTTTCAGGAGAAACTAAAGCAAGCTTAACACAAAAAGAAATTCCTTATTTAAAACAAAAAACAGAGAATGGAATAAAAATAGAGGAACAGATTTTTGTTGATGCAAAAACAAAAAACAATGAAATTAATTTTCCGATTAACGGAGTAAGATATATCCTTAGTTTTAGTCCGGCAATAGAATTCAGTTCAGAACCCTTAAACGTGTTCTGGTTCCATGAAGCAGCAAAATTAATTCCTTTAAACAGCAGCAACATGACAATAGAGCAGAATGGAAAAACATTTAATTTAAAGAACTTTAATTCATATAACAAATCAAAAGAATTAAATACAGAAATAATAACAGAAAACGGAAAACTAAAACAAATAATAATTTATAACACAAAAGCAACAACAATAGAAAAACTTGCATTATACAAATAACTGTTGCTTCTTTAAAGTGAAAACAGATGGAGATTAGTTATTTACAGATAGTCAGAAAATGGCAGACCAAATGGAAAAAAGAAAAAACATTTGAAGTAAAAGCTGATTCAAAGAAAAAAAAGTATTATGTACTGGAAATGTTTCCATATCCAAGCGGAAAACTGCATATGGGGCATGTAAGGAATTATTCTATAGGGGATGCATTAGCCAGATTCAAAAGAATGCAGGGATTTAATGTGTTATATCCAATGGGATATGATGCGCTTGGATTGCCGGCAGAAAACGCCGCAATAAAACAAAAAGTAAATCCAAGAAAATGGACTTATGAAAAAATCAGGGAAATGAAAGAACAGCAGGAAATGCTTGGATTTAGTTATGATTGGAGTAGAAGTTTTGCAACAGCAGATAAAAGTTATTACAAATGGAATCAATGGCTGTTTGAAAAATTTTATGAAAAAGGATTAGCATACAAAAAAAAATCTGCAGTTAACTGGTGCAATGACTGTGGAACAGTATTGGCAAATGAACAAGTGATTGAAGGCAGATGCTGGAGATGCAAAAACCAAATAAGTGAAAAAGAATTAGATCAATGGTTTCTGAAAATAACTGATTATGCAGACGAATTATTAGATGACTTGGATAAATTAAAGCAATGGCCTGAAAGAGTCAAGGCAATGCAGAAGAACTGGATTGGAAAAAGTTTTGGAACAGAAATTTATTTTAAAGTCAAAGAAACAGGAGAAACAATTTCTACTTTTACCACAAGGCCTGACACTGTATTTGGAATAACCTATTTAGTTTATGCTCCAGAGCACCCAAAAGTAAAAGCATGGGTTAAAGGAACAAAATACGAAAAAGAATTAAATGAGTTTTTGAAAGAAGTGAACAAGCAAAGCAAAATTGAAAGGACTTCAGAAGGGCTGGAAAAAAAAGGATTGTTTATTGGAAAACATTTTATTAATCCTGTTAATGGAGAAGAATGCAAAATTTTTGTAGCTGATTATGCAGTAATGGATTATGGAACAGGAGCAGTAATGGCTGTTCCTGCACATGACCAAAGGGATTTCTTGTTTGCAAAAAAATACGGGCTGCCGGCAAAGATTGTTATTCAGCCAAAAGACAGGGAATTAAAAACAGAAGAAATGAAAACTGCTTTTACTGAAGAAGGAATAATGGTTAATTCAAAAGAATTTAATGGAATGAATTCACTTAAAGCAAAAGAAAAAATAAGCGATTATTTAGAAGAAAAAAAAATAGGCAAAAGAACAGTTAATTACAAACTAAGGGACTGGCTGATTTCAAGGCAAAGGTTTTGGGGAACACCTATTCCTATAGTGTACTGCGATAAATGCGGGATTCAATTGGTGCCAGAAAAAGAACTGCCGGTGGAACTGCCAGAAAAAGCTGAATTTACAGGAAAAGGAAATCCATTGGATTTAGTCAAAGATTTTGTTGAAACAAAATGCCCTAAATGCAAGGGAAAAGCAAAAAGGGAAACAGATACAATGGATACTTTTTTTGATTCAAGCTGGTATTTTTTAAGATATTGTTCACCAAAAGCAAATAAATTGATTGACAAAAAAGAAGCAGATTACTGGATGCCAGTAAATCAATATATTGGAGGAATAGAGCACGCAATACTCCATTTAATGTATGCAAGGTTTTTTACCAAAGCAATAAGAGATTTGGGTTTAATTAAATTTGATGAACCATTTGAAAAATTGCTGACTCAGGGAATGGTATTAAAAGACGGAAAAGCCATGAGCAAAAGCTTGGGAAATGTGGTCGACCCTGGAGAAATAATTGAAAAGTTCGGGGCAGACACTGCAAGAGTGTTTATTTTGTTTTCAGGGAATCCGGAAAGTGAAATGGAATGGGAAGAAAAAGGAGCAGAAAATACTTTTAAATTTTTAAACAAAATTTATTCTTTGGTGGAAGAAAACAAGGGGAAACTGAATAAAAAAAAAATAACTGAATTAAATTCAAAAGAAAAATTATTACAATCAAAAGTGCAAAGAACAATAAAAGATACCACTGAATTCATTGAAAAACTTGAATTAAATAAAGCAATTAGCTCTTTGATGCAGTTAACTAATGCATTACAGAAATTTGAAGAAAAAGAAAGCAATGCGTTTTCTGAAGGAGTTAAATCATTGGTTTTGATGCTTAATCCTTTTGCCCCGCATTTAAGCGAAGAATTATGGGACAAGATTGGGGGCAAGGGTTTTTCCAGCAAAGCAAAATGGCCTGAGTTTGAAGAAAAAAAAATTGATGTAAAGGCAGAAAAGCAGGAAGAATTTATTGAAACAATAAAAAGAGATGTAATGCAGATAAAAGAATTGGTTGGAAAAGAAAAAATTAACAGAATAAAGATTTTTGTGGCTCCTGAATGGAAATGGAATTTAATGAAAAAATTATTTGAAGAAAAGCAAAAGCAGGGAAGAATTGAATTTGGTTTTGCAATGAAAAAAGGAATTGAATTAGAAAAAAATCATTCAAAGGAACTGAAAGGGTTTTTGCAGGTTGCACTAAAAAAATTGAATGAAATGCAGGAATTTGTTGAATTAAATGAAATTGAAGTTTTAAAAGAGAATTTGAGTGCATTAAAGAAAGAGTTTGATACAGAAATCGAATTGATTAAAGCAGAAGAAAGCACAGAAAAAAAAGCAGGCAATGCATTTCCATTAAAACCAGCAATATTGATTGGGTGAATTATCTAACCAAATGAGTTGAATTAAAAAAGTTTGCAAACCCAATATTATTCTGTTTAAGTGATTAGAAAATGATTTGTTTTATTGCCTTGATTGTTTTTGCCATACTTGGAATTTTTTCAGCTAAATACAGGGATTATGCAAGAGAAGCATTTGACTGCGTTTTCAGAAGAATGACTTTAAGAAAATGCAATACTTCTTTTGACAAAAAAATGAAAATGAAATTAACCGGAAAAATAATGAAAACAAACCCTAAAGTGGGAGGGATTGTATTTAAGCACTTTGAATTAATTTCTTGGGCTTTCACAATATTAACAATAATCAGCTTTGTTTATGCTGCTGCAGGAATATACAATTTTGTTGTATACAATAATTGTGAAGGGCCGGATGCAATTGGGCCATGCATTTATTCAGAAATAACCGGAGAATTAACCAGCGGAATGAATGACCCTTCCTGCGAATCACAGCACTGCGCTGTAAATGGATGCAATTGTTCAGATGACAACTGCGATGCAAACAATGACTTTGAAGCATGCGATGGAAACTGCGACTGCATAGAAGAAGTGTGCGGGCAATAACATTTATTAATAAGTAAAATAATCTTTTTTTATGCCACCAATGCAAAGACATAAAACAAAAAAAGCTTCAATCCCTCAATCAATGAGAACAATAACAAAATCATTAAAGCAAGCTGGCGTCTCAAGAGCACATAGAAGATCGGTTATTTCTAATTCTGTTTTAAAAAGAATGGAAGCAGAAATGAGAGCAAAAGGAAAAACGATTTATCAACACCCTGAATTCAAAGAGCAATTATTCAGGAAACACGGAAAACTGTTTTCAGCTGCAAACCCTGAAACAGAAAAAGGTTTTCATGAAAGAGGATATTATGCTTGGACAATAGGCAAGCTTGCTTCAAAAAGACCTGCTTATTATGCTGAAATAGCATTGAAAAGGGAGGCAAGAATTCAGGGTTATGCAATTAGGTTATTAGGCGAATTAGGTTCAGCGAAAAGCATTCCATTAATTGAACCATTAACAAAAAGCAGTGACACAAAAGTAACAGAAATAGCGGAAAAAGTATTAAAAGAACTTAATAAATTAAAGCATTAAATCAGAGTTTTTTAATGCTTCTAATGCAACTAATTTTTTTCCTGAAAGATAACTGAGTGAAGCCTTGCCGCTTAAAGAAACAAAAGAAAAATCACTTGAAGAAAAACCAAGTGATTCCAGTGCAGTTCCAGTGTCTCCCCCTCCAAGAAAAGTAAATCCTTTATTTTCAGAAATGGCTTTAAAGATTTCTTTTGTTCCGAGGGAAAAATTCTGTTCTTCAAAAACTCCTGGCGGACCATTAAAAACAATTAATTCTGCTTTAGAAATTTGTTCAATGAAATCCTTTATTGTTTCTGTTCCTATATCTTTTGAAATAAAATCGCAGGGAAAATCAAAAACAGGAATATTAATTCTTTCTCCGTTTTTGTCAAAAGCAAAATCTTTTGGAAAAAAAATCTTTTCATTGAATTCAACATAAACTTCTTTTATTTCAGGAATCAAAGAAAGAAAATCCTTTGATTCAAAAAATTCGTCTTTTTTGCCGAATTTATAACCTAAAGAAACAACAAATAATTCTCCTATTAAGCCAGCAACAAGAACTGTGTCTGTTCTGTTTTCTTTTAAGAAAAATTTCATTGTTTGAATAGAGTCAGCGGGCTTTGCACCGCCTAAAATTAATGTTCTTGGTTTTTGCTTTGAATTCAGTGCACGATCTATATTAGTTAATTCAGAATCAAGAACAGGGCCAGTAAAAGAAGGAAGCAATGGAATAAACCCTACAACAGTTGCATGGCTTCTGTGGGAAACACTGAAAGCATCAAGGACAAAAGCATCAGAAACTGAAGCAAGAGAAGCAATTACTTTCTGCTTTGAATGTTCTAAAGGAGTTTTTTCTTCTGATTCAAAATCAAGAAATCTGGTGTTTTCCATTAAAAGAATTTCTCCTTTTCTTAAAGAAGAAATTTTTTCAGTGAAATTTTCTTTCCAGTCACAAAAAAGAATTTCTTTTCCGATTAATTTTTTTAAGGCAGGCAGATGGTTTTTCAAGGAAATAAAATCTGGTTTTCCTTTTCTTCCCTGATGGGATAAAATAACTAATTTGGCTTTTTTGGATGAAAGCAGAGAAATTGTTTTTGAATGTTCTATTAATCTTGCAGCGACAACTGGTTTTCCGTCCTGAATATTTGAATTCAGGTCAACTCTGAGCAGAATAGTTTTTCCTGTTATATCAACAGAAGTTATTGATTTAAACATTTTAATCACTTAAACTTTTTTGATTAAATCAAGCATTCGAGCTGAATAACCCCATTCATTGTCATACCAAGACATTACCCTAACCATGTTTTTGTTGACTACTTGGGTTAATTCTGAATCAACAATACTTGAATGTGAATTGCCTATAATATCGTGGGATACAATTGGATCAACAGCATATTCAATAATGCCTTTTAAATAAGTTTCAGATGCTTTTTTTAAAGCAGCATTAACTTCTTCTTTTGTTGTTTCTTTTTTAACTAAACAAACAAAATCAGTCATTGAACCATTTGGAACAGGAACTCTTAAAGATACTCCATCCATTTTTCCCTGAACTGCAGGGAGAACTTTACCAACTGCTTTGGTTGCACCAGTAGTAGTTGGAATAATTGATAAGGCTGCTGCCCTTGATCTTCTTAAATCATTATGAGAAAAATCCAATAATCTCTGGTCATTAGTATAAGCATGGATTGTATTCATCATGCCAGAAATAATGCCAAATTCTTTTTCCAAAACCATTGCAACCGGAGCAAGGCAGTTGGTAGTACAAGAAGCATTAGAATAACTTTTGTAGCTGTCTTTTATCTGGTCATTATTGACTCCTAAAACAATTGTTGCATCAACTCCATCTGCTGGAGCAGACAAAATCACTTTTTTTGCTCCTGCATCAAAATGCTGTTTAAAATCATTGTTTTTATTTAATCTTCCAGTGCATTCAAAAACTACATCAATATCAAGTTCTTTCCAAGGGAGTTCTTTTGGATTAGCAATTGAAAAAGCGTTGATTTTTTTGTCTCCGATAGTAATAGAATCATCAGTGGAAGAAACTTTTTCCGGATAAACTCCGTGAACTGAATCATATTTGAATAAATGCGCCAAAGTCTTGTTGTCGGTTAAATCATTTATTGCAACCCATTCAATGCCTTTTCTTTTAAGACCTTCTCTTAAAACAACTCTTCCAATTCTTCCAAAACCATTTATTGCAACTTTAACCAAACAAAAACCCCCTTATTCATAAAAATTATGATAATAAGGTTAATTAGAATAGTGTTTAAAAATAAAATCGTAGTGCTACATAATTTATTCGTTGTTTTCTTCTGCAAATTGTTCATATTCCAAAGAATTAAATCTGTAAAGAAAACGCTTTATTTTTGAGTTCCTGAAAGAATATTTTTCCAATACTTCTTCTTTTTTTCCTGAAAAAGAATCAAATTCTTTTTTTTGTGAAGGATCAAATAAATAAAAATTGTCTTTGTGTTCTGTTATTACAAATGCGTGTGTTAAAAGGTTTTCCATTTCAGCTACAATAACAAAAGCTTTTTCATCTCCTAAAGCATAAAGCAAAGTGCATAAAAAAACCGCTAAATCTTCATCATCTGCAATTTTTTGTTTAATTATTTCCATTGGAGTCAACCAGAAATTAATTCTGAGGTTTGACTCAACAAAAGAAATTTCTTTTACAACAAACTCATATGCTTCTTTTGCAACTGAAAGATAGTTTTTTTCAAAAGAATAATTAGCATGGATTAATTCAGCCAGAATTGACTGAATACTTAAATCATCTGGGTCAATTAAGCCTTTTATTTCTCCAATTGTTTTCTTTTCTTTTTCGTTTATTGTATCAGAATATTTTTCTAAAAGAAAACGATAAAACTTTAATTTGAGTTCTTTTTCCTGTTGTTTTTCATCGATTTCAGAAACAGAACCAACAGCTTTTCTTAATTTGGAGTATTTTTCAAATAAATCATCATATTGGGACTGCTTTTTTTCCAGTTCTAATTCAAAATTAAAATTTCTTTTTTTTTGAACAGGAAACTGAATTTCATTAAGCTTTGATTTTAGTTTAGCTAATTCAATTTCAATATCAGGTTTAGAAGAGACCTCTGCGTTTTTGATAGAATCCTCTAATTCTTCAATTTTCTTCCACAATTCTTGCTCTTCAGCAGACTTGCTTTTAACAGAAAACATGGTTAAAAACATTAAATATAAGCCTATGGAGAATGATTTAAACATAACGAAAAACGGAAAAATACGTTAATTGACGAAACCCAAAATTTTTTGGTTTGATTTCCTTTTTGTAAAGATTTTTATTCAGAAACTTCATTCTATTAAATGCATTAAAAAAAGTGATTAAATGAAAGGACAAGATTCAGCAGAATGCACGAATTTGGTAAAGGAAAGGGATTAAATGAAGGGACAAATTTCAATTGAATATCTGACTTTAACTTCATTATTGTTGTTGATTGTTGGAGTAATGTTTGTTTTTGCAATATCAACTTTGAATGAAAACACAAGATTTAATTCAGCGTATTATGCAACAAGGGAATTGGCTAATGCAGCAGACGAAGTAAGCACAAAAAACGGAAGCACAATAATGGTGGAAATTGAACTGCCTTCAGATGTAACTTCTTTTTCAACTTTTGGAAATGAAGTAAAAATAGAAATGACTTCATTGCTAAGCACGTTTGCAGTGTTTGATTCAAGTAAAGCTTTATTACAACCAACAAATTTTTCCACTGACGAAGGAACACATTTTATTGCAGTTCAGTCAACTGACACAAACATAACTTTCACTGAGATTTAATTAAAGGGATTAAATGAAAGGACAAATTTCAATCGAAATAATTGCAGGAACGATTATTTTATTAATTGCTTTTTCTTTGATTCTTTTTTATAGTTATGAAAAAAACCAGAACATTGATGCATGGCAGAATTATCTTGAATTAAAATCAGACTGCAGGGAAATTGCAGATACAATAAGTTCAATTTATTCAACAGGAACAAAAACTACAATTGAATTTTATTTTGAAAAAGATTTTATTATAGGAGATGGTTTTGTTGATGTAAATGGATTTTCCTGTTCTTATTATGGAATAGCAGAACAAAAATCTGTAAACAAAGGAAATATCAGAATAAAAGATTTAAACGGGGTTGTTGTAATTGAAAACATCTGAAACAGCACAAGCAAGTTTAATGGATTTAGTAATGGGTTTTTTTATTTTTATGTTAGTGTTTGCTTCGGTTACTGCATTGATAAACAAGAATGACAAGGATTTATTAAGAAACACAGAAATAGAAGAAATAAGGCATGATTGTTTTTTTGCAGCAAAAGAATTAACTGAAACAAAAGGATTTCCAAATAACTGGGAAGCATTAGATGAAACAGAAATTCAAAGAATTGGATTAATAGAAAAACACAATACAATAAGCGAAGACAAATTAGTTGCTTTTTCAAATTTAAGTTATGATAAAGCAAAAGAATTACTTAAAATAAAAGGTTATGACTTTTATTTTGTATTGGATGGCGAAGATTATGTTACTGCAGGATTATTGCCAATAAGCCAGACAAAATATTCAATGAACACAAAAAGAATAATTAATTATAAAGGAAGTGAAGCAGAAATTGAATTACAGGTTTATGTGCTCTGGGAATAAAGGATTTAATTTTACCTTGGATTCATTGTTTACTTTACTTATAGTTTCAGGAATACTATTGGTTTCAGGAATAGTTTTTACTGAAGAAAAAGGAGAAATAAATTTAAGCCAGGAATTAAATGATGCATTTAGCGCAATGGAGGAAACAGGTTATCTGATAACACAGACAGACACAAATATTACCGGCGCTCCTGAAAACATTTACAACAAGCTTGATTCCTTGTTTCCTAATTTTATTGATTTTAATGTAAGCATAAAACAATTTGATTTAAATTCAAGTGAATGCAGAAGCCAGCAAACATTTGAAGACTGCTTTGGAGACTTTAATGAATTCACTTTTGGTTCAGCTATTCCGGCAAACAAAAGCATTTCATATGGAAAAAAAATTCTGGTAAAAAAACAGCCTCCCGGAGAATGTGATACAAATGTCCTGGCATTAATGGATTCCCTTAAAATAATTCCAAACAAAAACAATGCATTGTTTTTTGACGGAGAAGAAGACCTGAATTTTGTTTTTGATGTTAATGTAACTCCATCAGATTCAATTGAATGCGACCAGAATATTTTAATTGAATTAAGTGCGGCTTTTCCTCCTGGATACAGAAGACCGGTAGATATAATGCTGGTAATAGATAAAAGCGGTTCAATGAGCTGGGGCGGATTATATGAAAGTAATGGCCCGTGGGGATTAGATATTGACGGAAACACTGTTTATTTAGCAGATTATAGTGACGGAATAAGAGCAGTTGATGTCAGCACTCCATTAACCCCGCAGTATTTAGACAGATATGATACTTATCAAGCATATGATGTTTTTGTTGACGGAAGCTATGCATATTTGGCTGATTATACTTATGGAATAAGGTCAATTGACATCAGCAACCCAAGCAATTTGTTTCAAGCAGACAGGGTAGATTTATCAAGCAATTATTCTTATGGAATAATTAAATCAGGAAATTATGTTTATGCAGGAAATGGAAGCAGAGGGGTTGATTCATATGATGCAAGCAACCCAAGCAACATAAATGACTTAGACAGGTATAACACTCCAGGAACTGCAAGAGGATTAGATATTGATGGGAGTTATTTGTATGTGGCTGATGGAAGCGGAGGATTAAGAATTTTGAATGTAAGCAATCCAAACAATATGACTAATGAAGATTCAATGGATTTAGGAGGATATGCTTATAGAGTAAGAAAATCAGGAAACTATGCTTATTTAGCAAATGGCTCAAGAGGATTGGATATATTTGATGTAAGTAATCCTTCAAGCATTAAATCAAGAGGAAATTATAATACTGATGGAACAGCTTATGGAATAGATTTGGTTGGGAATACTGCTTATATTGCTTCAGGAAGCGGAGGAGTATATGCAATTGATGTAAGTAATGTTGATGCTCCAAGCTTGATTAAACAATATGAAACTCCATATTCTGACTTATACCATGATGTAAGGATTCAGGGAAATTATGCTTTTATTGCTTCAAGGGGTTCAATTGACGGGCTTATAGTAATTGAACTTGACCCTGGAACAAAAATGGATGCAGTCCATGAATCAGCCAATGAATTTATTGATTTTAATGAATGGAAACCATCAGACCAGATGGGATTAGTAACATTTGAAAATGATTCAGATCTTCTTTCACAATTATTAAAACTTGGCGACCAGAACAAAACAAGGTTAAAAAATTTTGTTAATGCAATAGACCCTTCAGGAGGAACAAATATTGAATCAGGAATAAGAGAAGCAACAGCCGAATTAATTTCAACAAGAGCAAATGATTATGCATTAAAATTTCAGGTTTTGTTGTCTGATGGGCAGTCAACTTCAGGGAGTTCATTTAATGCAGCACTTGATGCTGCAACAGAAGGAATAAAAATTTACACAATTGGCTTTGGAGGGGACGTAAGTGAAAGTGAACTGCAGAATATTGCATTTGCAACAGATGGCAATTATTATTTTGCAAGTGATTCAAATGCGTTAATGGACATTTATGAATTAATTGCAAATGAAATACAGGCGCAGGCAACTGATTCAAATGTAACAATAGTTATGCCTGAAAACATTACAATAATAAATGACGGTAATGCGGCAATAATTGACGGCAATCTTGTTTTTGACGCAGGGGATATTTCTCCTGGCCATCCATGGGAAGGAAGTTACACTGTTAATATTCCATGCGATTCAAATTTATCCTGTGATACTTCTTCAATTGTTTTTCCGGGAAATGGTTCATTTTTGTCATATGTTGACATAAATGGAAATGTTCAAATTGTTGATTGGAATTCATTTACTTTGCCTATTCCATTTGAAAAAAGAGATTTAACCGTGGAAATAACTGCAGGAGAAATATTGTCTGAAACAGATATTTATCTTGATGTAAATGTAGCAAATGTTGGGGACCTGAATACAGGCACAACAGACCTGAATTTTTATTTAGGAAATGATTCAATTTGTAGTGAAGGAGCAGGAAGAACATTGCTTTCAAACTATCATCTTGTGCCAGAATTATGCGGGGGAAACAACCCAGAATGTCTGGTTTCAATAGTGATATACAATGAATATTTTGCATCACAGGGAATAATCTGCGCAGAAGTTAATCCTGGCATGAACATAAGGGAATGCCCAAACAATAACCTTGATTCAATTCATTGTTATCTGACCCCAAAAACACAATTTTATGTAATTGAATACAGAGGATGGATTAAATGAAAAACAAAGGAGGATTATTTATTTTAATGGGATTAATTCTTTCGCTTTTAATTCTGGGATTTGCTTTTAAAATAAACACAACATATCTTGAATCAGAAAAAAAAACATTTAATCAAGCAGCAATAACCCAAGTAAAAAACAAGTATTCAAACCTGAATTCAATCAAAGATTTTTACAGAGAAGGAACAATAAAAAGTTATTTTGAAAGAATAGTTCCTTTTAGTTATGAAATTGATGAAAACACAATTAGTTTTACTCAAGAGCTTCCTGCAAAAAAAGTGTTGTTCAGGAATTTCTTTGATTATATTAATGCATATAAAATTTTTGTTGAAAGCGATGACGCATTAATAACTGATGGGATTGATGTTTCGGCTGAAACAATACAAAATAGTTTATGGGGCGGAACAGACGAAAACATTGTTTTAATGATTAAACCACAGTGTAAAAAATATTCAATAACAGACCAGAATTCAATGTATTTTTATGGTTCAGATGAATGCGCTGAACCGTTTGACATTAGCTTAATCAAAAGAATTGACATAAATGTTTTTGTTCCGGCAACAGAAGACTATAACTGGCTTGCATGCAGTTATGGAGGCGACTTAAACTGTTATCAAGAACCATATGTTCCGGGAGATGCAAATCCATTTATTGAAATAAACTTATCAGACAGCGATTGCCCAAACTGCGACCTTAATTCAGATATGATAAAAACAAGCAAACATTTTAATCCATTGCAAAGCAACAGCGCAGTATTTTCCTGTGTTGGTGCATCCTGTTCATCAGAAGACATAGAAATTCTGTTTGACCAGAGCAATACAATAATAAATCATTCAGGAACAGCAGTAGAAATTAAAATCCAGTTTTTGTTCGCAACAAAAATAGAGGAATTTGAATTAAATGATTTTAATCTGACATTAACAGATGACAGGTTTAATATAAGAAAAACAAATAAGTGAAAAAAATGAAGGCAATGTATTTAGTTGTAATGATTATTTCAGTTGCTGTGTTGGCAGTGATTTTTTCAGTTTTAACTTCAGAGGGATTAATAAATATTACAGGACAGAAAGAATCAATTGAAATTAACTCAAAAGAAAGTTTTCAACCAGGAGAAAAAGCAGTGTTTGAAGTTAAAGCAAAAGCAGCATCAGACATAAAAAAAATAATTTATGTTTCTCCAAACAAAAAAGAAGAAAACATATGCAATAACGGAAAAGAATGCAGTGCCTTATTTACTGAGACATTTGAA